>VMHT01024635.1_pt1 | contig 19345 bp, 28 predicted proteins | sample 4693611 | NCBI WGS metagenome assembly VMHT01 (sample SAMN12280063, study PRJNA550983) | marine metagenome | isolation source: seawater sampled from same location over 5 years 0.02-0.2 micron viral filtrate | place: USA: collected off the coast of southern California halfway between the port... ...
ATTTGAAACTATATTGACAGATATGGGTAATAAAGATATGTGGGCTAGTGAAGAGAGTTTTTTACAAGCACAACGAAATTTAAATAGTGTATTTAATAAAGGTGCTGGCTCAGATATATATGGGTTAAGTTCAGAACTTGCTGATGATGGTCTTGCAGTTTACAAAATACCATCGTGAGAAAGTAATTAGGTAAGTTATGGGTAGAATAAAAATAGAATTACCAAATGAGTCTTTCTATGTTGATATAGAGGGTGATACACCAACTGTTAAAGATCAAATAGCAATTAATAAACTTATTAGAGAAAGAAAAAGAGGTTTACCTCCAGCAACTCAACAACAATTATCTGGTGCAAAACCCGAACAAGAGTTCGACACCAAATCTGGAGTGCAGAATTTTAAATTAAGAAGTGCTTTAGCTACAGCAGAAAATGATGAAGAACAGGTCAATGTATTAAAAAAATTTGGTTTATCTGATGGTGATTTTGCCCGTGACAAACGAGGTAGACTAGCTGTAACTAAACAAGGTGGTAAAAAATTAGGAATTGATTTAGATCAGTCTACACTGATTGATGAAGAAGGACTTAGTAGATATGATTTTAGTGCTGACCTCTTAGGAGTTGCTCCTGAAATTGCTGGTGGTGTTGCTGGAGCAATAGCTGGTCAAGTTTTAATACCCATACCAATAGTGGGTGCTATGATTGGTGCTGGTGTGGGTACTGGTACTGGTAAAGCAGCAGAGGAATTAGGAGAGACAATCGCTGGAACACAAGCACAAACTTTTGGTGAAGTCGCTAAAGATGTTGGTAAAGAAGCTCTTATAGGAGCAGCGGCTGAAGGTGTAGCAGGAGTTGCGTTTAAAGGTATATCTGCTTTAAGTAAATCATTTAGTGCTGGTAAAAGTTTAACAAAGGAAGAATTAGAAACAGCAGGTAAATCTATTAGTATGGGTCTTAATCCTACATTAAGTGCTATAAGAGCACCATCGTTAGCTGCTAGAGCACAAGCTATTGGAGAAAAAATATTTGGTACATCTGATAGATTGAAAAAAAATAACGATGTATTAGCACAAAAAATGGCTGATTTTAGAGCTAAATTTGGAACATCTGCTCCAGATGATGCAGGAGGTGTATTGATAAAAGGTGCTGAAGATTTGTTTGCTTCTGCTGACAAAGCTACTAAACAAGCTCGAGAGTCAGCTATAAAACAAATTGATGATTTGATGCAAGGTCTTGGTGCGGCCGCTAAAAAAGATTCTAATGTTGATAATTTAGCGTTAGATTATTTAACAGAAGCTTTTAAAGCTATGGATGACATAAGTGAAGCAACATTTAAACCAATTGATGACGTAATCCAAGCAACCACTGGTAAAAAAGGTTTTTTAAGCACGGCTAATTTAAAATCATTAGCTAAAGATTTAGATGTAGAATTTAGAGTAACTAAAAAAACAAACCCAGATATAGAAGCATTAAAATCTGTTGTAAAAGAAATATCTAAAAATCCAATAGAATCTTTTACTCAGATGTATCGTACAAGAAAATCATTAAATGATTTACTTAGTTTAAAATACAGTACACCGAGTGGAAAAGTAACAACAACTGGTCGTGAACAAATAGAAAACGCTATTAAGATGATAGACAATATGTTCATGTCAAACAACGTAGAAGCTTCTATAAAAGCAGCTGGCAGAACTTTAAACAAAGCAGACAAAGAAGCTATTAGAAAAGCCGCTTCAGAATTGCCAAACGCTCGTGGTCAATACAAAGAATTTATGGACAAATTTGAAGATGTTGAACAATTGTCAGTATTAAAAAACTTTAGAGAACAAATAAAAGCTAAAAAGACAATTGATGCTGATGGTTTAGCCATGAGTTTTATAAAAGATAATAGACCAGACAGATTAATTAAATTATTAGATGTTAGTGCTGAAGCTACATCACTAGGTGGTAGAGAAAATTTTAGAAAATTATTAGCTGGTAATTGGCTAAGAAATGCATTGTCAAAAGGAAATATTAGTAATGCACCGTCTGGAACATTTAATGGTAAAGCTTTTTCAAATGCCATAGATGATTTAGGAGACACAGGTAAAGTTTTATTTGGTAAAAACTTTGATCAAATTAAAAAATTGTCTGATCAAATTGGCAGAACGTCTTTAACAAATATTAATGAAAATACAATTAAACAATTTGTTACAGAAGGAGCTGACGCTAATTTAATAGGAACATTACAACAAGTATTAAAAACACAAAAAGAACAAAGTGTTTTAAGTAAAGCAACAGCATTAAGAAATTTAGCTGAAGGTAGATTAAATTCAACTCAAGCGGCTGAGTCTATATCGTCAACAGCTACTACAGCATCTGATGTGCAAAGAATGATGACTTATTTTGCTAATGATGCAGTAGCGACTAATAAAATAAAGGGTTACTTTATGAACTCTTTGATTGATGATTTTGGATCAACTGCTTTTACAGATGCAAAAACATTAAGACAATTTGCAGACAGATTAACAAAAGCGGATGCGGGTGGTAAATTATCAGCAATATTTGGTGACACCGTAGGTAAAGAAATGTCTGAGTTTGCACAAATATTATCTTTTAATGCAAGAACAGCGGCTGGTGGTGATTTGGTTGCAGCTAATATAGCTGCTAGTCCTTTGCAAAATCTTGGTAAATTAGCAAAGTTTGTATTATTAGGAAGATTGTTATCTTCAGGTGGTTATTACAATCAAGTTCTTAAACAATATAATCAACTAGGTAATAAAGATAAAGCGGCTGGATTAGGTAGAATAATAGCTAGTGTAATTGGTAAATCTATGACACAAGCAACACCACAATTAACACAAGAAGGAATTAATGAAGCTGATAAGCAAGTGCAAGCTTTTATGGACAACACTGGCATGACGGATCAATTATCTCAACTCCAGCAGAATATATCAATCCCGAACAATTCTTCAAATTTAGCACAGGTAAATGTAAGTCAACCATCATCAAGTTTAGCAACAAATCCTTCTATTATTACCAATCCTAAAACTCAAGCATTAGCACAAACTTTAGCATTACGAGGTAAAATTTAAATGGATATATCAAAATTAAAAGATCAACTCATCATTGATGAGGGCGTAAAATATGAGACTTACCTCGATCACCTTTCCTTAAAAACTTGCGGCATCGGACACTTGTGCAGAGAGGATGAACCAGAATACGATTTAGAGTTAGGTGCAGAAATATCCGAGGACAGAGTTACAGAACTCTTTGAACAAGATATACAAAGTGTCATTATAGATTGTAAAAAAGTTTATGATGATTGGGATAACTTACCAGAAGAAGTAAAACAGATTGTAGCAAACATGATGTTTAATCTAGGCAGACCAAGATACAGCAAGTTTAGAAAACATATTCAAGCCGTTATGGATGGCAATTGGCAGGAAAGTGCAAACCAAATGCGAGATTCGAGGTGGTATCGCCAGGTAACAAACAGAGCTGAGCGTTTATGTAAACGTATGGAAGAGGTAGAAGTTTAATCTTTTATATGTAATTGTAACATTTGTGTTATCTCAACTACTAACCTCATAGCTTGTTTTTTAGATATTTTTATTCTTTCAAAATCTTCTTTTCTTCTAAGAATATTAATGTAAATAGGATCATCTTTACCTTCTTGTGTTGCATATACTATTGGTTTTTGATCCATCATATTAACTTATATTAGATTTAGCAGAGCCTAATCCAAGTTCAGAAATATTATTACCATACCTTGCTTCGTATTCTTTTTTTACTAAATTAGCTATTTGTTGACCAACTTTGCGATCTTCTTCATCTGCAATTTTTACCAATTGTTTATATGTTTTTATTCCAACACTAACACTTTTCCACTTTTCATTTGATGCCATTTGTTGTACCCTTTCTAAGATATGCTTAAAAAAACTATACACTATCCCACACGATATGGGAAGTATAATAAATATAACGCTAAAAAAACTGAGTTTATGGGATATAAGTTTGATTCCAAATGGGAAGCAGAGCGTTATGGTCAACTTGCATCTATGCAAATGGCAGGGATTATTGAGAATTTAGAAAGACAAGTTAAGTTTGATATTATAGTAAATGACTGTAAAATATGTAAATATATTGCTGACTTTGTTTACATATTAATACAAGAAAACGGAAAAAAAGAAAAAATTGTTGAAGATGCGAAAGGTGTGCAAACATCTGATTTTAAACTAAAAAAAAAATTAATGAAGGCTGTTTTTGATATAGAAATAAAAATTTCTAAAAAAAGTAGTTGACATTGTTATGGGAATTTCCCATATTAACAAAGCACACATAATTAGAAATATTAATTTTTAAGAGAAAGGAGGTCATTATATGACACAAGTTAGATACGTTGATGAGTTTAATTTAGCTTTAACACAAGCTAATTTACAAAAGGAACTTAAAGAAGCTCAAAAAAAGGTTCAAGAGTTTAATAAGTTTTTGGAAGATCGTTACTTAGATAAGGCTAAAGAAAAGCTTAATGAAGAAGGAAAAGATTTTGGTACAACTAATATCTTTGATGGCAATCAGAAAGTTAAGGTTGAGTTACGTAAGAAAGTTGAGTGGGATCAAGAACAACTCACTAATTATCTTAATAACCTTACTACTGAGGAAGCTAATCATTTAGCTAAATTTACTATTAGTGTTCCCGAAGCTAAGTTCACAAATGCTTTACCCGCTATGCAACAGAAATTAAAAGAATTTCGTACAGTTTCTTTGCAAGGTGTAAAGGTAACATTTGAGGGAGATGAATAATGTTAAATATTATTTCAGCCGAAAAAAGAATGGCAGAACAAAGAGGTCATAAAATGGTTATCGTTGGCCCAAGTGGAGTTGGTAAAACTTCACTTGTGCGAACAATGGATTCAGATAGAACTTTGTTTATGGATTTAGAAGCGGGAGATGCGGCTATTCAAGGTTGGCCCATAGATGTAATTCGCCCTAGAACTTGGCAAGAATGTCGTGATTTTGCTTGTCTGCTTGGTGGTGCAAACCCTGCTATAAATGAAGATCAAATTTATTCTGAAGCACATTATGACTCTGTATGTCAAACATATGGTAGTCCAAAAGAATTACTTAAAAAATATGACTCAATCTTTATTGACAGTATTACTGTTGCGGGAAGATTGTGTTTTCAATGGTGTCAAAGTCAACCCGATTGTAGAACATCGAATGGTCGATTAGATACAAGAGCTGCTTATGGTATGCAAGGCAGAGAGATGATGGGGTGGTTAACACATCTACAACATATAAGAGATAAAAATGTTATATTTGTAGGCATCCTTGATAGTAGGACGGATGATTTTGGTCGTCCTATTCATGACCTTCAAATTGAAGGTTCTAAAACAGGTCGAGAACTTCCGGGTATTGTAGATGAAGTAATTACTATGGCAGTAATGCCGGGTGATGAAAATACTCCTGCATATAGGGCATTTGTTTGTCAAACATTAAATGAATGGTCTTATCCTGCAAAAGACAGATCGGGTAGATTAGATTTAATAGAAGAACCACATCTTGGTAAACTATTGCAAAAAATGTCTGTTGATAATCCGATTGATAATCGACCACTAAATTTTGATCTAGCAAATAAAGAAAGTGAGGTAAAATAATGCTTAATTTTAATGAAGTACAACCCGATAACAGTACGGGGGAATTTGAGTTAATTCCAAATAATACAGTTGCTCGTGTCATGCTTAGTTTACAAGGTGGTGACACGCAAATACCAGAGTTTGGTCAAGGTAATTTTTTTAAGTCTAGCCAAACAGGTAAAAGAGCAAAATGGCTACCACTAGAATTTACTATTATAGGTGGTGGACATAATGGACGAAAAGTCTGGCATAGACTATTTGTCGATGGCGATAAGATGTCAGAACGTGGAGTTCCTGTAGCCAAAGAGATTGGTTTAAGAACGATGCGTTTGATAATCGAAAGCTCTAGGGGAATCAATCCCGATGATAATTCACCACAAGCCCAACAGGGCAGACAGCTTAATAGTATTGAGCAATTAAATGGTATGGAATTATGTATTAAGATTGGTATTGAAGAAGGCACTAATGGTTACGCAGATCGTAATAAATTAATTGCACCTTTAACTCCTAATATGCAAGGTTATATTGCAGGAAGTGTAACTAGCACTACACAGCCTAACACTGCACCACAACCTAACGTCAGCCAAGCTGACAATAATGTACCAAGTTGGGCGAAATAACTTTAACTTTGAGAAAGGAGGTCAATTATGACATCAAAAAAAGAGACTAAATCAACAGGTTTAATTGTTGAACAATTAAAGCAATCTGAAATTACTTTGAAGATTGTTGGTACGGGCCCATTAATTTATAATTCAATGTCTTTAAAGGCTATGAGCACATTGTTTATGGGAGCCGCTAAAAAAACAGCCGCACAAAAGAAGGATATTAAACACAATCCAGAAGAAGAGTTTGTGGATAGTTGTTACGTTAATGGTCAAAACGGTGCTTTTTTAAGCTTTCCTTCCACAGGTATCAAGAGAGGTATGGCAACTTCTGCTCTTGAAACTGAAGGTGTAACTAAAGCAGGTATTAATCGTGGTATCTACGTTGTAGGCGAGCACATTAATATCTGGGGTAAGCCTTATATGAATATGTCTGTAGTTCGTTCTTCTGATATAAACAGAACTCCAGATATTCGTACCAGAGCTAAATTACCTAGATGGTGTTCTGAAGTTACTATTCGATATATTAATCCTACCTTTAGTCAAAGAAATATTACTTCTCTATTGACTAACGCAGGAACATTATGTGGTTTAGGCGATTGGAGAATTGAGAAAGGTGGCCCTATGGGTGGTTATAAACTCTTTACTTCCTCAGATCAAAAACTTTGGGATGAGTTGACCAAAGAAGAAGGTGCTACTTGTCAAAAACTTGCTCTAGAAAATCCAGAGATTGAGTCACATGATAATACAAGTCATCAATTATACGAAGCAATGCAAGAAGAAAGAATTAAAAGAGCTTCTCTTCTGAAAGAAGTTGCATAGTATGGGAAAAAGATTTGGTAAGAAGGATCGTGAAAAGATAATCAACGATTACCTTAACCAGACAGGCAGGAACAGTTATGTTCCTGCTGAGTTTGTCGAGTGGATAAAAGACAATCCAGAGCATCCTGTTTATAAATTGTTCGGTTTTGACGATGATGCAAAGATGGCTTTAAAGTATCGTATTCAGATGGCTAGACAATTTGCTACAGGTTGTAAAATTACAGTTCAATATAGAGATTTACCAACAGAAAAATTAGACGCAAATGATTCAATTATAGTTGAAGATGCAAAAGTTGTTCGGTTTCCTACTTATATTTCTCCTATTGATAATCGTGCACAAGGTGGTGGCTATCAAAGATTTGATTTAGAAAACCCAGAGGTTGTTGCTGAATTATGTCGTCAATCTTGTAGAGAATTAAGAGCATGGATTAATAGGCATGATGGTATCTGTGCTTTAAAAAATATTGATATTGAGTCACTTAAAGAAGTTGTTGACTTATTAGAATCAGAAAGTGTTTCTAGCGAAGCTAGTTAATGTTCTGTGTCGTGTCGAGGTGGGGTCAGGTCAGTTAGGATAGTCAGCGTTGCGTTATGTTAAGGCAGTTCAGATGGGTTTCGTTGTGTTTGGGCGAGGTATGTTACGTTTCGGTCTGTTAAGGCAGTTCAGCAGGGGTTGGGTTTTCTTGGTTCAGTTAGTTTCAGTTAAGGCAGTTATGGTGCAGTTCGTTTGGGTCGGCTAGGGTTCTCTTGGTTAAGTTCTTTTATGTTTCGGTATGGCAGTCGAGGTGCGTTCAGGTCAGTTGCGTTGCGTTGCGTTTCATTACGTTTAGGCAGTTGTGGTCTTGTTAGTTCGAGTTGGTTGCGTTACGGCAGTTATTGTTGGGTGAGGTGAGTTCCATTCAGGTCAGTTGCGTTGCGTTGTGGCAGTTGGGGTGAGTTGCGATATGTTATTTTGGGGTGCGATAAGTTCAGGCAGTTCAGGTACGTTGTGTAAAGTTGAGTTGTTTTATTCTGTGATCTGGTGAGTTGAACAGTGGTGAGTTAAGTTCAGGCAGTTGAGATATTGTATGTAGGGGAGAGGTGCGATTAGTCATGTTTAGGCAGTTGGGTTTCGATATGTTGAGGTTGGCTGAGTTAGATTGATTTGGGGTGAGTTAAGGCTGTTCTGGTAAAAAACGGCTTGTTTTAAAGGCTGTGAGAGGGTGCAATTGACATATCCGTGTATGATTGTACCCTGTAAATATAGAGTTTTTTGAGTTTCTAGCGTCAGACCTCCGTGTGTGCTAGAGCTACGTTTGGGAAGTACGTAGGACGCAAAACTTCCCACATAAAAGAGAAAGCGAGGTAAAATGTTATTAAGACCGTATCAAGAAATCGCAGTTAATTCTGCATCGGAAGCTTTAGATAAGCATGGCAATACTGTTGTTGTTGCTCCGACAGGTGCGGGTAAAACGATAATGTTGTCCTCTCTTATTGGTAAGCGTTACAAATCACGGAAAAATGTTCTGGTTCTCCAGCATAGAGATGAGCTGGTTAATCAAAATATAAGTAAGTTCCAGCGTATAAATCCGAACATATCTACTAGCATAGTCAATGCTGAACAAAAAGATTGGGATGGAGATGCTGTGTTTTCGATGGTGCAAACACTATCAAGACCGAAAAATTTAGATAACATGAAAAAAATAGATATGGTGGTTGTTGATGAAAGTCATCACATTGTTGCAGATACTTACACTCGGATTATTAACCATGCTAAAGAAGTTAATGATAAAGTTGAGATCGTTGGGTTCACTGCTACGCCTAATCGGGGGGATAAGAAAGGTTTACGTCAAGTCTTCACCAATTGTTCCCATCAGATCGAAATATCAACACTCATTCGTGAGGGTTTTCTTGTCCCCCCAAAAACCTACGTCATTGACGTGGGTGTACGTTCTGAATTACAAAATGTTCGGAAAACAGTGGTTGATTTTGATATGGATCAAGTAGCTCGTATTATGAATAAACGAGCAATCAATCAACGTGTAGTTGATGAATGGCTGTCAAAAGCATCAAATCGTAAAACAGTTGTATTTTGTTCTACTGTTGCACACGCAGAAGATTTATGTGATGAATTTATAAATAAAGGAATACGAGCAGAAATAGTTACTGGTGAAACAGACAAAAATGTTCGGTCTAATATCCTGAATGATTTAGCTAATGGTGATGTTCAAGTTGTAGTCAACGTAGCTGTTCTTACAGAAGGCTTTGATGCACCACCTGTATCCTGCATTGTTTTAACTCGACCCTGTTCTTACAAAGCTACTATGGTTCAGATGATTGGTAGAGGTCTTCGTACCATTGATCCAGATGAATACCCGAACATAATTAAAACAGATTGTGTCGTATTAGACTTTGGCACATCTGTTTTAACACATGGTTCATTAGAGGATGATGTCAATCTTGAAGGATCAGAATCAGATTTACAAGGTCAAGCTCCAGAAAAAGTTTGTCCAGAGTGTAAGTCTGTTGTTCCTTTAGGGGTTCGTGAATGTCCTATTTGTGGATTTGAGTTTGGTCAGAACCAAGACACAGATTTAGAAGAATTTAACATGACAGAGATTGACTTAATTGATCGTTCTCCTTTTAGATGGATGGATTTATTTGGTACAGGTAAATGTTTATCTGCAACGGGATTTAATGGTTTTGCACTTGTTGCTGATATTGGCGAATTGTCTTGTGGTATTGTAAAGCGTTCTGGTGGTCAATTAAGAATGGTTAGTATTGGAACAAAGCAACAAGCTATTGCATCTGCTGATGACTTTCTTAGAGAGATTGAAGATGGTAACAGTGCCAAGAAAGGTAAAAGATGGTTGAATGAAAGAATAAGTGATAAGCAAAAAGATATGTTGTCAAAGTCAGGTGTAGTAATATCGGGTTTTGATTTTTCTTGGACTAAATATAGAGGTGCTTGTTATCTTAATTATCTTTGGAATAAAGATAGAATAGATGCAATGATCAATAATGTTATAAAAAAGGATGTAGCGTAATGTCTGTAGTAGAAGTAAAGATGGTAGTTAATAGTAATGGCGAACCAGATAATATAAATTTTTTTACATCTATAGATGTGAATGGTTCAGAAGATGAGATAATCGACAGAATTACTAAAAAGATTGATGATATGTTAGATAAAATTCCTGAAGAAGATTTTCCAGAATCAGGATATGCAATTGTTTTGTGGCAGGGAGATGAATTGTTTACTTTCTCTTTCATAACAATAAAAGATGAGAAAGGAGTTGGTTTGCAATGGAGAAATCACATGGTGGACTCGGAGAACGATCCGACAATACACTAAAGAAAGTTGGAAAATTGTTCGGTCAAATTGGCTGGAACAAGAAGTTTACGGAACTTGATGAACAAGATGTGTTATATTTGATCATGTCTATACAAAGAATGGAAGGAATAGAAAATGAACTTATCGAAACTTATTTGGCAGCAATCTGGCTCAAATTTAACATCAGTGACAAAGAAGCAGAGTTCCCATTTGGAAAAAACGTACAAGATGATACAAGAAGCAGTTGATTTATCAATACAAGATTATAATAAAAAGCAAAAGAAAAGAACTTATCTTGGTGCTTCTTCTTTGGGTGATGCTTGTTCTCGTAAAATACAATATAGGTATATGGGTCAAGAACCCGATAAAGACAGCGAGTTCAGTGCTAAGTTACTAAGAATATTTCAGTTCGGTCATGTGATTGAGGACATGGCTCATGGTTGGTTAACAAAAGCAGGATTTGATCTAAGAGCTACAGACAAAAATGGCGAACAATTTGGTTTCTCAATAGCAGATGATCAGGTCAAAGGTCATATAGATGGTGTAATTTGTTCTGGACCTGAGGGGGTAAAGTATCCTATGCTATGGGAGTGTAAATCAGCAAATGATAAAAGTTTTAATGAATTTGTTCGGAAAGGTGTAAAGGAGGTTAATTTGACATATGCTTCGCAGATTGCATTGTATCAGGCGTACATGGATTTGACAGATAATCCTGCTTTATTTACAGTGGTTAACAAAAATAATTGTGAAATTTATTATGAGTTGGTTCCTTTTGATAAAGCTCTGGCTCAAAAGACAAGTGATAAAGCGGTTGAAATTTTAACAGCAGTTAAGCATAATGAAATTTTACCCAGAGTTGCTATGAACTCTGATTACTTTTTATGCAAGAGGTGTGAGTTTATAAATAGTTGCTGGGAGAAACCCGAACAAGGTTAGTTGCTCGGGTTAAAAGGTGTATAGGAGTACAATATAATGCGTATTTTACCATTTGACAATACTAAATCTAGTATGTCAGCAAGTGAATTAGTCGAAGAGATTAGTCAAAAAGTACCAAGACAAGTACAGATAGATGTGCTTCGTAATACTTTTCCTCAAGGAAGAGTAACTGGTGATTTATTTACAATCGGATCAACTTCAGGAGAACAGGGTAAATCCCTGAAGATAGATATTAATCCAAGAAGTCCATACTTTATGAAAGGACAAGACTTCAATGGTGGTGTCGGGATCGGAGGTATCGTTAAGATATTGATGGAGGGTAGAGGTCTTAGGTTTCCTGAAATTAAAGAGATGTTTTCTGAGTATATAGGTGAACCTCAGAAATTTGTTCGGGATGAAACTTCTGAAAATCCAGTTAAAGTACAGATTAACAGACAAACACCTTACGATTCGGAGTATTTATACAAAAACTCAGACAATCAGGTAATTTGTTCGGTTCGTAAATACCTTGTTCGTGATGGTGCTGGCAATCCTGTATTAGATACACATGGTAAACCAAAGAAAGAGTTTAGGCAGTTTACTGGCGACCACCCATATCCTCGTATGCCTGATGTCAGACCCCTGTACAATATCCCGAACATTTCTGCTTCAGACACAGTAATATGGGTAGAAGGTGAGAAATGTGCTGATGCTTTAAATAATTTAGGATATACAGCAACCTGTACAATGGGTGGAGCGGGAATGTTAACAAAGAAATCAGCTTCACAGTATGATTTCTCTCCATTACAGGGTAAAGAACTTATCCTGTGGGCTGATAATGATCCAGCAGGTAAAAGATTAGCTGAACTTGTTCAGGAATTAGCCCTGAACGCAAATGTAAAATCAGTTAAAATGCTTACTTTACCTAAAGGTAAGCCAGAAAGATGGGATGTTGCTGATGCTATAACAGAAGGCTTTGACATAAATGAATTTCTAAATACTACAAACACTTTTACAAAACAAAATATTAATTTACTAGATGACAGTCTTCTTATATCTAGATTTGTTGGTTCTGCACCCGAACAAAAATTTATTGTAGATGGTACATTTCCATTGGGAGTACCGATCATATTGTCAGCCGCGGGTGATGCAGGAAAGGGTATGCTTACACTGGATTTAGCGATGAAGGTTACTGGTGCTTTTCCGATGCGTAATTCATTTGGGGGTAATGTTACAGAGTTTGGTAATGTAGTTATATTTACAGCAGAAGATGATGAAGCGGAGATGCATAGACGTATTGAACGTCTTGATCCAAACAATGAACGGTTTGATTATGAGAATGAGCTTCGGGTTGTATCATTACCTAATGTTGGTGGTGTGTTTCCTGTACTGCAAAGCGTACATGGTGAGCTAACAACTTCAGCAGAGTTCGAGCGTATATACGAACAAATATTACAGATTAATAACCTGAAGCTTATTATCTTCGACCCGTTAGCTTCGTTTGTTCACGCAGATGTGAACTCTGATCCAGCCGCTGGTGCAGCCTTGACAGGATTGATGTCTAAGATTTGTTCGGAAACAGGAGCGTCAGTGATGATGTGTCATCATATGACTAAGGTTAAAGATGATACAGTTATATCAACACCAGAACAAGCCAGAAATCTTATCAGAGGTACGTCAGCGATTGTTGATGGTGTGCGTTGTGCGTTTGCTTTATGGCAATTGGATGAGAATACAGCAAAACGTCAGTGTAAAGAACTGAACATAGAATATCAAAGAAACAGATGCTTTGATGGTGCAGTGGTTAAATCAAATGGCCCAGCAAAACGCCAGATAAGAAAATTTGTTCGGGATTTGGATACTGGATTGCTGGTAGATCGAACTGAAGATATGCTTCAGCTTAACTCTGGAACTAATCGGGATACCAGAAAGACTGCACTTTATGAATGGATTAGTCGTTGTGAACGTGAAGGCAGAGCTCTGTGTCAACAGGGCGGAGCTGATTCTTTAAATAGTAGGATGACTGATGCTGATGCACCAGAAGCACTGGCGAATCTATCCCAGCGAGTGCTTGATGGAATTGTTCGGGAACTGATTACAGAGGGTAGAATAGACAAGTTTAGTTTTAGTACAGCAGGAGGTCGTAAATGGCTTGGTACAATGAATGGTTCAATGAGTAGAGGAGAGTATGAAGCAATAACAGCGAGGGATAACATATGACAGATGCTTACTTGAGATACTACGTAAAGCATATAGATTGCGATTGGTGCGGTGAACAAACCAGAGGTCGGGTTTATAAAGGACGAACAGATGTCAGTTGTGGTTCTTGCGATAGACAATTAAAGGAGCTCGATAAAAAAGAATATATAATTATAAAAAAATTAAAAAAAATAGGAAGGTTACATTCGTGAAATTTTTATCAATATGTAGCGGAATAGAAAGTGCTAGTGTAGCTTGGGAACCACTTGGTTACGAATGTATAGGGGTATCTGAAATAGAGCCTTTTCGTTCCGCTGTTTTACAATATCATTATCCAGAGGTGAAAAATTATGGCGACTTTACGAAAATCGAAAAGAAAGACATCGGAGGACAGTCTCCAGATGTCCTTGTTGGAGGAACACCATGTGCAACCTTCAGCGTGGCAGGACTTCGGGAAGGGATTAAATCAGATAGAGGAAATCTCGCACTTGAGTTTATACGTCTTATTAAAAGACTTAATCCCACATGGGTACTTTGGGAGAATGTCCCCGGTGTCTTGTCATCTAACGAAGGAAAAGACCTTGCTTCCTTCCTTGGAGGGTTGGCAGAACTCGGGTATGGGTTCGCCTACAGGGTTCTTGACACTCAGTACATACGAACACAACGATTTCCAAGAGCAATCCCACAAATGCGAAGGCGTATCTTCGTTGTCGGACATTCTAGAAACTGGAGAAATCCAGCAAAGGTTTTATTTAACGGAGAAGCATTGTCATGGGATACTCCGCCGCGCAGGGAGAAAAGGGAAGAAGATACCCGAACAATTACGCATCGCCTTACAAGAAGCGATCAATACACTCAAGACGACATCGCAGGAACAATAGCCGCTCGGGATTATAAGTCTGCTACTGATTTAGTAGCTATTGCATCGGGTCATTCAAAGTCAAATGGCAGTGGATTAAATCAAAATGGAGCTATGTATACAATTACGGCTAATGATCATCATTCTGTGCTGGTCAGGAACCCGAACAATTCTCCCTGTGTTGTATTTGAACCCAGATCACCTGATGGAGGAGCTCCCAGAGTTAAAAAAGAAGAGGTTTCACCTACATTAACAGCTATGACAGGTGGTAACAGACAACCCTGCGTAGCTAGAAATACGATTGTTCGCAGGTTAACACCACTGGAGTGCGAAAGGCTTCAGGGTTTACCTGATAATTACACACAAATACCTTATAGAGGTAAACCAAAAGAAGAAGCTCCAGTATCAAAAAGATATGAAGCTTGTGGTAGAGCAATGTCTATCAATGTTATGGAATGGCTCGGAACAAGAATAAAACAGGTTCAAGACAATGATGTATAAGGTATTTGATTTTGCGTCTATTGATGATTTTGACAAACACATAGAGTTGTCGATCCCGAACTATTCTTCGTTAACAAAAATATTTACAGGTATCGGATGTGAATATGCTCAACCAGAGAGCACAGTCATCGACATTGGATGCTCAACAGGTCGGTTTTTATCCCAGATGCCAAAGGCTGACGATTGTGAATATATCGGAGTTGATAAACATAAATTAAAAAAAATACATTCAGGTTTTGGTTTCAGGTTAGGAGATGTAGAAGAAATCCTGCCAGCAGAGCCGAACAATATTTCAGTTATTATATCTATGTTTACGCTTCAGTTCCTCGGATCAGAAAAACGTAAGCGTGTGCTCAAGTTAATAAAAGAACGTATTAATCGAGGTGCAATATTATTGATTGCTGAGAAAGTATATCTGGATAATACAATCATACAGACCCTGATACACAAAATGCATATACAGGAAAAGCGAACAAATTTTCAAGATCAGGAGATTCTGGATAAAGATACCCAGTTGGCTGTTTCAATGTTTTGTAAAACAGAAAAAGAATTAAATGAAGAATTAAAACAATTGGGTAATGTATCTAAGATTTGGCAGTCATATAATTTTATGGGCTATGCAGTGGGAGGTAGAAAATGAATTGTTGGCATTGTAGTAAAGAATTAATTTGGGGTGGTGATCACGATATTGAAGAAGAAGAAGAGTCAGAATATAGTATGGTTACTAATTTATCATGTCCAGAATGTGAGAGTTTTGTTCTGGTTTACCTACAAAAAGAAAAAAAAGATAAAAAAAATAAAAAAACCGTTTGACATTGAATTATTGTTCCGATATAACTATCTTATATTAACCGAAACAAAGCGAAAGGAGTTATATTATGAGACAGATTATTATTGATAATGATAGAAAATTTGAGGTTGTTTATGACATTCCATTTAATGGTCGTACTAATGATATTGTATTAGGAAGTGCTTTTAATTCTCAAGTATTTGATCTTGATAGAAAAGATTTAATCAACGTAAGCAATCTTGATGTTGGCAAGAAAGTTATCACTAAAACATATGGCGATAACATTTTAGTTAGGAGGGTTTCATAATGAATAGAGCATTAGTAAAACGTATTGATATGGCTTTGCACGTACAAGAGTTATGTGCAAAGCATAACATCACAGTAAAATATCAATCTTTAAAAGAAGTGTTACCACGTTATTATGCAAATCAAAAAACTAGAACAATTTGCATTAGACCTACAAAGAATACGGGTTATTACGTTTCCGCTTTACACGAGATTGGTCACATTCTTGGTTCTAATCAAACATCTAATTATGACACGATTGAGAGAGAAATCGGTGCATGGAAGTTTGCTATGTGTAATGCTATTGTATGGACAGATACAGCCGATAAGATCATGAAGAAAGCTTTAATGTCTTACGGTATTACAGATGGTCAATATAGTGGCATTTTAAAAGAATGTGTTAGTTTTGCATTAACCGTTAGAGCCGATGAAATTAATAACAATAGTGAGGTGGCATAGTGTCCATAGAAAATGACGTAAGTTTTTCAATAAATTTGCTAGAGAAAACATTTAGCGATTTTAAGAAAGATGAAACAATAAATAATTTAGAGATGTCTTTAGATTATTTATGTAAAGCAGTTGGGCGGGATATATTTATTATTCCGCCTAAAGGAAAAAAACAACATATTCTCTATCTTAAAAAAGAGATTGGGAAAACATTAAAGTTGTTGAAAGGGTAAGGGGGAGTACACGTTATTCCTTTCGCATAAGGCAAGTGGGTATGTCTTTAACTATAGATCACATAAATAAAATTTCCCCCTATAAGGCATAGTTTTATTTTTAGTGTAAAAGATTGAGTGTACTTTAAATAGCAACAATCAAATCTGTAGAATACCCACACAAAGTTTTTAAGTTTTCGCTGACGGGCGAAATAGCATTGTGGCTGAATAATCTATGGAACGTAGATAAGGCACATCTTAGGGCTTAGCGGTTCGGTCTTAGCGGACAATAGGATGGTAGAACAGTGATCAGAATGGTAGTTCGATATACAGTTCTTGGAGGTATAACCAAACCCTTCCAATGCACCTAATAAGGAGAAGATAATGACAAAATTTAACGATGATTTTATAGAAGAAGTACAAAATTATTGGCACGAACACAAAAACGATATCAAATATAAAAAAGCAGGTGGTGTCCACAGACAAGTAACGATTGATAGAAAGTTTACTCTGGAGGATTTAGCCGAACATTTTAAGCTTACAGTTGGTCAAGCGAGAAGGATCGTCTACATAAAAGGTAAGAAGAGTGCTTGAAACAGCAACAGCTTTGGTTTGCATGAGTTATGCTATCTATTTCGAGAGCAGATCGGAGAGCACTTTAGCACAGTTGGCAGTTGCACAAACAATCTATAATAGAGTTAACGACCATAGATTTCCAAACACAGTGTGTGGAGTTGTTACCGATGGGTTAAGATACTCTTGGGATACAAGTAAAATTGTTCGGGATCAATGTGCTTTTAGCTTTTATTGTGATGGTAAACCAGAAAATATCAATGATGTTCGGGCTTATGATTGGGCTGAGTCGATAGCTTGGGTTGTCCTAAACGAACAAATTAGTATTGACGTTACCGATGGTTCAACACATTATCATGCTAATTACGTTAGCCCGTATTGGGCTAGTTCGTTTACTCAAACAGTGTGTATTGATACACATTGTTTTTATAGATGGGAGCAATAAATGGGCGAAGTTATAGCATTTCCTATTGGAAAAAATAAAAAGATGCAGGAGGATTTAGTTTTTGCACAAAAATTACGTTGTCCTCAATGCCAAAAATTAAAAGAAGATGATTGGTTTTATACATACAAAAATGGTAAATATTTATGTGTCGATTGTAGCTATGAAAATGGGGATAATGAGTACGAAACGTGAACAACAGGTTACGGGTTACGAAGTTACCACGGTAAGTAGATTGGTCGGTAACTTGTTAAGTGTCTGTTTTTGTTACGTTAATCGGGAAGTGGTTACGGTGGTTACATCTTGTTATGGTAAGTTAATTATGGGTGTTAAGTCATTGATTTTATTGCTACTTACCAACTTACCGAGACTTACCCCCTATAGGGGGTATAGGGGGGTGGTAAGTAACCCACCACCTCCCCCTATATTTTTTTTAGCGTTTAGCACGATAAATTGTTCGGAGTTAATGATTACGAAGGAGGAACATTTACACCGTGAGTAGCACATATAAAATAAAAAGAGATAAGACACATTCAACGTCAAGAGGTTGGGAGAAGGAACAGAAGAAACAATCGAAGGCAAAGGATAGAAGGTTTAACAAACAACTAACAAAGGAAAGACAATGAGTAAGGTAGGCGAAACACTAACGAAAGAACAGAGCAAAGCGGGATGGAAGAGACTGACAGCGAAACAGCAGAGGTTCTTGGATAACTTTATGTATCGGGATATGACACAAACAGCTTCAGCACGAGAAGCGGGATATAGTAACCCGACAGTCGATGCTGTTCGGTTGTTGCGTAACCCTGTGGTACAGGAGCGATATCAAGAGATGCGTATGGAAGCTAATGCGAGGTTCGGAGTGACTGTTGAGAAATCTGTTCGGGATTTATTGAAGATGCGTAACGAAGCATGGGAAAACGGTAAGATCGGAGAAGCAATACGTGCAGAAGAGCTAAGATTAAAGGCGACAGGACTACTGGTTAACAAACAGCACATAATGCACGAGGATATGAACGGACTTAATCGGGAGCAAATCCTTGAGAAACTGGAAGAATTTCAAAAATTAGCCCAAGGCAGGATGCGTAACGTCACGCCAGCAGAAGATGTTCGGGTGGAGATAGTCGATAGTAGCAAAGAGATGGGAGATTCTGGGAAATAATACGGTCCCAGCGGGCAAACGCCCAGCAGATGTTTCAAAATCCCAGCGTCCAGCAGAAATCCCGAAGAATTGTTCGGAATTTTTGGCTGGTAGGCAGGTCGGATCGGAGATTTTCTGCTCGGAGTAACATCCAGCAGGATTAACCCGAACAATTGTCCAAAAAAAACCCCAGATCGGGATCCGTGTCTGGGGTAAGTTTAATTCTCGGAGGAAATAATATGAGAATGTACCTGCAATCTACCTGTTCACCTGCATCCTGTCAACCCGAACAATTGTTCGGTGTACCTAAAAAAAAAAGCTGGGAGCGAACTCCCAGCTAATTCGTTTTTTTAAAATCCGTCATTCTGAAAATAACACCACACTTTTACATAAGCTCTTGCAAAATCTTTTTCTTCTTGTGAGATTTCCATAAAAGTAGAATTATTTTCTTTTCTTCTCTGAGGGTATCTAGATTTAATTTCAGAATCATTAATTTCGATGCTTTCAATTTCATCTGCCGATACAAGTGGTAATTTTTGTTCTCTACAAAAATCTTCCCAAATAGAGATTAATTTATCTTCATGTTTCATAAATATTCCTTTCGTTTAATTAAATATATATATAGTATACTGAAC
>VMHT01049441.1_pt1 | contig 19335 bp, 10 predicted proteins | sample 4693611 | NCBI WGS metagenome assembly VMHT01 (sample SAMN12280063, study PRJNA550983) | marine metagenome | isolation source: seawater sampled from same location over 5 years 0.02-0.2 micron viral filtrate | place: USA: collected off the coast of southern California halfway between the port... ...
AGTGTTTCTTATAAATACTCTCTGGAAGATTGACAATATCACTCAGGCATTCTATACTAGTAAAGTCATCACCACCGGGGCACACTTATGTCAGTCGCTATCAGTCAGGCACAAAAGCAACGTTACAGAATCACTCTGGACATTGAAGTTTTAGAAGACTTCAACCCGCATAACATTGATTGGGAGACTCTCTTTGAAATGGAGGGAAATGAGAAGGTGATTGATAGTTACGTAGAGGACCTGAGTAATCCTGTCAGGTGGTAGTCTGTTGAGGTAAGTAAAGAGATTAAGAGATTCTGCAGACCGGTCAAAAGGGGTTGACGGGTGCGGTAAAAGGTGCCATACTATAAGAGTCAAAGGAATTCAACCAAGATGACTCAATCAACCATCACCACCGCATCTGAAACCTATAACGGTTGGGCAAATTATGAAACCTGGAATGTTGCACTATGGTTGGGCAATGATGAGAATCTTTATAACATTGCCAGAGGATGGGCAGAGCATGGATATAAGTCACTCTCGCACATCTTGATGGAACTTAGCAGCACAACTCCTGATGGTGTTAAGTGGAATGATGACAATTTGGATATCACAGAACTGAATGAAATGTTAGCAGAACTTTGATACTTAGTGCGGGGGGTTGACATCAGTCTCCCTCCGTGATATGATGAGGAGGTGATATGACAGTTGTTTTGTTTTATGCGCCCTTATATAAAAACGTCATACTACCCTAACCTACAGAGGTGACAGATCGACCTTGATATATAATGCGAAAGACAAATTCATATTCCTAAAAAAAATTCCGGGTAAAAAAAATCTATGGAAAAGGTTTATCACATCTATGCAAAGGGGGATTGTTTGTATAACAATTTAAATGAGAAACAATTTAATAAGACATGGGAGACCCTCAAGGGGATGGTTGGTTTAATGCAAACTGATTATCAACTTGAGGATTTGTCATATGAGGAGTTAGTAAAAACCCCCATGGGTGGTCACGAACATTCTTATTGACATTTCATACATATACTGATAGAATTGAACTGAAGGTTATTCAAAAACATGGCAAAAGGATTTACTGTTAAAGCAAACGCCCCAAGACCAAAGAAAGTGGAAGAGTGGGACATTGCAGCAATCAAAGCAAGGATGAAAGGTAAGACGATTGTATTTTGTCTACCAGGTAGAGGGTGTTCATTTACATTTCTGAAGAACTTTGTGCAACTGTGCTTTGATATGGTACAGAATGGGATGAGTATTCAGATTAGTCAAGACTACTCATCTATGGTTAACTTTGCACGATGTAAGTGTTTGGGAGCAAATGTATTACGTGGACCTAAGCAGATTCCATGGGATGGTAAGTTAGAGTATGATTATCAGTTATGGATTGATAGTGACATTGTATTTGACACTAACAAGTTCTGGCAGTTGTGTGATATGGCAATTCCAGAAGAAGGTGAGGAGAAGGAGATCGTTGGTGGATGGTATGCCACTGAAGATGGTGTCACAACATCTGTCGCACATTGGTTAGAAGAGGATGATTTCCGTAAGAATGGTGGAGTGATGAATCACGAAACTGTCGAATCAATTTCCAAACGACGCAAACCATTTACTGTTGATTATACAGGATTTGGATGGGTATTAATCAAGAAGGGTGTTTTTGAGAATCTAGAATATCCATGGTTTGCACCTAAGATGCAAGTTTTTGAGAGTGGGAATGTACAGGACATGTGTGGTGAGGATGTCTCATTCTGTTTAGATGCAAAGGAAGAAGGATTTGAGATTTGGTGTGATCCTCGTATTCGTGTGGGTCATGAAAAGACTCGTGTTATTTAAGAGGTAAATTATGGCAATTATGAGTGGTGGGAATTATATTCCTGCAAAACCGAAAAAAACTCGTCAAGGAAAATCACAGAATACTCTTATGTCTGCGACTTCTCGTAATAAAGCAAAGAAAAGATATCGTGGTCAAGGGCGTTAAATAGAGGTAGTTACATTAATACATAATGGCTGCTTTAATTTGTAACCTCCCCTCAGTGGAGGTATGGGTAAGAAAAGAATATCTCACCGACCATCAATTTGGTCATGGTGAATTTGTTAAAGGCGTCTGGGTATCGTGTAAATCGATACCTGGGCGCACTTTTTATTTTGAGACGTATTTGCCGGAATATGCGGCAATGTATGATAAACTACCTATTAGTGCGTTTGTGTCTGCTCCAGAGGTTCCTAGCCCCGATATGGACCTTCCTAATCTACAGTTCTGGAACTGTATGGATTATGGTGTTGTAGCAGTTACAAAGCAATTTATTGGTAGTATGGACTATGAATTGTATACAAGAGACTTTGGTAACCAGAAAGGAACTTATATTTGCACGATAGACAATTATCATCAAGATCCTGAGGTAGTAGACTATGCAACAAGTGAGAATCCTGCAGAACATAAGTCACATAATCTAATTGAATTGGAGAATGGACAGTATGCATTGTATCCTAATAATAGAATGCGTATCTATGATAACAGTTTGACACCTGTTGAACCAAAGATGCCTGATTTTAAGGTTTCAACACAATATTATCAAGTTGAAAACGGTTTTGAACGTCTTGGAATGGGTCGTGAAGATGAATATTTCTGGAAAACGTCAAAAGAACGTAAAATTGAAGAAGAAAAGATAGAAGATATGCATAAATCACGGGAAGATGATACCCTTGATCCACAATAAATACTAAAAAAAGAAAAAAATGAGTACTGAGCACGATTTTTTAGACAATTTAGGTAATCATCAGCATCAGAAAATGCTTCGTGAAATCTCAAACGACGATTTAACCCCTAAAAAGAGAGATTCTATTAAAGAAACTGAATTTTTTGAGAGTGAGAGTAATCCAGAACCACTTTATGAATAAAAATAATAAAATACTCTGATAAATAAGTTATAATTGCTGTAATTTTTGTGCCTTTAGAGCGCGTTAGTCAAGGTTTTAAAGACGTAAGTATGACTTTTCAGAAACATCCTCTGACAAGTGATATTATATCGCTTAAAAATGAGTCTGCAATTGCTCGATCAGTAAGAAATATTGTTTTTACTGTTCCTGGAGAGAAATTTTTTGATGAAAATTTTGGATCTCAAATTAGTCAGGCACTTTTTGAAAATATAAATGATATTTCTGCCAATATTATAAGAAGTGAAATCAAAAGTTCACTTCGAAGATATGAACCAAGAGTAAAGGTTAGAGAAGTTAACGTAGAACCTAACTTTGATCAGAATGAATTTAATGTAACTATCATTTATGAAATTATAGGAGCAGACGTTCCTCCACAAGAATTACAATTCGTCTTGCAATCAACAAGGTAAACAATGCCATTAGCTAATTTTACTAATCTGGACTTTAACCAGGTTAAAACAACACTTAAAGAATATTTAAAGGAAAACTCCAATTTTACGGATTATGATTTTGAGGGTTCTAACCTTTCATCAATACTTGATGTTCTGGCATATAACACCTATATCACTTCATACAACGCAAACATGGTTGCGAATGAAGTATTCATCGATAGTGCGACATTAAGAGAAAATGTCGTATCTTTAGCAAGAAATATTGGATATTTACCAAAATCAAGGAAAGCAGCAACTGGAGTAATTACATTTTTTGTTAATACTAGTAATGTGAGTCCATCTCCATCAACTCTTACCCTTAAAAAGGGTCCTGTAGCAACTTCACAGGGTGGATTTGGAAATTCTTCGTTTGTATTTTCTATTTTAGAGGATACTACAGTTCCTGTAAGTGACGGAATTGCAGAATTTAATAATATTGCAATTTATGAGGGTAATTTTCTAACGGCTAACTTCACTTATAGTGCAAGAAACCCAAATTTTAAATTTTTGTTAGATAATGTTGGAATTGACACTGAATTATTGTCTATAACTGTTAGACCAAATCAAACTTCATCTAGAAGTGTAAAGTATTCACGTCAAGATAGTTTATTTGAAGTAAATCCTAATTCAACTGTTTACTATCTACAAGAAGCAGATGATGAAAGATATGAGTTAATATTTGGTGATGGACTTTTTGGTAAAAAACTTGAAGATAATAATTATATCACTGCAGACTATATTGCATCAAATGGTGATTCTGCAAATGGAGTTGGACAATTTAGTTTTTCGGGAAGATTAGTTTATTCTAGAAACAATCAAGAGTATGTTGTTACATCTGGAATTTCTCTATTGACAACTGGACTTAGTGCTAGAGGTGGAGAAGAAATTGAAGGTGTTGAGTCTATTAAAAAGTTTGCACCAAGAATTTATGCCTCTCAAAACAGAGCATTAACTGCAAATGACTACGAATCGTTAATTCCCACACAAATCTATCCAGAAACCGAATCTATTTCTGTTTTTGGTGGAGAAGAGTTAGTTCCTCCTCAATATGGGAAAGTGTTTATCAGTATCAAACCAAGATTTGGTGATTTTATTCCAAATCTAATTAAAGAAAATATCAAGAAAAAATTAAAAAAGTATTCAGTTGCCGGAATTGTTCCAGAGTTACTTGATCTTAAGTATTTGTATGTAGAGGTTATTAGTAAAATTTACTATAATACTAATCTAGCTCCTTCAGCAACTTTTGTTTCTAGTGTTGTCCAAAATAATGTCAATATGTATGCAGAATCAACTGAATTAAATAAGTATGGTGCTAGATTAAAATATAGTAAATTACTTAAGTTAATTGACGATAGTAATGATTCAATAACTTCAAATATCACTACCATTTCAATAAGAAGAGATTTAAGATTAACTTTAGACACATTTGTAGAATATCAAATTGGATTCGGAAATAAATTCCATATTAAGTCCATGAATGGTTATAATATAAAATCAAGTGGATTTACTGTTGCTGGAATTGAACAAGTTGTATATATTTCAGATATTCCAGATACAAATAGAAGAACTGGAACTCTTTTCTTCTTCACTTTACCAACTCCAGGATCACAATCACCTTTCATAGTAAGAAGAAATGTTGGATTCATTAACTATGAAAGTGGAGTTATAACAATAAATCCAGTGAATATAACGGGAGCAAAAATAAAAGATGGCCAACCAATTTTAGAACTTTCTGCAATACCACATTCAAATGATGTTATCGGATTACAGGATCTTTATTTGCAACTAGATACTAGTAGCAGTTTGTTTGAACCTGTTGTTGATGATGTTTCGTCTGGATTAGATCCTTCTTCTTCCACATATATTGTATCTTCCAGTTATTCGAATGGAAAATTAGTCCGTTCTGGTGGACCAGATACGGCAGTTGTAACATCTGGAGGTGGATCTAGAGTTACGACACAAACCTCAGGAGTTACAGGAGGAACGACTATTTCCACCAGTGGTGCATCGACAGGTTCAACAGGTTCAACAGGTTCTACAGGTTCTTCTGGAGGGTCCTCCGGTGGATCTGGATACTAATACTAATACCAACTAATAGAAGATAAAATCATAAAAATGTCAGAAACTAGAGTACAGTTTAACACTATCGTATCTAATCAACTTCCTGCTTATGTAAGGGAGGATTATCCACTAATTTCTGAACTTTTAAAGCAGTATTATCTTGGACAAGAATACCAAGGTGGTCCAATTGATTTGATTGAAAATATTGATAGATATATCAAATTAGATAATACTACAAACTTATTTGAATCTGTTGTTTTAAATAATGATCTTGATTTTGATGCAACAACAATTAATGTAGATCCAACGGAGTCTCCAACAGGAACTAGAGGATTTCCTGATTCATACGGTCTTTTAAAAATTGATAATGAAGTAATAACTTATACTGGAAAAACTGATTTTTCTTTCACGGGATGTGTTAGAGGTTTTGTTGGAATAACTTCTTATAGAAGTGAATTAAGCAGAGAAAATGTAGTATTCAGTGAAACAGAATCTGATGATCACCTTAATCAATCAATCATAACAAATTTAAGTTGTTTATTTTTAAAAGAATTTTTAACAAAAACAAAAAATCAATTCTTACCTGGTTTACAGGGAAGAAATTTAGATTCTAATTTAAATCAAAATCTATTTGTAAAACAGTCTAAGGATTTTTACAGAAGCAAAGGAACTGATTTTTCTTTTGAAATCCTTTTCAGGGCATTATATAATGAAGAAGTAAGAATTGTAAAACCAAGAGATTTTCTAATTTCTCCTTCAAATGCCCAATATAGAATCGTAAACAGTTTAGTTGTTGAACCTATTGAAGGTAATCCTGAAAATTTAGAGAACGCAACTTTATATCAAAATGAATATAAGTTTGGTGGAATAGACAAAGCTTATGCACCTATTACTAGTGTTGAAAAGATAGAAGTTGGATATGGCAAAACTTTCTATAAACTCAACATGGATGGTGGATATAACCGTGATGTCGCTGTACAAGGAGCAGTGTACGGAGCATTTACTGTAGAACCATCTACAAGAATAATAGGAAATGTATCTTCAGGATCTACAGTTCTTGATGTTGATTCTACAGTTGGTTTTGGATCAACTGGAGAACTGTATTTCCGTTATCCTAATGACACTATAGGGGTGTCTTCATATACTTCTAAGTCTCTGACACAGTTTTATGGTGTTACTGATATTGATGATGAAATTTTAGATGCAACCAATGTAGGTGTTAATACATTTGCATATGGAAGATCAAAATTAGATCAAAATGAAATTATTGAAGTAAGAGTTAGTTCTGTTCTAGGTTCTTTTAATATACCATCAGATACAAATAATCTACTAAAAGGTGGAAAAGTAAATGTAACTAATTTTGGAATTTCCGAGAATAACTACAAAACTAATAAGTGGTTTTATAATGTTTCTCCAACCTATAAAATTAAAAGTCTTGAGATAATAGACTCTTCAAACAATACTTACAAAATAACTTTAAACGTATCTAATCAATTTAGATCTGGTGACATTGTAGATATTATTTTAAACGGTACAAAAAAAGAAACTAAAATTATATCTGTAACTGGCGAAAAAACTTTTATTATAAGAGGTCAAGGTGTTTTAAATACGGACGCAACATATACTATTCAAAGAAGAATTCAAAAAGTTTCTTCTGGAACTTATCCATCATCTCAAATATATTCTACAGATATTGACAATGTTTATAAAAATGAATCTGGAGATTATCTTGTTTCTTCACCATCAATACCTTATTACGATTCACTACCGTTAAATCCTGCCTCTAGGGAATTTAAGTTTTCTGGAACTTTTATTGGAGATGAGTTTGAAATTTCTCCTGGAATAGAGCATGGATTTTATACTGGAGATTCTGTTTATTATGAAGCACAATTAATTGATGAAACCTTTATTAATGATAGTGGTAGCAGTGATACTAGAAAAGTTAGAGATACTGCATTATTTGATGATGGACTTTATTTTGTAAAAAGAGTTAATGGATCAACGGTTAAATTTTCAAAAAGTAGAAATGATATTTACAACTCAAAATTCGTTTCTTTAGATAATTCAAAAACCGTTGCTAATAGTGCTATTAAACCATTTGAGTTTAATGGAAAAACATTAGAACCACAAAAAGTTTTAAGAAAGATATCAGAACCTCTCAATAATGGAACTTTAACAAAAACAGAACCAGGATTGACTGGAATATTTGTAAATGGTGTTGAGATTCTAAACTATAAGGGAAATGACGTTATAAAGTATGGAAAGATTGAAACAATAGATGTTTTATCAGAAGGAACAAATATTGATGTAATAAATGTTCCTAATTTAATTATTTCAGACACTGTTGGAACAGGTGCAACTGGATATGCTGCGGTTTCTGGTTCTCTCAGAGAAGTGAGAATTATAGATCCTGGATTTGATTATTTAAACACACCAACCGTTAAGGTTGAGGGTGGTAATGGTTCTGGTGCCATTGCCCAAGTTAGTATGAAATTAATCGACCATGAGGTTGAATTTTTTGCAGATCAAGCATCTGTGAAAGTAATAATTGGTACTTCATCAACACAATCCACAATTGGATTTTCTACATATCACAAATTTAGAAATGCTGAGCAAGTAGTTTATAATACAAAAGAACAAAATGCGGTTGTTGGAATAGTAACTAACTCTGCATATTTTGTATCCATAGTTGACAATACTACCGTAAAACTACATCCAACTCAATCTGATGCGATAGCAGGAATCAATACAATATTCTTAACCGATTATGGTATTGGAAAACATTCTTTAAAAACCGTAAATAAAAAATCTATAGTTAGTTCTATTAATGTTGTTAATGGTGGATCTGGATATGAAAATAAAAAAAGAACTGCACCTGCTACAGGTATCAATACATCATCTAATATAGTAACAATTGTAGATCATGACTATAAAACTGGAGAAAAAGTAAAATATACTTGCACTGGAACTCCGATTTCAGGGTTATCCGTAGACACTGAATATTATATAACTGTAATTGATAAAGATTCTTTCCGTCTTTCCCAAATTGGAATTTCTTCAGATAGAGAATTTTATACTAGAACGAAACAGTATGTTGATATGACTTCTGTGGGTGTAGGAACTCACACTTTTAATTATCCAGTCATCACACTTACTTTATCTGGTAATGTAGGAATTTCATCTATTGGGACAGAAACATTTAAAGGATCTTTCCAACCAATCTTAAGAGGAACGGTAACTTCAATTCATCTTGAAAATGGTGGAGTTGGTTATGGATCTTCTGAAGTTCTGAACTTAGATATACAACCAACTGTCGAATTTGAGTCAGGATCTGATTGCCAATTAGTTCCAATCGTTGTTGGTGGTAAAATAGTTGAAGTTGTCATTCAAAAGTCTGGAAGTAGATATTTGTCTATACCAGATTTAGATGTAGTTGGTGATGGAATAGGTGCTGTTTTAGTCCCTGTATTAGAAAACGGATCAGTAACTGAAGTCAAAATTGTTGAACCTGGTGCCGGATACTTAGATGATTTTGGAACGACAGTTATTAACGTCATACCAGCTGGATCGAAAGAAATATTGCCGACATTCAAAGCAAATGTCCAAAATTGGAGAGTAAATTTATTTGAAAAATATTTTACATACTTCTCACAGGATGATGGAATAATTACAGCAGGTTTGAAATCAGATGATTTTGGACTTCAATATTCACATTTATATGCACCAAGAAGACTTAGAGAAACTCTTTTTGCTTCTGATCGAGAAGGCAACACCATTTACGGAGAAAAAGATTTAACTAAAGTCAATGGTATAGAAGTTCAATCAACACAACACTCTCCTATATTAGGATTTGCATATGATGGCCATCCAATATATGGACCATATGCATATTCTAGATTAAATGGTGGAGTTATTTCTCAGATGAGATCTGGATATAGTCTTGATATTAAAGATAATAGACCACCCACTTCTATTTTTCCGGAAGGATTTTTCATTGAAGATTACACTCATAATGAAATTTCTGATGATAGTGTCCTTGATGAAAATAATGGAAGATTCTGTATAACTCCAGAATTTCCTAAAGGAACATATGCATATTTTGTTACAATCAATGATAAATTTGCAGAATCGTCGGGAATTTTTGAAAAAAATAATAAACCTATTTTCCCTTACATAATCGGTAATAATTATAAAGGTATTCCTGACGAATTTAACTTTAAACCATCATCAAATTATGATGCTTTTGATATTTCTAGTGATTGGCGTCGAAATACCCAACCACTAAATGTAATTGAAGATGATTTAGAGTATCCATATTTTTATGTCCCAAATAAGTTAAATCAAACCGCAACTGTCACAGCAACTTCGTTTGGTATAGTCGATAGTGTGGGCATATCTACTGGTGGGTCAAATTATAGAATCAATGAAACTCTTGTATTTAATAACAATGGAACTCAAGGACAGGGAGTATCTGCAAAGATAACAAGAATAAAAGGAAGGTCTGTTAATAATATAAGTGTTGCATCAAGTACTATTCAAAATGTTGAAATATATCCAGGACAAGCAAAAGGTGAGTATTTAGTTTTCTCTGACAATCCTCATAATTTTAAACCTCTTGATATTGTTTCTATCTCAGGACTATCTACAACATCATCTGGTATTGAAGGATTTTATAATGTAGGAATTAAAACAAATAGACTAGCAATTGCTGGAATAGGAACCACAGGAGTTGCTATTGGAAATACAAATGTAACAGGAATAGTAACATATTTTAGAGTTTCTGGAGATTTAAATTATCCAAGCATTAGAGAAAATGATACTTTGATCATAGGTTCAGAAAAAGTAAAAGTTTTGAATATTGATCCTTTAAATTCTAGAATTAGAATTTTAAGAGCATTTGATAATACTGTTGGATCAACTCATACAATAGGAAAGTTTGTTTACGAAGTTCCTAGAAAATTAAAGATTAACTCTGGATTCAAAACTGACTATTCTTATACTTTAAATAAACAAATCTATTTTGATCCAGCAGAAACTGTTGGACTAGGAACAACTGCTGGAGTTGGAATTGGAACGACGATTTCTTTCTCTAACCCAGGTGCTGGAGCAACTTCAGTATTCATTCAAACTAAAGCACTTTATCTTCCTTCTCACAATTTAAAGACTGGAGATCAAGTAACATATTCTACAGGTATAGGAACTGTTAAAGGTTCTGGAATAATTGTACAAGATGAAACTAATGTTGGAGTTGGAACTACTCTTGCAGATGGATCAAGTTTATTTGTTGCAAAAATTAATGATAACTTAATTGGAATTGCAACAGTGAGAGTTGGTCTTGGAACTACTGGAACATTTGTTGGTCTTGAAAATCCTGTTTCAACTACACTATTCTTTAGAAATGTTGGAACTGGAGACACTCATAGTTTTAAAACAAATTATAGTGTAATTACTGGAGATTTGAGAAGAAACTTAGTTACTGTCTCAACTGCAGGAACTCATGGTCTAAGTTCACCGCATAATATTTTTGTCAATGTTAATCCACAAAATACAGGTATCGTAACACTTACTTATAATGACTTTAATAGAAGATTGATTGTAAATCCTGTGGGATTTGTAACTGCAGGTGTCAATACTACGACAAATGCTATAATAATCAATTCTCATGGATTCAAGACTGGTGATAAAGTAATTCACACATCAGAAACCTCTTCTATAGGACTTTCTAGTAATAGAATATATTATATTTCAAAGGTTGATGATAATACAATTAAATTATCAAATACTTATTATGATGCTACTCAATCAAAACCAAAGGTTATAGGAATAACCAGTGCTTCTCTTGGCACTATTAATCCTATAACACCATTAGTAAAACTTTATAAAAATTCTACAGTAACTTTTGATCTTTCAGATTCCTCACTTTCTTATACAAATCAAGGAACAAAGTATCCTGCATTTAAGTTTGATTTATTTGTTGACAAGAATTTTACTAAAGAATGGGAAAAATCAAAAGAAAATAAAACATTTGAATTATCTAGACAAGGAATTGTTGGAACAGTTGGTGCTAAAGCAGAATTGTTTATTAATGAAAATACTCCTAATGAACTTTATTATAACTTAACTCCGATTTATGAGAGTAATCTTCCTACAGTAAAATCAGAAATAATCACTGACAATGAAATTATTTCTGGAAACGTCCTCTTATCGAAGGGAAGTCTTTATAATGGTAAGCACACCATTACGGTGGGAACTACTACTACCTTTACATACTCTATCACAGAGACCCCAGAAAAATTATCTTATGATAGTTCATCATTAATTACATATGATACTGATTGTACTCACACTTATGGTCCAATAGCAAAAGTTGAACTTACCAATCAAGGAAATAATTATTATTCACTACCAGGCATAACAACAGTCAACACTCTTGGTGGTAATGGTGCTATTTTAGAAGCAAAGAGTTCAAGTGTTGGTTCTCTTAAGAACATGACATTGGATAATATTGGATTCAATTTACCATCAGATCCAACATTGAATCCTAGAATTCTTCTTCCTCAAATTATTAAAATAGATTCCTTAGCATCATTTAATACAGTAGGGGTTACTTCTTTTGGAAGAGGATTCTCAATTCCACCTAAACTAGTTGTATTAGATGGAAAAACTAAGAAACCGGTTACAGATGTTGATTTAAAATTTACTCTTGGAAAACCTAATGTAGAGATTCTAAAAAATACTGACGGTATGAATAATGTGACTCCAACAATCATACCAACTGAAAGTGGTGCCGGGGTTGGAATTAGTACAATAGTATTTAATTCCGCCACAGAGACAGTTACTGCTTCTCTATCTGTTGGATTTAGCACAATCAATACATTCCCATTTGTTGTAGGTGATAAAGTTCTCGTAGAAGGTATTAGTGTTGGTGTAGGATCAACTGGAACGGGATACAACTCTTCTGGATATGACTATAAGTTGTTTGATGTTACAGGAATCACTGAAAACCTTGGTGGTATTGGAAGTGTTACTTATAGTATGTCTGGATTGTTTAAAGGTAGTGAGTTCCCAGGAACTTTTGATTCAGTAAACTCTTCTGCAAAGATTCTAGCATCAAAACATTTCCCAACGTTTGAGTCCTCATTAAACACAAAAGACTTTGTTAATAATGAAATAATTACCTCAGATTCTGCGATCGGAATAGTTCAAAGTTGGGATTCAAAAATTACTACATTGATAGTTTCATCAGATGATAATTTTGTTGTTGGTGAAATTATTAAAGGATCTGATTCTAAAGTTCAAGGAATTGCGTCTTCTATTACTTCTTTTGACTCTTTCATTAACTTAGGAGCAACTTCAAAAGTTATTCAGGGTTGGCAAGAAGATTTTGGTCTTCTAAACTTTGAATTACAAAAACTTCAAGATAATTTCTATTATCAAAACTTCTCTTATTCATTAAGATCTAGAGTTGCGTTTGATGACTGGAATGAAATAGTTTCCTCTCAAAACCATACATTAGGATATAGAAAATTTTCTGATTACCAGTTAGAATCCAACAATCGAAATAGTATGACTGTTGGAATTCCAACCGATACCACTAATGTTAGTTCTGTTAATCATATTGATGGTTTTGCAAGTTTGAATTGTGTTTATGGATTTGATCTTGTCACAGAAAATAACTTAAATCAAAACTCAAAGATTATCTCTGATGAAATAATTTTCTCTAACAGAATTCTCACAGACTATTTTGAATCCGTTGGCAACAGAGTTCTTTCCATCGATGATCTTGGTAGTCAGTTTAATAGTAATCCTAGAACAAATCCGTTTAGTGTAGTAGACACTTTCCGACTGAGTGATGTTAGATTCCAAAAATACATCACATATGTTAGGGACAAGAGATATAATGCACAAAGACAACTAATGCTTGTTGATCTTCTTCACGACGATTCTCGTGGATATCTGAATCAATATGGTAGAGTTGAAACTCATTATGATCAAGGTTCTTTTGACTTTTCTATTTCTGGATCTGAAGCCCAACTTCAATTCTATCCAACTAGATCTGCAGTTAATGATTATGATCTTAGTGTTCTCTCATATAACTTGAATGATAATTTCCTTGGAACTGGAACTACAAGTTTAGGTGGAGTCGCAACAATTGAAACTAAGAGTTCTCCAGTAACGTCTGGTGTCACCACTACTATTGTTTCAATCGGAGATACTCATACTAGTGTTAAAGTTCTGGTTGATATAAATCCAGACTTGACTAAAAATGAAGAATTTGAAGCAGTTGAACTTAATATTGTTCATGATGGAACAAATATTGAGATGATGGAATATGGAAGACTGACAACAAATCTCGGTGGATATTCAGCAACTGGACTTGGTACATATCATGCATATTTCAGTGGATCCTCCTTAAATGTTGATTTCATTCCAACTTCTGTTGGTATTGCAACTACAGGTGTAATTAACACCATTCAAGTAGGACTTTCTACAAATACTATCACCGGTATTGGGACTATTAATCTTACTAGATCTAGACTTGAAGCTAGAACAACTAGTATTTCTGCTTCAGGATCTCCAGGAATTAATACAGTTTCTGATTATCCAAATAATTATGATGCTGCATATTTCATAGCACAAGTCACAGATACGACTAATACTTCAACTCAACTTTCAGAAATTATTGTTGTTGATGATTACGTAACTTCCACAGAAAGTTATCAAACATATGATACTGAATATGGAGTCATAGAAACTAGTGCTGGACTAGGAACGTTTGGATCTAGAGTTTCTGCTGCAGGAACTGTCTCTCTTGTCTTCACTCCAAACACAAGTATTGATACAGTGGTTAATGTATACATGAATGCTTTAACTTTAAATGAGGACACCTCATTGTCTAATGTGATTGACTTCACCAATGGAACAATTAATAGTGATTTAGGATCTTATCAAGGTACAGACTCTGATATCAAGAGAGGGTTTGAAATACAACATGAAAATCTTCCAATCTTTGAAAGATACTTTGAAGCAAATGATGCTGGTATTGCTAATACAACAAATAATACGATTAAAATTCCAAACCACTTCTTTGTATCTGGTGAAAAACTGAAGTATATTCACGTTGGAGAAACTGATTCTGCCATCGGTATTGCAACAACTAGTTTTGTTGGTGCTGCAAATACGTCTTTCCTTCCAGAAGAAAATCTATTTGCTGTCAAAGTTGATGATAATGTTATTAAGATCGCAACAAGTGCTGAAAATGCATTGATGTCAATTCCTGAGGTGGTTGAACTTGAAAGTGTTGGTATTGGTACATCACATAGATTTGTATCTACTAATCAAAATGCAAAAGTTGTCGTTGCACTTGATAATATCATTCAATCTCCTATAGTTTCTACTGCTCTGACTACTACACTTTCTGATCAGATGTTATCTGTAGATAATATCTTGAAATTCAGTGGAATTACATCTTTCTTCGGATCAGATCTGATTCAAATTGGTGATGAAATTATGAAGATTGAAGGTATTGGTATTGGTAGTACAAATACTATTAGAGTTCGTAGAGAATGGTTAGGAACGAGAATTGGAGTTGCTGCCACTGGTGATCTAGTAACTAAAGTTGTTGGAAATTATAATATTGTAAATAATGTTCTGAATTTTACAGAAGCACCATTTGGCAATACGCCTATTGGTTCAACTACAAATCCGCCTGATGAAAGAGATTGGACTGGTATCACTACATCTTCTAGTTTCCAAGGAAGATCTTTCATGAGATCTGGTATTGTAAATACTGTAAATGAGTCTTATCATAAGAACTATATCTTTGATGATATTTCTGCAGGATTTAATGCTACAGAAAATGAGTTTACTCTTAAACAAAATGGATCTAATACTCCTGGTATTTCAACAGACGGTGCCATTGTCTTAGTTAATGATATATTCCAGTCACCAGGACTCAGTGACCAGTATATACTGAGTGAGCAGTCTGGTATTACCTCCATCACATTCCAAGGCGCTGATACAGTTCCCCTAGGATCGGATGTTGGCATTTCTAGTTATCCTAAGGGTGGTATTGTTATTTCAGTTGCTTCAACTGCTGGATTTGGTTATCAACCATTAGTATCTGCTGGAGGAACTGCAGTTGTATCAGGTCTTGGAACAATTCAGTCTATCAGTATTGGAAATAGTGGATCTGGATATCGTGCTGGAATTCAAACAGTTGTGAATGTTGGTGTAGGAACTTCTAGTTTGAGCACTGGAAATATTGAGTTTATTGGAACTGCTGCCATAAGTGGTGGTCATATTGTTAGTGTCGCAATTACCAATCCCGGTTCTGGATATACATCTACTAATCAACCCTTTGTAGTGTTTGATGATCCCTTAAGTTATTCCAATATGGATCTAGTGTATAGTTCTTCTTCTATTACTGGATTTGGAACACATGCAACTGCAAATGTTGTCGTTGGTCAAGGATCTAGTGTTATTGATTTTAAAATAGTTAATAGTGGTTATGGATATGGTAATGGTCAAATTTTAACAGTTGCTATTGGTGGAACAACTGGTATTCCAACCACTTCTTCATATTCTGGAAATGAATTTCAATTGACACTTGATGATGTTCATACTGATGAATTTAGTGGGTGGTCGGTTGGAACATTGGAAGTTCTAGATAAAATAGATGAATTTATTGATGGTGTAAGAAAAGATTTCCCACTTACAAAAGCAGGTTCTATAGTTTCAATTGTTGCTGCTAAGGGATCTAAAATTAATGTTGAGGATGTTCTTCTCATATTTGTTAATAATATCCTGCAGGTTCCTGGGGAGGGATATACGTTTGGTGGAGGAAGCACGGTTGTTTTCAGTGAACCTTTGAAGATAGGTGATACTGTAAATATTATCTTCTATAAGGGAAGTGGTGATACTGATGTTATCTTTAGAAACATTAATGAAACGGTGAAGAAAGGTGATACTTTACAAATCAAGAGTGATAGATCTATTGGTCAAGCATCATATCTAACAGAAAATGAAAGAGTTGTGGAACTTGTTAAGTCCACCAACACTGTTGAAACTAATCCTTATGAGGGTCCAGGAAATACTGCAGACGTTACTTTTGAAAGACCTGTTGACTGGTGTAGACAAACTGAAGATATTTTTGTTAATCAGATTGGTGTTGGTAAAGATAGAGAACTATATGAACCAGTCATTAATCCAAGTGCATATCTTATCAAGTCTGTTGGAGTAGGTTCAACAGCAATCTACGTTGATAATCTAAGACCCATCTTTAATCCTCAAAATGAAAATGATACGGACTTATCTTTCCAAAAGAAAATTAAGTTTATAAGACAAGAACCCAAGACAGGTGCAGCTGGAACTGCAGTTGTTTCTGGATTTGGTACTATTTCCTCTGTTGTCATCTCTGATGGTGGTGTTGGATATACAACTGCTACTGTAAGTTTTGGTTCAACTATTGGTATTGGAACAACTACTAGAGCATTTGGTAATGTTGCCATTAGTGTTGGAGGGACAGTCACAGGAGTTGCCATTACAAATCCAGGTGTTGGATATACTTATACAAATCCACCAACTGTTCTTATTTCTCCTCCAACTTATTCTGAAGAAGAAGTAAGTGTGGATTCTTATTCTGGTGATAATGGAATCATTGTTGGGTTCGGAACGACTGCTGTTGGTGTTGGGACAACTCAACTCATATTCGATATTCACATTCCATACGACTCTTTTCTTAGAGATTCTTCTATTGCAGGAACAGCATTAACCATAAGTTCTATTAGTGCTAATGATTACTTTGTTATTAGAAATTCTAATGTTGGACTAGGATCTACTTCTGTAACCTCTTTTGATTCCTTGGGTAATATTGTTGGAGTAGGAACTTCATTTGCAGACAATGTTTATCAAGTTTCTAGTGCAGTATCTATTTCGACTAGTGTTTCTGGAATATCTACCTATATAAGGAGACTATTTGTCGAAGTTAATGATTTTGTATACGGATTCTCTGGAATAACAACATCTGATAATTTTGGGTCCTTTAGTTGGGGAAGAATAGATATTACTGCTAGGTCAGAATCTAATTCGTATAATTCATATACTCTAAGTGGTATTGGTATTTCTGAAGGAACTGGAATTTCTACATCAACATTGATCACCAGATCAAACTTCTTGAAATTCAAAAATTATATCGTTTAATCACTAATAAATAAAGAAAAACTCTGTCCAAAATGGCTGCCATTATAACTGATCAGATTAGAATATTAAATGCAGGTAATTTTATTGCTGGTGTATCTAATGCTAGTAATTCTTATTACTCCTTCATTGGTTTAACCAATCCTGCGGATTATCAAACTGATTGGGACTCTGATCCACCTGCTCCAAAAGACAATTTTGATCAGGAGGATGATTATTGGGATACTATGGTAGCTCTGAAGAAAATCAATACTGCTGATGCTAGACAGGTTGTTCCAAAACTAAATTGGTCTTCTGGAACAACTTATGATATGTATAGACATGATTATTCTAGATCAAAAACATCACCAGTTTCTGGTGGAACCAATCTTTACTCTACAAATTATATTGTACTGAATAGTGATTTCAGAGTTTATATTTGTTTACAGAATGGAATAAATCCAGATAATACTGAAGGTAGACCGTCTTTAGACGAACCACTTTTCACCGATCTAGAACCAAGATCTGCTGGAACAAGTGGTGATGGATATATTTGGAAATATCTTTATACAATTAAACCCAGTGAGGTTGTTAGATTTGAATCAACAGATTTCATGCCAGTTCCAACAGACTGGTTAACTGCTGCAGAAAATTCAGCAGTAAGAGATAATGCAGTAGATGGTGGAATTAAAATCGTAACTGTAACTAATAAAGGTGTTGGTCTTGGCACAGCAAATAGTGTTTATACCTCAGTTCCAATCAGAGGTGATGGTACAGGAGCACAATGCACTGTTGTTATTGATGGAAATCAGCAAGTAAGTTCTGTTACTGTTTCAAATCAAGGATCCGGATATACATACGGTAATGTTGATTTAGTTGCTGGTGGAGTACCAACAGGAACTACAAGACCATCTTTTGATGTAATCATTCCACCTCAAGGTGGTCATGGTGCAAATATCTATAGGGAACTTGGTGCATACAATGTTCTTTTATATTCTAGAATTGAAAATGACAGCACAAATCCAGATTTTATAACAGGAAATCAAATTGCAAGGGTTGGTATTGTTGAAAATCCACAACAATTTGGATCAACATCTCTCCTTAATTCAGACAAAGCAAGTGCTCTTAATGCTTTGAAATTGGTTGGTACTGGATATAGCACTGCTACTTTCTCAGGAGATTCTTATTTTACTCAAACAGTATCGACTGGTACAACAGCAGTTGGTAGAGTTGTAAGTTATGATCAAAATACTGGAGTTCTGAAATTTTGGCAAGATAAATCACTTGCTGGATTTAATACTGTAGGAACAGCACAAACTCAACCAACATATGGATTTGATTTAACTGAATTTTCTGCAACTCCCGGAACAGGAGGATCTCTAGTCATATCACCATCAACTGGTCAGGATTTATCAATTGATACAAATTTTACGGGTATAACTACAGTAATAAATAATCGTACATACTATCTTGGTCAAACTTTCGATAGCGGTATCGCCAATCCTGAAGTTAAAGCACATTCTGGCAGTATTATTTACGTTGATAACAGACCGTCTATAACACGGTCATCGAATCAAAAAGAAGACATAAAAGTTATTTTGCAGTTCTAAAGAATTATGCCCCAACAAACGAACCTCAACGTAGCACCATACTTTGATGATTTTGATGCCACGAACGATTATCATAAGGTATTATTTAAACCAGGATTTCCTGTTCAGGCTAGAGAGTTAAC
>VMHT01206770.1_pt1 | contig 19332 bp, 23 predicted proteins | sample 4693611 | NCBI WGS metagenome assembly VMHT01 (sample SAMN12280063, study PRJNA550983) | marine metagenome | isolation source: seawater sampled from same location over 5 years 0.02-0.2 micron viral filtrate | place: USA: collected off the coast of southern California halfway between the port... ...
GACCTGCACTTAGTGACAGACAAGGTCATGCTATATTTGTAACCACACCCAAAGGCGCACAAGGTTGGTTTTATGACTTGTATGAAAATGCACAACACTTGGAAGACTGGAAAACATTCACATACACAACACTTGAAGGTGGACTTGTTGAAGCAGATGAAGTTCTAGCTGCCAAAAGAGAACTAGATGAAAAAACATTTAGACAAGAATATGAAGCAAGTTTTGAAACATATTCAGGTTTGATATACTACAATTGGAACACCAAACAAAATGTTACACCACATCAACCAGAAATAACAGATAGAACACTGTTACACATTGGTATGGACTTCAACGTTGATCCGTTGGTTGCTGCCATTGCTACAGTGGACAGAGATCAAATACATGTATTTGATGAAATAGTTATTGCAGGTTCAAACACATATGAAATGGTAGAAGAAATACGCAGAAGATATCCCAACAATAGAATATGGGCATATCCTGATGCAAGTGGACAAGCAAGAAAAACAAGTTCAAGAACCACAGACCATATGATTATGAGAACTGGTGAATTCACACTAAAAGTAAAAGGCAACAACCCTCCTGTGTTGGATAGAATTGCAAGTGTAAATGCAAATCTTAAATCAGCGGAAGGAGACATCCGTCTCCGTGTGAGTTCAAAATGTAAGAATGTGATAAAAAGTTTATCACAACAGGTATACAAAGAAGGTACACGCATACCTGAAAAGGATGGCAAAATAGATCACATGAGTGATGCTGTTGGTTATCTAGTTCATTGGGTGAATCCCATAAGAGGACCTCAAGTGCAAAATATGGGCATACAAAGGTACGGACATTATTAGGCATAAATACTATGACAGCTGATCACTGTTGTAAAGACCCCAAGCAACCTTATAAGGAAACAGTTTTATGAAAAATTTAGAACAATTAATGGCAACACATGACGCATACAAGCATCATGCTGAACAAGCACAATATATGTATAGAAGCTACATTGGCGGGCCTACATATAGAGCCGGCAACTATCTAACACGCTACATAGGGGAAGAATCACAACCAGGTGATAGTTATGGAAAACGTTTACTGTCAACACCTCTAGACAATCATGTAGCCAGTACAGTGGACATTTACCGTTCATTTCTTTTTAGAGAAGCACCAACTAGACAACTTGGACTATTAGCAAACAATCCATTGGTACATGAATGGATTACTGATACAGATCAAGAAGGTCAAGACATGGACAGTTTTCTTAAAAGTGCAAATGACTTGGCAATGGTGATGGGCAATGTATGGTTATTGGTAGACAAAGGATCATACAAAGTAGAAACACAAGCAGAAGAAATAGCAATGGGTATACGTGCATATACTGCAATGTATACACCACAAAATGTTTTGGATTGGTACTATGAAAGAAACATTGCAGGCAAGCCAATACTAAAATATATCAAAGTCAAAGAATCAGAAAACACAGAAAAAATGACATACACACTGTGGACTGAAGATAGTGTAGAAAAGTATACAGTATCAAAAGATGAACTGGGTGGCGCAGACCAAGTGATTGATTATGTTGAATATGACAACCCATTGGGTGTTGTTCCATTTATAAATCATTGTCCAGTGAAGTCACCTGTGCGTGGTGTTGGTTATAGTATGCTGTCAGATGTTGCAGATGCACAAAGATTTATCTACAACATGCATTCAGAAATTGAACAAACAATCCGTATTAGTTCACATCCTACACTTGTAAAAACACATTCAGCAGATGCAACTGCTGGTGCTGGTGGTATCATAAACATGGATGAAGGAATGGATCCACAATTGAAACCTTATCTATTGACACCAGGTACATCAACTGTAGATTCAATCCTAAAAACAATCAAACAATTGGAAGAAGCAATTATGTCAAGCACACATACATCAAGTGTGCAAGGTGTAAAAACTGCACAATCAGGCGTAGCACTACAGACTGAAAGACAACTGTTGAATGCTAAGTTGAGTGATCTATCAGACACACTCAAAGAAACAGAACTAGCACTATGGGACCTTTGGTTTGGTTGGGCAGGTGTTGACGCACCAGAAGAATTTACAATTCATTACAATGATAGTTTTGATATCCGTGACAAGTACAGTGAACTTGATTTGATTATCCGTGCAAAAGCTGCAGGATATACAAATGAAACATATCTAAAAGAATTAGACAAACAATTGGCCTCATTAATGATTGAAGATTCAAAAGTACTCAACAACTTGATGGAAGCAATTGAAGAACCTAAAGAATATATACCACACATCATGTATAACCCAGACACTGGTGAGCAAATAGAAGCAAAAACAGAAGATGATCACAAACGTTTGGGCTTGGATGGATATGTACATTTGGGTGAAGATATAAATGGATGAGAAACAACACAGTAAAATAATTGACAACACTATCTCAGAAATTGAAGATGGTGTTTTTGACAATATCAAAGCACTTGAGAACCGTATAGCAGAATTGGTCAACTTGGGTGCTGATCCAAATACACTGCGCCCACAAATAACACAAGCGTTTGAACAATATTCCGCTGGTGTTGGAGCAGCAGTGCAACCTCTGCGCATGGTTTCACAGGACATAGGCACAGTTACAGTTGAAGATGAAGCGGCTGAGAGTGCCCTACTGAATCAGGCCGCAACTTCTGTAAAGGAAACAGTAAATGCAGGTGTTAGTGATGTGATGACAACACTTGTATTGGCGGGTGCCGCTGGTGCAACAACACAAGCACTAGTGAACAGTGCCAGAGGTAGAATTTCAGGCATCTTTATGGAAAGTGATGATGCTGAAGTACGCAGACAACAGCGCAAGATCCAAAAACTGTTGAAGAAAAAAGGTGCAAACGCAGATGAAATCAATAGTGCCAAAAGAGTGATTAGAGATAGATTGGTTGGCATCAATACAACAGCAAGTGTAAGAGATCTAACAAACACAAAAGTACAAGATACTGTTATGAAGTTTGATGGTGCATTTACAGCAGGTCAAGCCAAACGCAAAGGTGTTGAACGCTGGAGATATGCAGGTGGTGTGATTGCAGAAACAAGACCTTGGTGTGCTGAACACACAGATCAAGTTTACACCACAGAAGAAATTGAAGATTTATGGACATCAGGTTGGGCAGGCAAAGAGCCTGGAGACCCATTTGTTGTTAGAGGCGGATACAACTGTAGGCACTTCTGGGTGCCAGTTGAAGATGATGAATAATAAGTGATAAATAATGTTATACGGGACTAACCCCTAACCCTTAGGAGATACTGACATGTCAGATGAAAACATGGCTACAACTGCAGATACAGACACTGGGGCTGTTGAAGCAGGAATTGAAAATACCCAGGTTGAAGAGAAAGTGTTCACGCAAGCACAATTGAATGATATTGTTGCCAAGCGTGTTGCACAAGTAACTAAGAAATACTCAGAAGTTGATGCAGATGAAGTTGCACAATTACGCAGTTTCAAAGAATCAATGGAAGAGGAGCAACTGATTAAAAAGCAAGACTTTGATGGTGTGCTAAAGAAAACCAAAGACAAATATGGGCAAGAGATTTCTGCCTTGCGTACAGAATTGGAACGCATAAAAGTTGATGGTGCTCTTATTGATGCCGCATCAAAAGCCAAAGCACTTGCTCCACAACAGGTTGCTAAATTGTTAAAGGACAGTGTCAAACTACAACCAGATGGAACAATCAATATTGTAGATGACACAGGCAATCCACGTTACACAGATGAAGGTGATCCTGTATCTGTTGACAGTTTGGTTGATGAGTTCTTGTCAAGCAATTCTTACTTCCGTGCAGCAGGTCCTAGCGGAACTGGTAGCACTAGCAACACAGGTGAATCTAAATCTACAGTAGCAGATCTTAACTCACTTGATATGCTTAATCCTGAACATAGAGCAATTTACAAAAAGCTCAGACAGGAAGGCAAACTTTAACTTGAAAGGTATTGACAAATGGCAAACGGACCATATACATCAGTAATCAACGCAGACGCTCTTATTGTGCCTGTGAAAGCAGCAACAATTTATGCTGCACAAGAAACATCACTATTCTTAGGTGGTGAACTAATTCCAGTAGTAAACGCACCAAACGGTGTACTACAGGTACCAGAACTAGCAGCAGTATCTGCTACAACAGTAGACGCAGAAGCTGGTACAGGTATTGACATTGACGCAGTACATCCTGTAGACACAAAGAACACAGTAACATGTGATCTATATGCAGCACGTTCAGTTGTACGTGACTTAGGTAACATTGATCCAGCAGAAATTGGACGTGTACTAGGAAATGCTGTGAGTAAAGCATTTGATACAGCAACATTTGCAGCACTAGACTCAGCAACAGCATCAACAGCAGATTGTGTACCATTATCAATTGCAGATATTGTTGACTCAGCAGCTCAAATCCGTGCAAACGGTGAAATGGGTGAACTATTTGGTGTACTAACACCTGCAGAAACAGCAACACTCTTAAAAGAGATTGGCACAAACGCATTTGCTGGTTCAGAATCATTCCAAGGCCAAGCATTACGCTCAGGCATGATTGGTATGATTGGTGGCGTTATGTTCTTCCAAAGTTCATACATTGCAACAGCAGACACAGCTGGTTACATCTTTGGCAAAGACGCAATGAGAATTGCAATGCAGAAGAATGTTGACATTGAAGTTGGCAGACGTACAGCAGCAGTTGGTAATGACGTTGTAGCAAGCCTACACGCAAAGCCAGCATTGATTGACGCAGGCCGCGCAGTTAAACTAATCAACGTGTAATAGCACACAGTATGGGGGAACTATCCCCCATACCATACAACTAGGAGATAAAAATGGCATTTGCTACAAATAATGATCTAATCAACTATGCTCCAGAAGTGTTTGACCAAGGTGTTGATGACTGGACTGCAGAACTTACACGTGCAGAAAATGATGTTGCTAATATGGTTCAAGTTAGATGGTATAACAATCATCACAACAGAGCAGATTATGCAAAATCAAAACTAACAGAATCACAATGGACAGTTAGTACTGTATACCGTGCGCTTTACGCACACATACTTCCAAAACTTTCAACTTTTAGACCAGAAGGAGATCCGTTCCGTGAACAGATTGAATTTTGGAAAGAAAGATTCAATGAAGAAATGGATTTACAGTTCCAATTGGGCATTCAATATGATGAGAACGCTGACGGAGTAGTTCAAGACAGTGAAGTACATGAATACTCACAGACAAGGCTGTATAGATGAGTAGAGAAAATATTGTTGCTGAAATTGCATCACAACTCAAGTCAATGAATACTGTGAAACTTGGCCGTGTTGAGCGTGATCCAATTATACCAGATGAATTGCCTAAGACTGCATTTCCTGCATGTTACATTGAGACAACAGATGAAGACATTGAAGATATTACACTTGGCACAACCAAACAGTTGCGTGAAGGTATGATGTTGGTGAATGTTGTTGTACTCATTGGAGGCAAACAGCGTGACAAACAACGCAACCTAGTTGTTGAAGCTATAGAGAACAAGTTGCTGACTGACCGTACGGTAAATAGTACAGCAACACATATTGCTCTCACAGGAGTTGAGAGTATGCAAGTGGGGGAATCAGCCCCATATGCAAGCGTAAGAATGGTGTTCACAGTCAAGCACCATTATACTATTACATAGGAGTATATACAGTGAGCGTATTTCATGGCAGCGGAGGATCACTAGCAATTGGTGGTACAAGCGTGGCACAGGTAACAGAATGGACTGTGACACACAATGCAGAGATGGTAGAAATTACACCTCTTGGTAACTCTGCAAGAGCATTTTCAAAAGGCTTAGAGTCATTTGAAGGATCTTGTGAAGTTATTGTATCAGATGATGATGATACAGGTTTTGTAAACTTCAACCAAACTCTAAAAACAGGCGCAGCAGTAACAGCAACTTTCTTCACAGATACAAGCGGAACTGCAAGTCTATCAGGTCAAGTATTTGTTTCAGCAGTTGAAACAGTATTGGCATTTGATGATGTAGCACGTTATTCAATATCATTTACAGGCACAGGCGGTCTGACAATTGATGTGGACAATGACTAAAAAATGAGTAGAGCACGCAAAGCAATGCAAGATCTTCATACAGAAGCAGACAATGATTTGCGTGCTTTTACCAAAGAATTTGTGCATAACCTAAAAGCCACAACTCCAATAGATACTGGCTTTAGTAGAAATGCATGGCGTAATATTTACGGCGGGCAGATAATTGGCACAGGTAAAAGTATACCCATAGCCAAAAACACTGCATCATATATTGGTGTGCTAGATGGCAAGAGTCCAAAAGGCTTTACAAGTAGACAAGCCCCACAAGGTATTGTGGAACCAGCACTCCGTAAAACAAGGAAAAAATAAATGAGCGTTTTAGAAAAAGCAAAAGAACACTACAAGCAACAACTGGGTGGTGAAATGAAAACCATCTATGTTGAAGAATGGGATGAAACAATTTATTTCAAACCCAGCGCAAACTTTGCACAACAAAGCAAAGTTATGGAACTACACGCAAAGGGCAAACTCACAGAAGCATTGGTAGAAACATTGTGTGTGCGTTGTTTGGACAAAGATGGCAACAGAATGTTCAAACAAGGTGACAGAGATGTATTGATGAGACAAGTTGACCCAGAAGTTCTTGTGCGTATTGCAAGCATAATCAACAACACAGGTGATATAGAAGACCAACACTTGGGAAACTAATCAAAGACCCTGATGTACTGTTGTTTTTAAAACTAGCAGAACAACTTGGTCAAACTGTTGAATGGGTTATGAATAATGTCAGTATTCTAGAGCTGAGAACTTGGGCTAAATACTACAAGCTGCAAGAGCAACAGCGCAAGCAGAATAGGAAAAGGTAATGGCTGATTATACAATTCAAATCAACGCTAAAGACAATACCAAAAAAACTTTTAGCAGTGTTGATAAAGGCCTAGCTGGACTATCAGCAGGTGCTGGTAAATTCAAAGTAGCACTTGGTGCCGCAGGCGCAGCCCTAGCGGCATTTGGCGTTGCAGGAAAGATCAAAGGTGCAATTGATGACTTTGATAATCTTGCAAAAAGTGCAAGAGCAGCAGGTTCAGCAACTTCAAATGATGCATTCAGAGGCTTCCAAGTGCTACAAAAAGCAATGGGTGAAGCAGGTATTGATGCGGCTACATTTGATAGAGCACTGTTACAAACCACAACAAGACTCAAAAAAGGTGCTGAAGGTTCAAAAGCCTTTGCAGACATTACTTCAAAACTTGGTGGTTCAATCAAAGATGCAAACGGCAATCTAAAAGAAGGTCCTGCATTGCTTGAAGCAATGATCAATGGACTCAACAACGGAACAATTTCAACAGATGAATTTGCAAAAGTTGTGGGTGGTAGAGCAGGTCCTCTTATTCAACAACAATTTGCAAGTTTACAAGATGGTGCAGAAGGACTAGCAAAAACACTCAAAGATGTAGAAGATAATTCAAACATTGTTGACTTGGAAGCTGCAGAAAATGCAGAGAAGTTCAATGATACTGTAGGGCGTATGGGTGAAAAGATGCAACAGTTACTCACTGACGCAGTTACACCTCTGTTACCACATCTTGTAAAACTAGCAGATCAAGTGTTGGCAAACATGCCTGCAATTATTGATGGCGTGAGCAAAGCATTTGAAACACTACAACCTGTGCTAAGTTTGATTGGCACAGTACTAACAGACTTGGTATTTCCAATCATGTCAAAAGTATTTGAAGTGTTGGGCTTTATAGCAAACGCAATTGCACCTCTGGTAGAATCAGCAATACCAGGTTTGAAAATGGCATTTGAAGGATTGGTAGGTATTGTAGAATCAATTGTAGGATTCTTCCAAGGTGTTGCAGACAGTTTGGGTGCTATATTTGACAAAGCAATGATGTTGAAAAACAATGTTGTTGGAACATTTGATTCAATGAAAGACAGTGTTACCAGCAGTGTTGGTGATATGACAGAAAAAACCAAAGGCTTCTTTAATGATATGTATCAAAAAGTTGTTGGTGGTTCAATTGTACCAGATATGGTGAATGGTGTTATTGCAGAATTTGTGCGTATGCAAAATGGCATGGTATCAACATCAGCAATGGCAACAGCAAATGTTGCCAATGACTTTCAAAGTCTAGGACAAACAATTGAACAAGACTTTGCAGGTACACTTGAATCAGCACTATCAGATGGTAAGTTGAGTTTATCAGACTTTGAAGGCTTTTTCCGTAGCACACTAACAAACATACTCAATGACGCTATGTCAGGCGGCAAAGGACTATCAAGTATATTTGGTAGCATCTTTGGCGGAGGCGGTGGCGGAATGGGCGGCGGCTTGTTCTCAAGCATTGGCTCAATGTTTGGTGGCGGTGGCGGACTAGGTGGACTGTTTAGTGGAGGCGGATTGTTCTCTGGTATTGGCAGTTTGTTTGGAGGCTTCTTTGCAGATGGTGGACACTTGGGTGCAGGCAAGTTTGGTATTGCAGGAGAAAATGGCCCAGAACTTATTAGTGGACCAGCACAAGTTACACCAATGAACAGTGCAGGACAAAGCGTAGTGTTCAACATCAACGCAATTTCACCACAAACAGGAACACAGTTCTTGCTAGACAACAAACAACAAATTGTAGGCATGATACAACAAGCAGGCCACAGAAGAGGCAAGGAGATATTTTAAATGAAGTCAATTTTCACATACCCAAGCAACGCAAGCACACTATATATTGACCCTAGTTATTTGGGTGATGACACAGAAGGCTTTCAAAAACGCATCAAAGATTTACAAGATGGCACATACAAAACACATTTGAATCCCACAGCAAGACATGATGTAGATAGAATCATCAAAGGCATTGGACTGTACAACAACAATACTACCTTTGAAGAAACATCAGGCAACAACACAATATACAAGTTTTGGGAAAACTCAATGGTTGATTTTAGACTGAGAGCAAAAGCAAAACCATTGATCAAAGACATAACAACAGACAATCATTTGTTTACAGACACAGGTACAGATTACAATTTTGCAAAACTAAAAGTTGAATTTCAAGCTGCACATGGATTCAGTAGTGGTGATAGAGTAATTATATATGGTGCAATTACAGATTCAATATATGATTTGTTGGATGATGAAGTATATGTACAAGTGATTGATAGTACAAATGTATATCTTACAAATGTAGCAACACCAGCAACCAACCCTCCAGTAAAAGGTAATTTTACTTTTACAGATTTACGTGGTACAAGATATGACAATAGACAATGGGGTGGTTCATTAGAAGGTAGAGTTATACGCTATGATCCAACCAGTGGTGCCAATGGTACACTGTTGAGATTTTCAACTACTGCACCAGCAAACTTTGATGACAACAGCATTATAAAAATGTACAGTTCATTTACAGCAGGTCAATCAGGAACAGCAAATTCAACTTCAACTACATTTTATGTCAGTAGATTGGGTGGCAGTTTATTTTCATATGAATTGTTTACAGACAGTAATAAAACAACCCGTGCAACAATCACTGAAACATATCATGCACAAAGAGGTAAACAGTACACATCAGCAGGCACAATTGATCTAACAGGTCAAACATATGCAGATTTTGGTATAACATCAGATGAAGAAACTGCACTAAAAGCAGATGGTAATGGTTGGTGTAGAATCAATGCTACTGTAACCTCAGGTACATTCACAGGAAAAAATGACAGTGATGAAACTATACCCACAAGTTTTACACACACAAGTGAATTTTATTGGGAAGCAGGAACTACATTTAGTATATTCAACAACAGAAGTAGTTCAAAAATTGTACAAGACTTTATACTAGCAGATGCAGGATCAGGTGTAGATGTTACAGTGACCATTTCATTTATCCAACCAGGTAGATCACATGGTGGTTGGGCATACAGTGTTACCAATGATACTACAGATGATGACGCAAGTTTTCAAGGCTACAGTGATTCAAGTGTACAATATGAAATCAACAAAGCAAGAGTATTGATACCAGGCAACACACCATTCACATACAAAGATACAAACAATGCATCACAACCAGGCGCAACATATGAGGCGGGTTATTGGTTGGCAGGTTCAACATCAATGACATCATATGTATCAGGTGAAGGTGCTCCACATTTATCAACAATCAATGTTGACAGCAACGGTTACTTGACAGGATTCACATACCCTAGTGGAAACAGCGCAAACAGAGGTCAGTTTCTCACACCAGACAGTAGATTGTTCAACATACAAGATCAACAATCAACATATGTTGCACCAACTGTAAGCACAGCTGGTCTAGAAGATGTATTTGATACAAATGATGAATGGGACACGCAAAGTGATAATCTACTAAAAACATTTCCAAACACAGTAACACCACAAGAAGTTACATTCCGTATTACATCACCAAACGCAACAACAAGTTCACAAAATGGTACCAAGTTTAGTAGAAGCAGTGGCTATATCAAATACAGTTTAGATGTAACTTATCCTCCAATGACATCAGCACAATATGAAGAATACAATGGATTTATAAACTTGCTGAATGGACAAAAACATCCTTTCTTCTTTGATTTGAAACAAAACACAGTATCATTGATAGGTGTAAGAAATGATGTAGCACCAAATCCATTACGTTATAAAACAGCAGGCACAGCAGGTAACAACATCATACTTGCAGAAGGATTTCAAAGCAATCTATCAAATGCAATTGCACAAGGTGAACTGTTGATCATGGGTGACTTGAAACATGGTGATATAAAAACAGCAGGTTCATCAACAGATGCAAACATATATGGTGAAGCAAAGTTCCGTATTGCAACTCCACTGCACACAAATAAACTTGTAGGTGACACTATATTCTCAGATCCAGAACACATCATTGTTAGCTTGGATACAGACACTGTAGAAGTTGCCAGAGATACAGCAGGCTTTTATTATTTGAGCTTGTCATTTACAGCGGATGAATGGAAATGAGTTTAACAACAGCACAAACACAAAAATCAGTTGAATATTATGAAATAGTACATTTGGATGTAGGTGATGGATATAGACTTACAAATGCACCTTTTGATATCACATACCTTTCAAACACATACACAAGTTTTGGAATGTTGTTGGGTTTTGATACCATAGAAGAAAATTCAGAACTAGAAATACCAAGTTTGAATATCACAATCTCAGGTATTGCTCCTACTTCAAGTGGTAGTGCATTGAAAGACTTTATTGGTGAAAACTATGCAAACTCAAGTGTACAAATTGACAGAGTGTACTATGAAAATCATGTGCAACAAGGTGTTGTGAATGTATACAAAGGTTATATCACAGGTGCTGATTTGTTACAAAGTGCAAATGATGTATCAAATGTATTGGTAAAAACTGCATCACATTGGCATGACTTTGCAAGACAAACAGGACATAGAACCAATACAAATTCACAACAAAAACGCATAGACAACAACAATATACAATATGCAACAACTGACACAGGATTTGACTCAGCTCTTGAGGTTCAGAAAGAAATAACTTGGAAAGCCTAAGCAAATACCTAGCAGGTAAAAGACATCAACCACATCAATTTGGCGTAAATGATTGCAATACATTTATTGTTGAATGGATTGATCTTTGTTATGGTACAGATTGGGAAGGTCAGTTGCAATTTGATTATTCAACTGCACTAGGTGCAGCAAGATATCACAGAGACTTACCATTTACAGCAGAAGAATTTATGGGTATGGCAGGATTTGATCAAATTATGATTGGTGAATGCACATCAGGTGATGTACTGTTACAAGACAATGGCCCTTGGTTCTGTGCTTGGTTGGTTGCATTAGAATATGCATACACTGTGGATCACAAATTAGGCTTTGTTGTTGCCAAAGTAAATACACTTGATGAATATACAACATGGAGAAGACAAGCATGAGAAACATCCTACATATTTGCATACAAGCATTCTTTGCATTGATTATTTGGAGTCAACCAGCACTTGCAGGTCCAGCAATTGGTGCCGCATTGATGACAGGACTAAAAAGTTTCTTGATCAATATGATTGTGAGTGCAATTACAAACAAAATATTTGGTAAGAAAAAAGGACAAAGCGGTGCTGCAGGCAGAGAAGCAAGTTTACTTGTAAACAAACAATCAAACAATGAATTTATTCCTGTTGTGTATGGTAGACGCAGAATTGGTGGCACAAGAGCATTTATTGATACTTCAAATGGATCAGGTGGTGCAGGAACAAACACACTAAACATGTGTCTTGCATTGTGTGAAGGACAAATGAATACAATATCAGAAATATATTTCAATGATACAAAAATATTTGCAGGCACACTACTACATGAAGGTACAGTAGATGATTCAAATGATGAAACTACAGACTACAGTGGACATTTTACAATTGAATACAAGGACGGTAGACTAGATCAAACAGTATCAACACTGTTACAAAACAGCATAGGTTCATCAACTTGGACCAATACTCACACACTCAAAGGTGTTGCTTATCTAGCAATCAAATTACCATTCAATGCATCTGCATATGAAGGTGGTGTACCCACTGTAACGGCTGTTATAGATGGTAAAATTGTACGTGATGTTGCAAACTTGAACAGCACAACTGCTGAAATACTTTCAGCCGCAAGTGGTGCAAATCAAAATCCTGCAGATGTGTTGTATGATTATTTGACCAACAAAACATATGGCAAAGGATTGGCAGATGGAGATATCAATCTTGCAAGTTTTCAAAGTGCAAAAACATATCTAGCTGATGCAAGTAGACCAAAAGCAAATGGTGTACTATCAACAGAAGATACAATCATAGACAATGTAGAAAAAATACTTGCCAGTTGTAATGGTATGTTGGTGTATCACAATGGTGAATACAAAATGAAAGTCAAAGGAAATGAAGGTACAGCAACAAGAACATTTGATACTTCAAACATTCTATCAGATGTTACAGTGAGTTTGACAGACATAAAAAATAGATTAAATAAGATTACAATAAACTTTGCAAACGGTGATTCAACAACAAACTTCAATGATGATGTTGTTATCAGAGAAAATGCAACATACAAAACACAAGACGCAGAAAGAATATTAGAGAGTACAATAGACATGCCTATGCTAACAAATAAAACAATGGTAGAAACACAAGGTGACTTCCTTATGGATGCAACCAGAGATGCTATGATAATCCAATTTGATGCGGCTCATACAGAGTTTGGCATAGAAGCAGGTGAAGTAATCAAAATAACACTGGATGACTATGGATTCAATGAAAAACTATTCCGTGTACTACAGACAGAATTAACGCCGGAAAACACCATTTCAATTGTTTCACAGGAATACACTCAAAGTATACACATATAGTCAATTTAAGGTGTCTTAAACAAAAACAGATACAGGATATAGTAGGTGAATATAATGACCCCATCACAACTACGCTACATATACAATAAGTATAGTTTTGATCAAAAACCAGCAGCATACAAAACATGGACACAAATAAAAAAATTAGTAGAATGGCCTCCAGGCACAAGTGCAGTGTTTATGATGTGGAATGATAGTATCATTGTTGGTGCAAACTATGATGAAGAAACTAGAGTACCCCTATATGAATGGCGTAAAAAATACAGCATGAATAAAATTGCAAAGCCTTCACAGGAAAAAGATCCACTGAATGGCATAACTGAAAACAACCCCAACTATCTAGCATGGCAAACAATGTTTTATGAAGATGGTATGGGACAAAGTGAAATTGCAAGAATATTAGGTGTAAGCCCTGCATATTGTAGCAATATGAAACGCAAGTTTGAACAACAAAATGCAGTGGTTGACACAGCATAAATGTATGTTATTATAAATACAGTTGTAACAAGGGATGTAAATATAACATTTCTCCAATGATTGTTCTAAGCTGAGTTATACATGGCTGGCATAGACTCCTTTACTTAATAGCACAGGTTTCAATCATTACTGTGCCCCTAACTTCCCTTTTTACACACTATTTGATAAATAAAACTGTACACAATGTGTACAAATTTAGGAGAATACAATGAACAACAAGATACAAACATTTTTAGACAACTACACTTGTGAATTTGAACATGGCCAATGGGTTGGCAACTTCACAAAAACACGCACACTGCACAAGGTGCGTGATTCACTCACTGTGGCAGATTGGTATGACATACATGATGCTGCAATGCATGGCTTCTGGGAACTACCTGATAATCTACGTGTAAGCCTCAACAGCAAGTTCAATAGACTGATAGAGTTTCAACTTGATCACGGCTTTGATGAATTTGCAACACCAGAGAATATTGTTGAACTGTTGAACAACAGTACAGGCACAAAATATTATGCAATAGTACAACAGTTGATCTGGGGTGTACTCACAAGTTGCATTGAAGCAATACATTTCAACCAACAGAACCAAGAACAGGAACAAATAATTGACTTATTTGAATAATTCACTTATTATAAATGCACAAACTATTAATATATATAAATTACTGAAAAGGTTTTATTAATTATTAGTTTATGCAACCCCATGAAAGCCTAAAGGCTTTTCTTTGATACTAAAAAACAAAACAAGGAGACTACAAATGAAACTAACACAAACCAAGACTAATGAAAACGGAAGTTCCCTTCCAGTTTATTCAAATCTAACAATTCCAGTTACGGAGATTAAGGCCTTACGCTACGCTCTGTATGACAACAAACCAGCACCAACACATTTTTATGAAGATGGACGTTACAAAGCAGAATTACAGATATGGACTGAAGACACAGACAAATGTCAATTTATACTTAGAAATTACTTGAAACCTTACAAGAGTTACAGAAACAACTTGTATAAAAAACAAGATGATCCATACAAGGATTGGTATGCAAGTGAGGCAAATAAAGCAAAAGATCTTGCAATGACATTTGGTACAGACAACTTGGTTTTGCATACAAACCTTGGATTTCAAGCAAGACATGAAGCACATGACAACCAGTATTGTTTCCGTATTCAACCAGAATACGCAATGCATGTTATGATCAATGATGACAAACTTGTGATGCAAAGTAGTATTCACAACTTTGATCTTCCAACTGAAATAACCTATTACAAGGAAAAAGCAGGCTATGACATCTACTATCAATACACACCAGTTGAACATTAAACTAAAACTAGTGTTTGGACCTTTTGGACCTCATGCAGGCAAATGGTTATTCAAATACAAAAACAAATGGCACTTCTATAGGTGGGCATCAAAACGGGAAATGTACAATGAAACAAAATACAAAACCATGGAAATTACAGACTTGGCACTATGAAAAACACAAAAGATGGAATACAACCAAACAATACAACTACTATTGTGAACTAGAAAAAGATCTATACTTGTACAAACTGAGTATGAACTTGGGTTACAAAATATTTGAAAATGATCAATTGAAATATCAATGGTTTGATAAGCAATCATATAGAGGAGTATACAATGACACCACAACAAATCAAAAGAATTAAACGTTTCAACAAATGGTGGAGTTTGAACAAAACACATAGACCATCACATCATTGGTTGGTAAAACACACACGCAGAATAGTGTATGACTACAACATAGCACCAGATGCATGGGACAGAGCCAAAGCTATCAGCAAAAGATATGCACTATCAGAATACAAAAAACTAAGTAGAAGTGATGCTTGGTTCTTGTGGAGAATAACACATCCATTGCACAGTGAACGTATAGAAAGATTGTTAGCAACAGCGGTATTCTTAGATGAAAAAAGGCAAGAACAGCAGGAAAGTTGATGATATAAGTGCATACATTGATGAGTATGCTCAGACAAATCTCATACTTGATCAACTGGATAATCATCAATTCATACACAATAAAACACTGCCACAAGCAGTTGAACAACTAGAAATAGAAATGATAACATCAGCTCTGTATGGAAACAATAGAACACAAGCCGCAAAAGAACTGGGCATCAGCAGAGAATTGTTGTATTACAAAATAAGGAAGTATTCAATAAAGGTTGACAAATAGGCAAACATCAACTATATTATAACAGTAGACACAGGTTCTACTCAAACGGACAAAGGTCCACAACAACAGTCATAAGGAGATAAAAATGACTACAACAACTACAGCCCTGTTCCGGGGCAACAAAGCAGACTCAATCTCAAAGATTGAAGCACAAAACCTCAACACAATTGCAATCACCAACAAGCCAACACTGGAGTTTATAAACTTGAGTGACTTGATTCCGTTGGAAACACAGCGTTATGCCAAAGATACTTGGGTGCAAAAACGCCTCAAAGACCGTAACGGACTTGATCAAGTTGCATTTGGCGCACTTACAATTGCAAGAACACCAGAAGGCAAGAACCTAGTTGCAGACGGCAATGGACGTTATAACCTAGCAGAACACGCAGGTTGGACTGATAATATTCCTTGTATTGTATGGAAACTTACCAAACAACAAGCGGCCTTCTACTTCAATTACACACAAAAAACAGGACGCAGAAACTTGAGTCCAGAAGTACTGTACGTCAACAGTTATCTTGCTGGTGACACTGCTGCATCACTGTTGCATGCTGTGATGGAACGCATTGATGTGTATATTCAAGGTGACACAAACTATGCAGTTCCACATCCCAAACAATCAAATGCTGTAGAAGTAAAATACAGAACTGTTGATGAAGCATACAACAAAATGTGTGGTTGGAATGATTCATCAGAAAGAATCCGTATTATGAGGATTGCTAGAGATATGATTACACAAGCATTCCCTGGTGAGAACATGCTACAGCAAGATCTGTTTTGGGCAACATACTATATTCTTAGTAGTGTGCCTAAGACACAATCTGGTGCAACAAACAATAAGTTTCAGGACTTTTTGATTGGCAGTGGACTCAACAATACACAAGCACAGTTCACCAAAACATGGAAAGTGATCAACAGTGGAACCTCAGGCAACAGTAGCAAAGTCAAAAGCCTTGCTGAAGAACTGTTGAAATGTTGGAAACTGTCAAAGAATGCACCACGTGATATCACGTATGCTGAACTTGATGTATGAGTATGTTTCTAATAGTGTTGGGTATTGTAATGATAATAGTTGCAATACTCATATAAACCAACAATAACAAACAAAAAGGATAAATAATTGCACAGGACAAAGATTCTATCAAGCACAAGAGTGTGAGAAGAATTTTAGTTTTATTTTGATAACCTTAACCGTAACCTTACCTCTCTACATAACTCATATGTAGAGGGGTTTTTTTATAAATATTGATGAGAGCAATCTCACCCATTTAGGGGTTAATGGGTTGAACCCAAGAGCATTCCTTGTTTTTGCTCTTGGGTTTTTTGTTGATAAATATATTAAACAAGGAGAAACAGCATGCAACATTTTGACCCCTTATTACGCAGTATTAAAATACTAGTAGATCTTATTACTGTGTATTTGTTCATAACTTTCACATATGAGGGTTTGAACTTTATCCTAAGGACAATTATACAATGAGCGCAAATTATACAATGACCATATATCAGGGAGCTGACTTCAAACGCAGTTTCCAAGTAAAAGAGAATTCAAGTATTCTCAATATCTCTGGTTATGCATTTGAAGGCAAGATGGCACTCAACTATCATACTTCAAGCACAACCAGTTTTACAACAGCAATAACAGATGCAGCAGATGGAGTGTTTACCTTAACACTAACTGATACACAAACTGCTGCTCTAACACCAGGCAGATACAAATACAATGTATTGATGACAGCAACCAATAGTTTGAAAACACAATTGTTGCATGGTGAGATTATAGTGGAGGATACAGTATGACAACTTATTCAACACTACCAACAGGAGATCAGAATCTTGCAGTAACAGTTACAGATGGAACCACAGTGTCACTAAACATAACCCCGGCAAGTGTTGCATTGACATCAGATGTTACAAGTGTAGCAGGAAGAACAGGAGCAGTTGTACTCACAACCTCAGATGTATCAGAAGGTTCAAATCTCTACTACACCAACGCTAGAGCAGACGCAAGAATTGCAGCAGCAACAACCAGTGATTTGTCAGAAGGCACTAATCTTTATTTTACAAACGCCAGAGCAGATGCAAGAATTGCAAACAACATACTTGATGAAGATAACTTTGCCAGTGACAGTGCAACCAATACTGCATCACAGCAATCAATCAAAGCATACATTGCAACACAGATTGCTACCAAAGATAATTCAGATGAAATAACAGAAGGTTCAACCAATTTGTATTTCACAACAGCTAGAGCCAGATCAAGTATAAGTGCAAGTGGAGCTTTGGCATACAATAGTTCAACTGGTGCACTAACTTACACACAAGGTTCAATTGATGCAGATTCAATTGGTGTTTCAAACCTTGAAGTAGACAATTTGAAGTCAGGTGTACTAGACACAGACTTATCAAGTGTTGCAGGTACAGATACAACCCTGGCAAGTGCAAAAGCAATCAAGACTTATGTTGATGCACAAATTCTTACCAAAGACAACACAGATGAAATAACAGAAGGCAGCACCAATTTATATTTTACTAATGCAAGAGCAAACAGTGCAATTGATGCTAGAGTGACAGGTGCATTTATAGATGCCCTAGACACTGTATCAGATGGAGGAACTTACTAATGGCAGTTAGAATCAAACCAAAACGCGGCACCGGCGCCCCACCAGCTGGAACAGGTGCAAATCAAGTTGATGCAAATGAAATAGCAATGGACATGGCCAATGGTAAACTTTATGTGAACAATGGCGGTTCAGTTGTGGTACTTGCAGAAAGAAATGCAGCCGCAGATGACACATACAATGATGCAGCGGCAAGAGCCGCAATCAGTGTAGGCTCAGAAGGCACACCCAGCGGAAATGGTGATGTATCATACAACAACTCAACAGGTGTTATCACATACACACCACCAGTACTGACATCACTCACAGGTGACACAGACAGCATTGCAGAAGGATCAACCAACTTGTATTTTACAAATGCAAGAGCAGATGCAAGAATTGCAGCCGCGGATACAGATGCACTATCAGAAGGTAGTTCAAACCTTTACTTTACAAATGCTAGAGCACAAGCAGTATCAATCAACAATCTATCAGAAGATTCTAGCCCACAACTAGGTGGTAACTTGGATCTAAATTCAAACAACATTGATGGTACAGGCAACATTGACATCACAGGTGCACTCACGTTGAGTGGAGACATCACAGGTGATACAGGTGATATGAACATTGTAAACAC
>VMHT01056599.1_pt1 | contig 19320 bp, 19 predicted proteins | sample 4693611 | NCBI WGS metagenome assembly VMHT01 (sample SAMN12280063, study PRJNA550983) | marine metagenome | isolation source: seawater sampled from same location over 5 years 0.02-0.2 micron viral filtrate | place: USA: collected off the coast of southern California halfway between the port... ...
ACTTTTTCACTTGTCATTGATATACCAACAGTGTCTGGTGTTGGGTGGTGGTGTGTTTCAACTACTTCTTCCCAAGATGTACTTACTGTTGTGCCTGCAACTGTGTTAGCATTTATAAGTGAAGTGTCTGGTGGGTGGTTTTCTAAGGTTTCTGCGTCAGTACTCCCTAAAGGTAGTCTAATTACTATATTATTAAAAGAAGAAGAAATTGTATTACCAGCATACATAAAAGGTTCAAGTGCATGTTTTGTAAGAGTTGAATCTGTGAGTTCTTCTCCCCAATTTGATTTTAATTCTTGGATTGAACCTTTATATCCAATAGTCCCACCATAAACATATGTTCTTCCTGCTCCTGAATTAGCACCAAAAGTAGCTGCATAATTATTTGAATCCCAAGTACCAGTAAATTTAGAAGTATTTTTAAGATGGTTAGTTTGATAAGCCCCAAAATTAACATCTGTTCCTGTCCCCATTAAATGTATATTCCAAAAATTTCCATTATATAAGGGAAAATAACTAGTGGATGCTCTGACTGTAAATGCAGCCCCTTGTGTTAGATTTATTCTACCATAAGTTGAAGCATCATTGCTTGAACTTATATCATTACCTGTGTATTTTTCTAATTTTAATTGTAATCCACTAGCATCATTAGGAGCATCTCCTAAACTTAAAGCTACACCTTCATTGCCTTTTATAGGTTTAATTCTTAATTCAATAGATTTAGATGTTTTTCCCCCTATATTATTTGTTTTCCAAGGAAAACGAACCATGTAATCAACAGTACCTATTGTGTCCGTTGTTTTTAGGGCTAATCCTGACTTTTCATAACTAAATGTTTTATATCCTGTTCTGTCTTTAACAGGACCTCCGTATTCTTTTACATTTAGAATAGTTGATGGGATACCATAACAACTCATTAATGCTCTAATTCCTCTTTCTGTTCCTTTAGTTTTTAAAAGGTGAGGTGCGTTGTGGTATAAACGTTTCCAAACTTCTTTAGATAAGTCTTGTTTTGGTAATGATCCCTCATTTGATGCTGTTACTAATGTTTGTTGGGTTGGAACATCATAAAATGCACTTCCTGTTGTTCCTTGTCCTAAAATATATTCTATTAAGTTTGAATTTTCAAACTGGTCGAATGCTTCTACTCCTAAACTTTTTAAAGTAAAATAAACCAAATCTCTTGATATACCTCTTGTATGGTGTGTGTCTGGTATTTCTGTTATATGTTTTATATGTGTCCAAACATTATCAAAATGTTGACCTATCATATTTGCAAATAATCTATATTGTTCGTTATCTGAGTTATCTAATACATGGTTAGGGATTAGTCTTTCTAAGTTATTTTGGTTTTGTCTATCAAATAAAGAAGCAGATAGTAATTGACCACCGTAAGTAGGGAATGCTGATCTTTCATCTCCTAACCAATTTTTAGCTTGGGATGATGTTATAGAATATAATATAAATGGTTTTGATGTATTTTGTTTAGGCCATGTAAACTTACTTCCTGATGTAAAGTATAAAAACTTTTCATATCCATCGAAACCATGGATTAATTTATCTTTTTTAGTAATTATATCACTTTTAGCAGTAATTGTGAAAGAAGAAGCTGAAGTTGGGCCTGTTATTGAGTTTAAACTACTTAAATCTTTATCATATAATTCTACTAAACTTAGTTTATATTCGAAATTTTTTAATCTTTCAACTGCGCTACCAAAGTGTACAAAATTTTCAAAATGGTATACTTCCTCTAATGGATCACCTACATTACTGCCCGAAACTGTTCTTATATAGTCATAATCTATATTTAAAACATCATCTTCTTCTAAATTACTTAAAAGTTCATTATATGAAGAAGATAAAACAGTTGAACTATTTAATATATCATCATATGTTTTAAAAGTAGAAGGAATAGAGCTATTTAATCTAGTATCTATTTTAAAATTGGGGCACCTTAAGGGAATAGAATCATCTATATCTTCGGGTCTTCCTAAATTTATAGTTAAAACTGTAGGGTCTATTACTTCCTCTACAATATTACATTCATTATCTATATTATAGCTTGTAGATAGGGGGTTTAGTAATTTTATTAATAATTCAGGTTGTTTTCCTCTTTCGTCTAATGCAATATTAATAGCAGTTATTACTTCCCCCTGCATAAAGTTAAGGCCAAAATCTTTAAAAAAGATATTTGATTCAACTTCATTAATAAAGTTTCGTATAGAAGCAATTGTTTCTGTGTTATTAAAAGCTGAGTTTAATTTTAGTCTTAATTCTCTTCGTGAAGAAGAAATTTCTTTTATACTAAAAATAGATATGGGAGAATTTAATATTTTTCTTCTAAGTAAAAATAATTTAATTTTATATTTTCCCGAACTGTATCCAAAGTTATTTAACTCACTTACGGGGTCCATATTAATTTCACTAATTAAACCTTCTTGATCTATTGATTCAGGAGAGGTAGTATAATTAATAAAGTTAAAGTCTGAATTTATTACTTGATCCGTTATAGATAATATATGTAATTCGGCATAATCTTCAGGTCTACCAAATTTTCTATCTAATTCTCTAGAAGCTACTTGGTTAGCTTTAAAGTTAAAATCTTCTATTTTAATTATTTCTTCTGCCATTATCTAAGGTAAGCTTGAATTAAATTATCAATATTATTTATATCATTACCATTTCTTAATGTAGGGCCTTGTAATGGTAGTGATTCTGCACTATCTATTTCAACTATAGCATCCCATTTACTTCCTTCATAATTTGGATCCATAACATATGGGTAATATTTTTTAGTTAATATATCATACGCTGATGGGTTAGATTCTGATTTTAGAGGACATGCTCTTCCTTTATACATAAAATAAACTGTGCCTGGTCCATCTCCTACTTTTAAAAGAGTACCATCAGAGTAAATTGGATGTTCTGGATTAGTATCAGTAAGTTCTAGTAAATCATTTTCTAAATTTTCTATTCTATCTAACAGGGCCTCAATTTGATCATCTTTAGGATCATAAAAATCATTTATATAATCTCTACTTTGCTGAAATAATATACTATGAGATTCATTACCCGTTTTAGGTATATCATAAAATAAATTATTATACTCTTGGAAAAAGTTTTTTACTTTTACATCTGTAGCTCTATTATCAGCATTAAGTAATTCACTAAAAGACAAATCAACATTATCACTTACATCTGATCTACTGTATAATTTTTTATTTATTTTAATATTTTCTTGTGCCATTACCTAACTACTTTAAAATGGTAATTATCATCATATATTTCTGTCCCTTCATTATTAATGTGTTTAAAAAGAACCCTATAGAATCTTTCAGGTTGTAAACCTTTCATAAATACTTTAAAATACATACCCTCATTATCTGCGCTTATTTTTGTAAAATTATCATCAAATGGGATGACTTCTTCTTCTGTGTGTGCATCCCTTATACTATAAAAAGAAGATGTTGTAAAATATCCTGTATTTAAAAAATTAGAAGATGATGTAAACTGTCTAACTGGGTATTTATCTCTGACATGTATTCTAAAAGTAGCTTCATCATTTTGGTTATATTCTTCTTTATTTCTATATAGTGAAACACTTAATTCTCCACTTTGTTTAGCAGATGACTGTTTATTATGTACACTATCATCCCATTTAAAAATTAATCTTGGTGGGAATATTGTATGTGTATCTACGGAAAAGTATTTCATTTCACCAAAACTACTTGAGGTATTTTCTTCTACACTATCTGGTTGTTTTATTAAAAAACCGTGATTAAAAATTCCTGTTGGGTAGGTACTATTTGCAAATAAACTTGCTGAGTGTTTTTGTACTATTGAAGTTACATTTATGTTTGTGTCTAGATTATCTCCACGTAAAAATTGTTGAGATCCTTGGAAATTACTACCGGTATACCACACACCACCACCGTTGGTGATTCCACTAGCATCTATTGAACCCGTTGTTGCTACTTCAAAACTAGAAATTGTCCATTGAGTTTTATCAATATCATTATCTCTATTAACCCAAGAACATCCATTTGAACCTGTAGGTAAATTTGAGTATCTACCCGTTCCCTCATCCCATGATTGAGATACAGCAAAAACTTCTAAATTTAGAACATTTGTTAGGTTTTTATGTTCGGATGATAATAGTTGTAAAGATACTTCTGAGGTTCCATTATTGAATGTTGATGAACCTATTTTATCAGAAATAGTGTTTTTTATTTCTGAATTTCTAAATTGTATCAGTACCCTTGAAGGGTAGTATCTTTGATCTGAGCTTCCTTTTTCTTTTACAATTTCAAGAATTTCATCTCCCCCCGTATTCATTTTAGTACGGTCTGGGTGGCTATATATTGTAGCGTCTTTTTCGGGAAATATAAAATAATATGCCATTTTAATGTTTTTTAGTAGCTACCTCCTCCACCACCTGAACTTACTGCGCCGCCGCCGCCAGTTGATCCTCCTGAAGTATTGCCTGTTGTTATACCTGATGCATTATAACCATACGTTGTTACTCTACCTTTAATATCACTATTTAAATTTTTTATCTCAAAAATACTTGGATCTAATGAAGGATAGATAACTCCTCCCCTAGTAGCTTGCGTAAAGTCATATTTGTATTGAGAATATCCTACATTAGTACCACTTACATTATTAAATGATACACTTTCTACTGACTGTACACCTAAAACGTTTCCTAATAAATTGTATACTTCAGAAATTATAATAGGTTGATTAATTTGCCATTTATCTATGTCAAAAAAGTTTTTTAATTCAGTTATACAATTTAAAATTACTTCTTCATTATTATAACTTTTAAAAGTTACTATTTCAAAATCAACTGTAAAATTAATTACAAATGCATCTTTAATATTAATAGAATCTGTTAACATTCTATATTGTTCTAAATAGGTAGATAAGTTTGTTTTTGTTGCTGTATTTAGGGTTGTTAATTGTTTATTTTTATCATACCCCAATGTATATAAATTTAACGCTAATGGATTTGGGATACGATTTGGTTCTGTAGTTAAAGGTGATATTTGGTCGTCTTGAGTAATATATACTTTAGCTATTCTACCAAATCTAGGGGGCATAGATAATGTTCGGATTAAGTAATCTTCTTTAGTTACAGTTCTTTTTTGAGCTGAAAACTCAGCCATAGTATTCATTCTAATTTCTTCTACAGTATCTCCGACCCCTCCACCTACTGCTTTTTGTGGATTTGAAACTGCTACAGAACTTTTTATAAAATTTAATAATGCATTATTGACATTTGGTTTATTAAATGTTTTTAAAGTATTAATTTGGGTAATAGTGTTAGAATTAACATTAGACTCTAAACCTCCCCCAGTAAGATATGTTACCGTTAATGTAGTGTTTGAAGGAACTTGTCCATAAGCTTTTGTATATAAAAAGTTTGAGGGATCATATGCTGTATCTAATTTGCTTCTTCCATCTTTAATTCCTAAACCTATATTATCGGGATTTGGTATAATATCTTCATCCGCTTTATCACTTATACCAGCCCCAAACTGCAATTCTAAGGTATTATCTGTTTTATGTCTAGCTACAAATCTTCTTGGTACTCTTTTTACTTTTAAAAGATAAGGAGTTTGTTGGTTAAACCCATTTAATTCAGGATCATTAGCACCCGTGTTTTCTGCTTCTTCAAAAATAGTGTCTTGAGCTAAATAAGGTACTTCGTAGTATTTATTTCCATTTGTGTCTGTAACAGATTCAATCGAAATAATATTAGTATCAAATAATGTTAATGTTCTAAATTGTTCTGGAGCTCCTACACTAAATGTTTGTGATTTTATTTCTGCTGATACTGCTAAAGTAGATTTTTTAAGTAAAAAATATTCTGGATTATTAGAACTATCATACTGATATACACTTACTGTTGTGGGGTCAAATGAAGATGAAAAACCAAAATTAACTTGATTTTCAGTATAGAAATCTATCCCATCTGTAGAAGAGAATGTTGAATTTTCATTTATAGTTAATGCATAGTCATAATCTGGTAAGTAAACCCCATTTAATAGTTTAGAAGGTAATAATTGAAATACATCTAAATTAGTAGAAGCTGCTGTTGTTACTTTAGGTTTATATCCTAAAGTATAGGCTAGATTGTAAATGTTTTCTTTTTCTTGTGCAAGTAATAAAAATGTTTCTCTTAACTGGGTATCTGTATAGAAAGATAAAACATCTCCTACATATGCCGCCATTTCTAGAAACATCATACCCGGAGACCCTTCACTAAAATCATTAAATGTATTAGGATAATACGTTTGAGTAAACTCAATTAATTGCGATTTAAACGAATTAAAATCCTTATTTAGATATTTAACGTCTTTATCTTGGGTTTTATTTGATACTTTAGAATATGAGGCCATTATGATTGTGCATTAAAATTTAATTGTATAGCATCTACTTCATTAGATGGGTTATACCTATATGTTATTTTTATATATAATATATGTTCATCTGGAGAAAAATTAGTTACTGCCGAAATTAAGGTAATTTCAGGGATATATATTTGTACTTGGTTATCTATCCTTGCTTCTAAATTAGCTGTATCTATACTAGTTTCAAATAAAAGATTTTTTAAACCTACTCCAAAATCTGGTAAGTTTACCCTTTCACCTGGTTCCGTTAGTAGTACATTTATTAAATTACTTTTTATTTGTTCTTTTTGGGTAAATGTTTGATTAAAAACTCCATCAGCATTAAAGGGAAAGGCCACTCCTATAGCTACATTTTTATTTAAATCTAGCGGATTAATTCTTATATAGTTATCTATAGTAGGCATTTATTATATTCCTTTTTTCTTATTAATTGCTTTCATTAAACTACTATAATCTCTTGTAACTGCATTTGCTACTGAATCAGGCATACCTGTTGTATCCATAGGTAAAGGAGCTCCTGTTGCAAATGGTTGTGATAAACTTACGGGAGCCATAGCTGTTTGAGTATTAGTATTACCAGCTGCTGTTTCATTTAATAAATCATTTAAAGTCCCATCAGATACAAAATTTTGTTTTTGTTTTTTAATAGGTTTTTTACCCATTATTTTTTCTTTTAAAGATGATTGTTGTGGAACTTCAACCATTCTCTCAGTATGTTCTACTATTGTTGGTTTTAATTCATCACGTAAATCTTCTTTAAGTGATTTAATTTCTCTGCGTAACGCATAATCTATTTCTTCTCTAACTACTTTTCTAATTAGATTTTCAAAAGTTTTTGCCTTCATTGTTAATTAATGTTTATTAATAAATATAAATAAATTAAACTTTATAACGTCTATATCCAAGCATTTGGAAATTAGCATTATATATTTTTTCTATTATTTCAGTATTACCCTGGGCTTGTAATGTAGATAATTGACTTTCGTAATAATCAGCTAAATCATCTGAATAGTCAAAAGGATCAGCTCCACTAGAAATATTATTTTGGTTAAATCCTAAATTATCTAAAAATTCTTCAGGTGTTTCAGAGTTGCCTGCATTATCAGTATTTACATTACCATCCCCATCTGTTGGGTCACTATTTGAAGAAAATGAACCACATTGAGATAACATTCCTAGGTATAAAGCTTCTAATAAACCTACTATAAAATTTAATATATTTTTTACTGCTGCTATAGCAGCTATAGCTGCTACAATATATCCTAAATATTTTTTGGCTTTAGATGTATATTTTTCTAATAATTTGGGGAATGAATTTACTGTTGATTTTATTATTTCTATTAAACCCTTAGCAGCGTCTAGTTTTTCTTTTAAGAATATAGCAGTTCCTGGTGCTATTAAAACCCCACCCGTGGGAGGAGGAAAAGAAATAGATCCTACTGCTTTTAATATTATATTTGATACTTTAACTACAACCTCAAGTAATGCTATTAATCCCGCTAATACAGTTAGTATTCCTAATATTTTCTGAATAGCTGCTAATATTTTATCACATATTGATTTTATTTTATTAAGCGCTTTTTCAGCTCCATCTATAATTTTTTTTAATGAATCTATTAATTTTTTAATTTTATTATAAGCTTTTTCTGCTTTAGCTAAACCATTAACACTACATAAAGCAGCACTTGCTTGAGCTTTAAATTTATTTTTAATTTCAGATTCTGTAGGTAACTTTTCTTTAACTTTAACTACAGTCTTAGTTCCTTGTTCTTTAATTTGCTTTTTAACTTGATATAAAGCTCTATCTTGTTGTTGTAATATACTTCTTATTGGTCCTGCTACTGACATTTTATACTAGTTTTATTCTTTTACTTTTTATATCTTCTATTGTTGATCTTAAATCATTTATTTGAGTTAGGACAGTTCCAAAACTACCTTGATTACCCGGAAATGGTGCACAAGGTCCTGTTACAGGAGCTACTAAGGTATATTGACCTATTAATACATTAATTAATCCTTCTATCATATCTAATAAATCATTAAGATAATCTTCTGTTTTATCTCCTAATAAAGCTGGTTCTGTTGGGTATTTATCCGCATCTAATCCTAAATAAATATCTGGTGCATTTACCACAAACTTATTTCCATCTAACCCACCTGTATCAAAATGAAAACTACCATTAGTACTAAAACCTATAGCTTTATCTGAAAATAATAATATACTGTCTGTTTTAGCATTAAATAATAATCTGTCTGAGTTGATTATTACTTGTTTTCCTTGGTATATATGTGGTTGTTCTGGTACGTAACTCATATTATGTTAAATTATTAAGAGGAAATTTTCCCTGTGCTATTTGTTGTGCTACTTTTTGGTAATTAGGTAATGCATTTAAATTAAGTTGCCATTGGGGATCTGTTAATCCCATGTTATCACTTAAACCTAATTCTAACATTAGTTTAGGTACATAAAACCAAGGGCAGGCTTTTTGAGCAACTTGATTATGACCAAATACTGATATATTGGGGTATCTTTTACAGTAAAATTTAATCATTTCAACTAATGTATCTGCTTGTCCTTTAGATATTTTATTTGATCCTTCTTTAAAATCATATCCTCCAATCCATGAAAAGTGTACTGAATTGTGATTTTGACCCTTAACTCCATTAGTAATTTTATCATCTTTGTATATTTGGGTTACTTTTCCACTTTTTTCTATTAAAAAATGGTACCCCCCTGTTCCCCACTTTCTACCATGAAAAAAATAATTCATAACATCTACTGCACTGTCATTAATATTACCTGCTGTTGTATGAATAAATAATTGTGTTATTCTACTACTTGTAGGGCCTAAATTTTTACTAAGTTGACTCCATGATTTTGGAGCAGCTATTGTTATTTCTTTACCGTGTTTATTAGTAAGTGTATAAGGGTATCCTTTAGATTTTTTACCTTCTTTTATATCTTTATTTTCTTGTTCATGTTTTTCTGCTCCTTCATTATTTGGGGTAGAACTAGGATCCGGTATATTACTAGGGTCTGATTCTACTACTGGATCTTCTTCTGTTCCTCCTACTACTGTATTTTCATGTATTAACTGATATTCTATAAAATCATCTTCTGAGACCTGTCCTGATTCTGTCATTTCATCAAAGAAAGAAAGTGAATCCGTTGATTGAGTTGTAGTTTCTTTTTCTTCTGGGGTAGGTGGTGTATCGTCTAAATCCTGTAAGTTGGAGTCTTGATTTAAATCTGATGGGGTAGAAACGGGGGCTGGTTCTGGTTGTTTAACTTCTGGTAAAGGTGGATCTATTAGGGATGTTAAGGGGTCTGTCGGGGTTTCTATTTCTGATTCATAAGATTGGAAATTAGTTGAAGCCACAACTAACGAGGATATTCTTTGATTAGAAGTCATATAAATAGAAGAATCATCTCTATTAATATCCTCTATAGTAGGAACCCATCCCTTTTCATTTAATTCACTTGATTGTCCATTTCTAATAATTGTAATGGGGGTACCTATAGGTTCGTCTCCCTGAGACCAATCATTTATATTTGTTTCTGGTAATACATTATTTTTAACAGTAGCACCAAATCTAATTGAATTACCATATCTACCTTCTATGATATGATCACCCTCATAAGGTAGTAAGGGTTTTATGTTTATTTGTTCGTTAAAATATCTTCCTAAATTTATATCTGTGTTGCCATCTTCTGTTTGTCTAACAGCTCCTGCTTCTATTTTTTTATAGTCATTTGACATTGAATCTCCACTTTCATCTAAGGATGTTTTAGTAGGTAATGCATTGTGGTGTTGATGTGACCAAATATTAATACTAGGTAGATAATAAGTATCTTGTCCTTTAGCTATACCATAAATATCTCTATTAGCAGCTTTTACTATTAAAACTATTTCATTTAATAAAGGATATTGTTTTAAATTAGGGAATAAAGGTCTTGCAATATTATTAAAATTAGGGGTTGTTTCTGAAGTAGTTTCATTTACGCCTGTGTAGAATATGGTTCCTAAAGAATCCCAACCTCCTAAAGATTCCCACCTTTCATGTCTTTCATCTAATATAATTCCCGTTACTCTAACAGAAGTTATAACAGAGCTTAAATTACTAGCCCCAACTCCATTATTAGCTCCTATATTTAAATTATATCCCATTATTCTTTAGGTTTGTCTAATTGTTTAGGTTCTTCAACAGTTTTAGCTATTTCTTCAGTTAAATCTTGAAGTTGAGCCATTTCTTCTTCCGTTAATAATCCACCATCACCCGAACTTGCTGTGCCCGTAGATAAACGTTGTACAATAGCAGCCATTTTTATTAGCGCATCATCGTTTTTAATGCTAATTTCCATATATTCTTTAATTAATGGTACTACAACAGTAGCATCTCCTAAAGATTGAACTAGTGGTTTTAATTCAGATATAAGTTGAGCTAATTGTTTTGCTCTTTTCTTTTGATTACCGTGGATATCTTTCAATAAATCAGAGAAAGAAATATCATCAAATAATATTTGGTTTAATGGGTCCATACTATTTTATTATAAATATGGAAAAAATTAGACTTTTACATACCCTGTTTCTGAGTATTCATTATATAATTTTTTATAAACTTTTTTAAGTGTTTTAGTTACTTTTGTAATTACTGGGGTTTCTACACCAGTCATTTCTCTTATATAAATGTATAAAGCTTTTTTATTAAATATTTCTAGATTTTCTCTTCGTTTAAATAATACATTTACAGCATCACATACTTTTCTATCATGATCCTTTTTAAATAAAATAAACATGTTCTTATCTACATATTCTGTAAAATAATCGATAAAATCTTTTATATCTTGTTTACGACCATCTCTACCTAGTTGACGTAATACCCCAGCGTCTTCATCAGCTGCTAAAGGGTCTGCTTTAGCTTTTTTCTTTTTGTAGTTGTTATTATTATATAATATAAGATAATTTTTACCCACAATCGAAAAATATGAAAATGCTTTAGTACCCCTTTCTGGTTTCCAATAGTCTAGTTTTTCTAAGAAAAAACAACATACTTCATGTTTTAAATCTTCTAACGATTCTACCTCTGTATAATAAAATTTGAATGTATGGATTAGATTTTCAGCTAATTTATAAAAAGCATATGCTATGCGAGAACGATAAATTTCGTTTCTTTCTTCTTGATTTGAAGAAGCTAAATATTCTTGTATAGCTAAGTCTACATCAGCTGTAAAATATTGTTTTTTGGATGGCTTTCTACCTCTTTTTTTCTTAACAACTGGTTCGGGAGTAAGAGAACCGGTGGTAGCCGGTTCTGATTTTTTTTCATTTGGCATTTAAGGGTCTATTTAAGGGTAAATTCGTTTAGTGCTTCTTGTATTTTTTGTACTTCTTTAAAAAAGAAACCAATTTGGTCATCAGCATAAAATATACCTTTATCATCAACTTCTTTTAATCTTTTATCGCATGCAGTAATAGCTTCACTTTGTTTAGATATAAAATCTTCTAATCTTTCATTTTTAATAATTAAATTTCTAATTACAAAAAAAGAAGTTGTTATTACTACTGCTAATATAATACTAAGTGTTATCATGTTTAGTCTTTAAAAAATGAATCAATAACATCTATTGTTGCTGACGCTAATTTTGGGTTATTTGCTGTGTTTACTTTTTTAGCTGCTCTAAGTGTTTTATCACCTTTGGTAGCGTTTGCTGGTTTATTAGTTTTAGGTATTGCATTTGTAGCATTATTCCACTCTTCAAATTCAATTTGAGCAGCCATATGATCCGCTTGATGCATTAATACTGGTAAATGGGTCCTTAGTCTAGTTTCTTTTTGACCAGACATAAAGTAAAACTTATTTGATTCATCATATAAACCATCATGAATTTTAATTGTAATAAATTCATTTTGGGTTACTTTACAACCAATTTCTTGAAGTATAAATAATGAACGTTCTGGAACTTTCATTGCAGGAATGTCAGTGTTAAATTTATAAATCTGACCTAATTTATCAACATGCCATTGTGAGTCGTTGGGTGTATAATATTCACCTTCTTGTTGACCCATCTTACCTAAATCATGGAATAAAGCGGCGAAATGCATTTCTTCAACAGTATATGTAGAAACATCTCCACCCATTTTTTTCCACGTTTTATATAATTCATTTGCGCAATCATATACACGTAAAACATGGTCAGTATAACCACCTGCGAACGCTGAATGGTGCCAATTTTTACTTGAGGCAGGCATCATCATCATTCTTTCTTTATACTTGTCTAAAAATGGTAATAGTATGTCTGTTCTTTCTTTTGAAAAACATGTTCCTATTACACTTACATAACGGTCCCAATTTGCTTGGATTTTTTCTGCTGATAACATATTATAAATTTCCCGTGTTTCTTACTCCTCTAGCTCCATAATTTCCAGTTTGAGAAATGTTTATTATATTTTGTAATTCTTCATAGCGTTCTTTTAACTCACCTTCTTCCATAAAACGAAGTGCTTCATTTTGTTCTCCTCTTTTTATCATTGTACGTAATCGCGCTAAAGATTGATCTAATCTTTCCATTGCTCCTTGTAATTGTCTTTCGTAAGCCATAATTTATTTTTTAGTTGATTTAAACGTACGATCCTTATCTGGCCTATCCAAATCTTTTTTGCGAGGTTTTGTACGTTTTATTTTTTGTTTTTTTGGATAGTAATCATCATCAGACCAACGGTCTAAATTTTTAATTTTCATCTGTATATTGTTTATAGATTTTATTACACCAAACCATATTTTCCTTTAATATTTTTTTACGATCTGGTTTTAAACTAAGGAAATTTGTAGTTTCAATCAAAGCACCTATGGCAGTAATACGATGTATTTCTTCTTTAGTACCTATATTTTCAACTAACTTTTTTAGGGAATTTACTTTTTCTAAGTATTGTTCTTTTTTGGATTCAGCTGCTGATTTTTGTTTTTCTAGCTGATTATCTTCTTCTATATCATTAAAAAATGACATAATATTAGTGTCTGGGCGGTGTATACCCTTTAATGTATCGGATTTTTCCATCCGTTTTAATGCTTTATCTATGTGTTTGGGATCGTATTGATTCATAACTGGGCGGCCGTTTCGACCTAAAAACCCCTACAGTTGTAGGATATGGAAAATATTAATATAAGCCAAGTCTTATTTATTAGTTCTTATATTTAATCTAGCAGGTAATATTTTTCCTGATGCATTTCGTATAACAATTTGATATCTTAAAGGAACTCTACCTTCATCTTGTTTAAAAACTGGACTATTTGTTTCTATAACTACATCTAAATTTTTAGAAGTAGTACCAGGATATTTAATTTTCACAGCACTAGGGTTTAAAGTACCTACCATATCATAGGCTCCTTTTTCTCCATCTATATAATGAACGAATATATCATCGCCTTTTTTCTCTCTTACATACCAATAACCATATCCAAAGGAAGAAGCTAGTAAATTTCTTACCTTATCTAAATCAACATCTGTTGATGTTTGGAATTCGCCTTTTTCTCCTTTTTTAGTAATATAAGCATTTATACCATCTGCCATTTTTTGTGGGTCAATACCACAAGCTTCAAATATTTCTCTAAATAGAGGTTTATCATTATATTTACTTTGATCAAATATGGCTTTACCATCATCATTTAAATAAACAAAAGTTACATTTCCCCCATTATATATCCCCGAACCTTTTTGATCTTTAATAGAAAGATATATAGGTCCACTTTTGCTATCTATAACAACATCAGCTACTTTATCTCCTAAGTCTGTAGGTCCCTCAAAAGACAATTGTCGTTTAGTATCTGAAGCACCCATAAAATTAATATCATCAGGAACATAATCTTCGGGATCTATTTTTAATGCTTTAAATAATTTTTGTATATCAGGAAACTCTACATCTTCTATTGGCATACCTAAGGATGCTTGCATTTTAGATAATAAATCCTGTTCATATACTTCACCCTTATTTGCACCTCCTGCTAGTACTATTTGTACTTGTCCCTCTCCTTCAAGATCAAATTCAAACATATTATATTTAGAACTTTTATTTGGGCCAGATTTAGGACCATATACTTTAATTTCGGAATTATTAAATAAATCCTGTAGTATAGCTATAAAAGTATCTTTGTCTATTTTATCTAAATTACCTAATCTATAAGCATCTGACATCTTTTTAAATCTATGTTCTTCAGCATATTTAGATGATAAAATAGTATCTATAGCTTTACGTGAATTAGATGCTTTAGTTCCTTCTTCTAAATTAGAAATAACTTCATCAATAGGTAAATCTAGTTTTTCAAGAAGTATTTTTAAAACAGAGATATCAGAAGGGTTATCCAATGTTGGATATCCCCTTTCTGATCTATAAGACCATTCTAATAATAACTCGTCAAGAGTCATAAGTATATTACTTAATAATGTTAGCTAATTTTTGGAATCTTTCTTGAAGGTGTGTAGTTTCAGTAGATACTTCTTCTTTCATATCTTCTTCATCTTTTTTACCTTCATCCATTTCATCCTTTTTAGCTTCGTCCATCATGTCTTCATCCATATCGGCTTCATCCATGTCAGCTTCATCCATCATATCTTCGTCCATGTCTTCAGCTTCTTCTTCGCCTTCTCCAGCTTCAAATTTATCTTTTAACATGTTGTAGATTTGTTTTAGCATGTCTTCTGAGTCGTCTCCACCCTCAGCACCTGCATCTACATCACCTGCATCTACATCAACATCTACTTCTGCTTCGTTAACATAAGCATCAAGTTCTTCCTTGATCATTGTTTGTAATTCTTTTAAATTCATTTTTTCTAATTTTTAGAATGGTTAATTATTTTTTAGGTTTTCTACCTCTTCGTTTTTTACCTTTAACAGCATCAACAACGTCTTTTGATTGTTTAACTACTTGTTTAGCAGATGTTTTAACATCAGCTAATTCTTTTACGACTTCGTCGTATCTAGATTTTAACTCTTCGTCTATTGTCGTTTTATCCCAAAGAGCATTCCATAAATTTTTTAAATATTCTATCATAACTTAATATTATTTATTTTTTTAATCCAGCCATAAATCCTTCTTGGTAGGCTACTTTTGCAATCTCATAATACATTTTTACACCTTCAGATCCTTCTTTTAAAGAAATTCCTGCTTCTTTAACTATATTTAAAAGTTCCATATGAGTATCTCTTTCCATCATAGTTTTTGCGACTTCTCTTCTGTCCGCTTTTTCTTTTAAAGAAATTTTTTCTTTTTCTTTTTCTATTTCTTTAACTCTAGCTACGATTTCTTTATTTCTGTCTACTAATTCTTTAGACTTTTCTCTATATTCGTCAGCAGTTAATTTACCATCTTTATATTTGTTTAAAGCTGGTTGAAGTTTTTCTTTATTTTTATCTTTTTCTTTTTCTAGTTTTTCAACCTCTTTATCTAAAGCTTTTAATTTTTTATCTTTACCTTTAGCACCTTTAGATGCTTTCTTTTCTTCTTTAGCATCGTCATCATCTTTTTTCTCAGATAACATATTTTTTACTTCTGCTTTAATAGCTTCTTTAAGAGTATAAACAGACTTATCATATTTTGGCTCTTCCATTTGGTTATTTTTGTCTTTCATATCTTTTTTTATTTCTTTCATTTTAAACTCATCTTGCTCAGATAACCATTCTTTAAATGTTGGTTTTTTATCTAAACTTCTATATGTAGTTTCATAAGTTATCAAAGCAGTATAATATCCACCATGTTCAGTTAACTTTTTAAGAACAGCTTCTGTAGCTTTTTCTCTTTCTTCAGGTGTAGACTCTGCTAATCTACTAACACCTATTTCTGTTAATTCATAATCCATACCTTTTCTAAACTCGTATGGGTTATATTTATCTAATCTAGAAGGACCAACTGGGGTATCTTCTTTTTTAGGTGAATATCCGTAAAATTTATCGTTTGCCATTGTTATATAAGTATTATTCTGTGATAAATATAAAATTATCCCAGAAGCTGTTATTGTTTAACTATTTGTTTACTATATCGTTTATTTTCGTGTGTAATTGATAAGTTATATAATCCATTAGGTAAATCAGATAAATCCAAACGTCTAGTTTCTGTTGAATTTATTAATAATCTTCCCATTAAATCATATAATTCTACTTTAATATCTAATCTAGTATCTATAGTTAATACGTTTCTTGTTGGGTTAGGATAAACTGCTATTCCTAAAGCAGCTACATCCGCTATATCTGTTGGCCACCCTAATTGACAGTAATCATACATTGATTGGCATGTAGGATCCCACTCATTATTACAGCAATAATCATCTACATCAATTACCCAAGCAAAACACCCATCGTTTAACCAATATGGAACACCTGGTCCCCCATAACAACCAGCATCATATAAACATGCTGTAGAATCTGTTACGTTTGCCGCTGGATTATAATTGTAAGCTGAAACATCAGTACAACCAGGAACTGCTGTTATACATGAATTATCATCATAACAAGCATTTTCGTTATAATTAACGGCTGCTGGATCAGTACAACCACCAATATAACAACAAGAATTATCTAATGTGTTAGCTAAAGGATTAAAGTTAAGTGCAGTATTATCTGTACAACCTAATAATACATCTATACATGAACCATTGTCAGTATTCGCATTTGAATTGTAGTTAAACGCAGTACTATCAGTACACCCATATATATATGAGATGCAAGAGCCATTGTCAGTATTCGCATTTATATCATAATTAAATGCTGTTGGGTCAGTACATCCATATAAAAAATCAACACAACTTCCATCATCAGTGTTGGCTAAAGGATCAAAGTTAAAAGCATCTACATCTGTACATCCTAAAACAGGATAAATACATCCATTGTTTGTATTAGCGAGTACATTATAGTTAAGTGCAGTTGCATCTGTACATCCAATTACTACGTCAATACAACTATTATCATCTGTATTTGCATTTATATCATAGTTAAAAGCTGCTGGATCTGTACAACCTAAGATTGGATAAATACATCCTGAATTTGTATTTGCAGTTAAATCAAAATTTAATGCTGTTATATCAGTACACCCAATAACTACAGGCATACAACTTCCATCATCTGTATTAGCATTTACATTAAAATTAAACGCTGTAGGGTCTATACATCCCAATACTGGATATACACAACCTATATTAATATTTGCATCTATGTTGAAATTTAAAGCTGTTGGATCAGTACACCCAAATACTTTAGGGACACATGAATTATCATCTACATTAGCATTTACGTTAAAGTTAAATGCACCTACATCAGTACAACCTAATACTACTGCTATACAAGAACCATTATCTGTATTTGCGTTTATATCATAATTTAACGCATTTGCATCTATACAACCATATATAAAAGGAATACAACTTCCATCATCTGTGTTAGCTGAAGCATCATAATTAAATTTCCCATCATCGGTACAACCCTCAATTACGGGGACACATGCTGATGGATCATTTACATTTGCTGAAGAGTTAAAATTAAATGCTGTTGGATCTGTACATCCTATAACTTCTGCTACACATAAATCATTATCATTAACATTAGCTGTTGAGTCAAAATTAAATGCTATAGGATTCATACAACCCACAATAACAGCTTCACAACTACCATCATCAGTATTTACATCAATTAATGAATCTCCTGTAAGTTGAATAAAATTAAATGCTGTAGGATCAGTACACCCTAATATTTTGGGTACACAAACATTACCAAATGTTGGTAAATTATTAGCTTCTAATATAAAAGGAAATGGAATAGCATCCCAATAAATTACATCAATAATAACATCACCTTCTGGCCCCGTTAGTTTATATGCTATTTGATCTATAGAACTTATAGATTGTGGGGTTACAAATAAATAAGCATAAACTGGTTCGTATATATTTAAAGATACCTGGAATAGAATAGTATTACCATCGTTAGCTCCCATTTTATATTGTGGAGATATCCAATCTCCTTGAATTAATCCTAACCATGTTCCACCCCACCCATCTGAAGCACCATCAAATATTTCTAATGTATATTGACCTAATATAATTTCACTTGTATTAGCTGCTGGATCGTAATTAAAGGCTAAACTATCAGTACATCCAACTTCTCTAGGTGGACCACAACTTCCATCATCAAAATCAGCCTCTGGGTTAAAAGTAGTAGATAGAGGATTAGTACAACCTCCTACTAAAGTAATTATTTCACAAGTAGATGGCCCAAATTGAGGTGATGTGGCAAGAAAATTAAAATTACCATCTGGGAATTCATCTTGTAAGTTATATAAAATATTTTCTTCACAATCTATTACTACAACATTACCATTTGTTGTACCACCAAAACAAGTACCACATAAACCATCACCATAACTATCTTCAATAACTAAATCATATAATTGACCAGTATCAACACAAGCAAAAGTTGAAATGGGTAAACCAGGTTGTGCTCCAGAATAAGTCCCTTGGGGGGCTTCTGCAACTAAACCATAATCGCCAAATAATTTCCAACTTAACTCACTTCCATAATTGTCGGGAGCAACTATAATATCAATAGGCGTTTGTCCAGGACCACAAGAAGCAATCAATTCACATGTACCATTATCTAAATTAGCCCAAGGATTAAAATTAATAGCAGAACTATCAGTACATCCTAATATGGCACCACAAGGTAAACATGATTCCCAACATACTAAAGGTAACTGAATAGACTCATTAATAACATTTAATGTTCTATTAATAAAACCTAACCCATCAGGTTGAAAACATATTGAATTTGGACCTAACTGAGGTAATTCTTGATCAGCCCAATTATCTAACATATATTTCCAAACATATTGTCCTGCTGGTATATTAATTGTTACTTCCCAAATA
>VMHT01113208.1_pt1 | contig 19316 bp, 22 predicted proteins | sample 4693611 | NCBI WGS metagenome assembly VMHT01 (sample SAMN12280063, study PRJNA550983) | marine metagenome | isolation source: seawater sampled from same location over 5 years 0.02-0.2 micron viral filtrate | place: USA: collected off the coast of southern California halfway between the port... ...
GGTTCTAATTCATTTGCGTATGTGATATTTATATCAACACTATTTATTTGTTTTTGGACTAATTCCATTTGGAAAGGTGTAGGAGGTTCATATTGAAAATATAAATTTCTTGATAATGTTATTGGAACTTGAGATATAGCATTACTATACCTTCCATCATCACTTTCTATTATTTTGTTATTAGAGAGATTTGGTAATCTTATATATATACTATTTCTTGTATCTGTTATATCTACTGCTCTATTAGATGTTATTCCATCTGTTGTTGATATTATTTGTTCTCCTTCCTTAAAACCTAAAAACCTTCTACAACTATTACTAGTAAAGTTTATTCTTGTATTATATGTTACTGGATTTGAATTCTTTATATTTAATGAATTATTTATCTCATCATAGGTAAATGTATAGGTTAATCCATTGGCACTTGATGCTTCTATTAATGTTTTTAATTTAGCACTTAGTTCATCTATATCATATGAACCATCAGGAATTGTTATTTCTGTAAATGCTCCTACATCATCTTCTGTAAAGAAAAATTTATTATTTGTATTATTTGTAGAGAGATTATAAAAAGAATTTGGTATTGTAGCACTTACTAATTGAACTGTTAATATCTCATCATCATCCGCTGTTATATTTTCAAACAAGTTTAATGTTCCAGCATTATTATTATTATTAGCACTTGTTATTTGTAAATCTCTACTTCTTATAGAAATAAATATATCTCCTCTTGATTTTAACATATTATATATTATTAATATTTTTTTTATATTTTTATATATATATAAAGATGATGAATATGATGTCTAATCAAAAAATGATGACTAAGGAGGAATATTATGCTTTAATGAAAGGTCAAGGTTTAACTAATCAATATGTTATTGAACCTTTATGGGAAAAATATAAAGCATCACAATCTAAATCATTAGTTACAAGCCAACAAGATATGTTAATGAAACAAAATCAAAATAGAGCTCCAGTTCAAGTTAAACCTAATAAACCACAACCTATTCAAGACACATCTAAAACACCACCAGCACATAGGGTTCATTTACCTAATCCACAAGCACCAGCTTCTTCTGTTCCACATAAACATTCAGGAGCTCCAGCAATCTCTCAAAGAGGAACAGTTAGTTCTAATCCATCTAAACCTGAAGATTTACATAAAACTGCTGTTCATACTAATCCACCTGTTAGTGGTTATGTTCCATCCAAAACATTACCAGTTGCTCCTGTTAGAAAATCAATGCCAGGTTTTATACCTATAAGTGAAAAATTATTTGTTGGTCAGCAAAGAACACAAGGCAGAATGGCAAATCACGCAAATTATCTTCAGTATCTTAGAAATCACGGAGCACAATTAGCAGATACTACACCTCATCTTAGCACCCAAATACAGGTTCATCAAAATGCCAAAGGCACTCAATCTCTCCAAAAAGGACAGAGTGATGATGATTATTCTAAAGGATATACACAAATTACAGCTGACCAATTGAGAGCTGAATTAGCTGGTCAATCTGTTCCACAAAGAGCTAAAAATGACCCTACTGGTCAGTCTGTTCCTGATACTAATGTTTCTGCTACAATGTAAGCGTCCCATAAATCCCAAAATACCAAGTCCCACAAAACTATTTTCTCATAAATTCTCTTCTTGTTGTTCTTCTTTATTTTTTAATACCTCTCTATCACATTCTATTCCACAACATTTTATTCTACTACACCTACTATGAAGTAAATATTGTAGTAAAGGTTGTAGTATTAAATTAGCAATCACTGTAATAAGAGTTATATCCTGAGTATCCATATTATATTATTATTAAAGATAATATAATATATTAACCGATAGGTATATCCTTTGGATTAACAAGACCATAAATACTTCCTAGATAAAGCATTAGCACTATACTTATCATTTTTGGTTAATTTACCTTCTTTATCCTTAATACCAGCACTTCTTTTACAATATGATTTCTGTCTATCTTTATCATTATGGTCTAATTTAGAATATAATTTTAATGGTGTTGTATCCTTAAAGTGTTGATAATTTTTATCACCAAAATTAATTGTATTACCTGAAGGAGTTTTTATAGCATACTTTTTATTTTTAGCTTTACTCTTTTCAATCTTCATATATATATTACTTACCTTTTATTTTCATTGCTGCTTTATGTGCTTGAGAGAAACATCCCTTACCATCTCTTATATATTTTTTCATATAATCTATATGTGCTTTGCTGTGATGTTTGGAGTGAGTTTTAAATAAATCTAATTCTTCTTTTTTTAATTTTCTTGGTTTCATATTATTATATTATTATTTTTTTTTCAAATGAACTTTATCTATTTTATGTGCTTTACTTGATGGATTTACAGCACTATAAACCCTAGCATAGGCCCATTGCTCTGCCGATTTTACATTAGGTCTTACTGATTGTGGATTAGATTTATAAGCTCCCTTTCCTTTATTAAATATTGTTTTTATTCCACTTAATTTATATCCTGTTTGGTCACTTATATCTTTTAATGAATTGGCTTGATTTTTTGGATTTCCATATTTTTTGTTAAACTTCTGTTTGTAAGTTTCTACCATTATACATTATTTTGAGAAAATAGTTTGTAGGACAGTGGTATTTTGGGATTTATGGGACGCTTCATTTATCATTGTCTAATGCTAAAATTAAATTAATCTTCTTTTCTAATCTCTCTATTTGCTCTTGTTGTTTATCTATTTGTTTCTGTTGTTGTTTTACCTTTCCCCATAATAACATATTTATCTTTTCCTTATCAACTGCTAAACAATCATTTATTTCTATTTTATCAGGGTCAGTTGATTTAGGACTTGGAAACATACAATTTCCAGCATCACCCACACCTTGTGGATATACATTTTGAACCTGTTGAGCTATAAATCCAAAAGACCTTGTTTCTGTTGTAGTTCCTTTACTTCCTGCGTATTGTTTTATATATCCATATTTATTTACATCTATTTTATCAAAATAATCCGCCATTTCTTTTTCTATTTCATCACCTGTTTCAATATGTGTTTTTAATCTACTATCACTAAATGTAGTCCAATTACCAGCACTAAGCATTTTAGCAAGAGAAGTGTTATAATAAAAATAAGTATTTCCACCATTATCAGCAGTCCCAAAATACATTAATTGTTGTGAATAGGTTTCAAAATAACCACCAGTTGTTGCTAATCTCATTCTAGGGGCATAAAAACTTCCATTTACATATGCTTCACCAGTCGCATATAATTGTAAAATTTCTTCTGTTGCTGATGAACCAACCATACCTAATTGTAAATAATTCGCTGTTGCTCCATCGCTTGAATGATAATAACATATTTTTCCAGCATTTTTAGAACTATCTGCTTTTCCTATTAACATTTCTACTTGATGTCCGTTGCCTATTGATGCTGCTAAAAATGTTGCTATATCAAAACTTGTTGTTGGTGTAGCATCGGCAATATGTAAAGGTCTTTGAATATCTACTCTTGTTGATTGAAAAAATGCTGCTACAACATTATTAACAACCATTTCAATTCTCGTATCATTTAAATTTTTTATTACAAGATAATTATCAACAGCATTTAAAAATATTTGTGCTTGTGTAATAGTAGAACTTGAATTAGTATTTTGAAACATTAATACTGCTGAATGATTTGTTCCTCCTCCGTGCCCTGCTGATATATTAAAATTAGCATCACCATCACCATTAGGACTTATAATATCAACTTGTTTTGATTTAAATTCAACTCTATTATCATTAAACATTTTTATAGTATCCTCTGCGTTTGTTTTCAAACCCATCATTAAAAAATTACCACTATTATTATCTCCTATGTGTGTATAATTCATCGTAAAACAATTACCTTGTGCGTTTGCCTTACCAAAAACATATTCTACTGAATTATTATCTGCTATTGATGCTGCTAATAATTTTGCTATATAAAAACTTGAAGTGTTAGTTGCTGATACTATTAAAGGGTCAATAAATGTTTTATTAGAAATATTTGTCGTGCTGGTAGGAGTGAATGTTGTGCTGATTTGACCATTATTTACATCAAAACTAATAGGTGAAATTCCTGTAAATTGACCTCTTATATGACTTGTAGCAGTATCACCAGTAGTTAAAATTGTTCCACTTTCATTAATAAAATGAAAGGTTCTATTATCTGTAAAAGGAAGACATTTAATTTCTGCGTTAAATGATAATGTATTATCTTTCAAAGTCATTCTCGCAACATCACCACTTGCTCCAGTTCCAATAGGATTATTAATTGTTGTTGATGTTCCATTAACAATATTAGCACAAGAACTATTACCAAAAGTTCTATTAGGGTTGCCTAAAATTGAAGCAGTTGAAATATTTACAGCACTTGCTATTTGTGTTAATACACCAGCACTATCTACGAAACCTTCATCATTATTAAATAAAGAAATATTCTGTCCGTTATAACTTAATGTAGCAGTAGCTTCAGGTAATGTTAATGTTATATCACTTGCTAATGCTGTTAATGGTGCTTGGAGTTTAATTGAGTTACTGCCAAAACTATCATCCTCAAAGAAGGAAACACTCCCTGAAGTTGAAGAACCATTTTTAACAGAAATATTATTATTACAAACTAAATTACCATTATGAGTTGTTGATAAATCACTATTAAATAATGTATGAGTTGTAGCAACATTAGTAATAAAAACTGCTAATGAAGAACCATTTGTTCCAGCACAACCTATATATGGGAAAGCAGCACCACTTCCAGCTTGACCTGAATTTCTAAACGCCATATTATATGATTTACCACTACCAGTATCTTTTGCGAATAATTGAATTCCATTAACATCATTCCATTCTATATAAATCTCACTATCATCTTGACTTCTTTGCTTTCCAGTAATTTCCATATCACCATCAATAACAAGTTCAACATTATTAGTATTATTATAATCTTTATTACCAATAATAACATTGTATGTATTTTCTTTTGGATATAAATTTACATTATTACTTGATAAATCCCAAAAATTAGTATCAGGATTATCAGCATATTCTATTGCGTCGGCAGATGAATTGACTTTAAGAAATTTATTTGCTGTAAATCCACTCAATCCAGTTAATGATATAGCACCTGTTCCGCTGTTAAAACTAATAGGCGATGTTCCACTAAATAACCCCCTAATAGAAGCGGTAGAACTTGAACCTGAAGTTAAAAATGTTCCACCATCATTTAAATAAAATGTTCTATCTTCAGTAAAATTTACACATTTTATAATTGCGTTATGGTCTAAATTTTGGTCTTTTAATGTTAATCTCGCATTATCACCACTTGTTCCAGTAGCAATCATATTATTAATTGTTTTATTCGTCATAGTATCAACACTATTAATTGTAAAAACAGTTGATATAACATTAGAAGGTGATATAGATAAAGGTAATGTTGCTGTGTATTCAGTATTATTATCATCAGCATATATTAAAGCATCCCCTGCTGGATTGACCCTCAAAAATTTATTTGCTGTAAATCCATTTAATCCTTTGAGAGAATAGGTAAATGTATCAGCATCATATTCTAATGGTTGTGTTGCTTTCAATTTCTTTAACATATTTTTATGAACTGAAAGACCATTTAAACTCCTAACATCATCGCTTTCTATTCCATTTAGACTTCTTCTAGACATAGTTAATATATATAGATATTTTATATTTTTCTAAAAATCGTGGAAAATACTTTTGGGACAGTTGGTATTTTGGGATTTATGGGACTGAGATTATTGTGTCCCATTTTTTGGGATTTACTGGGACGAGCTCTTTTTAGAGCATAATGCTCTTAAATAGAATAATCGTTAAAAATATGAGAGCATAATTATGGACTTGTTTGTTGCGTCCCAAAAATCCCAAAATACCACTCAAAACAAAACTATTTCTCAAAAAAAACTCAGGAATTATTTCTATAAAGTTGCGTTTAGGAAAATATTATTATATCAATGAATATATATAATGGTTAATTCTACGATTAAAGACGAAGAAAAAGACGAGATAGACGAAGAGAAAGTGAGTGATTTGGAAACAGAAATGGTCCAAGAAAGCACTAATGAACCTATACAGAAAGAGAAAAAGAAAAGACCACCCAAAACACAAAAACAAATAGATGCTTTTAATGCCCTACAAGAAAGAAACAAGGTTAGATGGGCAGAAAAAAGAAAAGCAAAAGAAGATGCTGTTAATCTTAAGGTTGAGGAGAAATCTAAACCAATTGATATACCTAAACCCAAAAAGAAAGTCGCTATTCAGGAAGATGAGAGTGAAGACGAAATAGAATATGTTAAAGCTCCTCCTAAAAGACGCAGAAAGAAAAAGATTGTTATTGAACAAGACGATAGTTCAAGTGATGATGAAATAGTTATTTCTAGGTCTAGACGCTCCGCACGATTAAAAGAAAAATCTATAAAACGAAAAGAACAAGAGGAAGGTTATACACAAGATAAGATTAATGAAGCAATAGAAAAAGAAAAACCTGTGCCTGAACCTGAACCTGAACCTGAACCTGAAAAGAAACCATTAAGTCATAGGGAGTTACTTCGTGCTTTTGGATTATAATTTTTTGAAATAATACTTTTGAAATATTGTGTTTTTTTGGGATTAATACTATAAAGAAATTAAAAGATATATCAATTTCTTACAGAGATAGGTGTCGCCATCCACAAAAAGTTGCGTCCCAAAAAAAATGGGACGCACTTGGGACGGCTTGGTATTTTGGGATTTATGGGATTTAACTTTATTTCTATTATATTTTATCTCATATATAATATAATGGAGAATGAATTAGAAGAAGAAGAGATAAAAAATTATATTGAACCTGAAGTATATAAATTTGCCTGTGATGATGAGATGGAAGGCATACCTTATCCATTACCAGCATCAATATTTAGGATGGCTTGTATAGGTAAATCAGGGTCAGGTAAGAGTAATTTAATACAAGCATTAACACAATCAGGGGGTAAAAAAAGAATATATAATAAAAGGTTTTCTAATGTCTTTATAGTCAGTCCATCAATAGCAAGTCAAGCACAAAAACCTAAATTACCTGAAGACAGATTTTATACTAGTTTAAAAGATTTACCAACTATATTTGATAGACTACAAAATGAAGAGGATATGGAAGGTAGAACTCTTATTATACTAGATGATTTAGGTAGTGAGATAAAACCGAATGGTAATGGTGATGATAGTGTAATTCTAAAAAAATTAATGAATAATGGTAGGCATATAGGTCGCCCAATAATAGATGAATTAACTGGAAGACAGATAGAAAGCGGTGCTGTATCAGTAATGATTTCAGCACAGAAAATGACACAGCTTCCAAGATTTATTCGCAGTCAATTAACACACCTTGCTATATTTGATTGTCGTAATACAAAGAGTGAAATGATTACTCTTTTTGAAGAGTTCTTTGCCTGTAATAAAAATGTATTTAATGAGATTTTATATCGTGTGTTTTCTAAACCATATAATTTTATTTTTGTAGATACAAAGAAATCTCAAATATTCAATGGATTTAAGAGTAAATTTAATATCAAAAATAATAATTATCTATAATATATATATATGGAAGTTCATTTTAATGTAGATGATATAAGAAGATTAGGTAATGTAAAAGCTAATATGAAATGGAAAGATATAAGTGAAGTCCAGTATATTTTTAATCTTGTAAAAGGGATGAATAAACAAGAAGAAGTAATAGGAAATAAATGTGCTAATCAATTAAGAAATATAGCATTAAAAAGAAAAGTATCTGTTAAAGAATTATTAAAGAATTGTCCCTCTTTAAGACAAAAACCAAAAAAGAAAACAAAAGAACAGAAATATACAAAGAATTATTTTAGAGGCAGAGGAGGAAGAGATGATGGAAAACATCAAAACACACAACCAGCAAAAACAAACACAGAGAGAATAATAGAAGCAATAGGAGCTCAAAATAGGGCATCAGCACAAGCAGCAGCACAATTTCAAATTGGGCAGACACAACGATTATTAACATTACCAAATCAAGCACCACCACCATTAATGATAAAAGATGTTCCAAGACCACCAGCAATTGAACACGCACCATCAAAAATGCCAATAGAACAATATACACCTGATTTAAAAAAAGAATTAGGATTAGAAAATTGGGGACACGATTTTGAGGCTGGAACTGCTGAAAGGAAAGCAGAATTAAAAGCATTAGATGGTAAAAGAAATGCTCGTGTAGAAAGTTATGTGAGAGGTATAGGAGAAGAATATGATATGAGAACATATAATAGAACATTTCCACCACCAATTGCTTATGATGATAATGGAGATGAAATATTTTGGCCAAAATATAAAGTGCCTCCAAATTTAGATTTATCAAGAATAGGTAGTAATAAAACAAAAACAACATCAAGTGAATTAAAAGAAGAACCTTATATAGAAGTTCCTGAACCTGATGATAAACCAAAAGTAGCACAAGAGAATTTATCAAGAAGACCAGTAATTCAAATAAATCCACAAACTGGAAGAGCGGATAGTGACCCTGACCCTGATGATGATGATTTAATAAGAGAATATGGAAGTGATGCTTATAGACAAAGAATGGTAAGTGATGCTAGATTTAGAGCCGATGGATGGGAAAGTGAAACAGCAAGTGATTTACATTCAAGTCAAGGGACTAATCCATTTAAACCACAAAATCCTTTTTCAGGTGATACAAGTGAAAGTTCAAGTGATTTAGGTTCATTGACATCATCACAAAGAGAATTATATTTAAGTAAAAAACAAAAAATTGAGGAATATGAAGCAAGATTGGCAAAATTACCATCACTGGAAAAACTTGATGAGCTACAGAAGATGAAAGAAGAGGAACATAAAATGAAAATGGCACAAAATGAAATGTTAAGAGCAGCAATTCATCAACAATATAAAGCTATGTTAGACCCTTTGCCTGATAATGAAAAGAAAGCACAGATAAGGTCATTACAACAAGAAGGATTTAAAAGAGATATGTTAGACCATTATGGTTTTGAAAGTCAAACAGAAAGTTCAAGTGCTAGTGGTAGTTCAAGTTCAAGTGACCCTTTTGGAGTAGTAAAAGATTTAAAAGATGCTACACCGAGTGAGGCAGCAGATTATTTATTACAAAGAGAAGAGGTTTTTGCTCCAAAAACAAAAGAAGAGATGTTAGAAAGTTTATCAGGACAATCATTTCAATATAAGGCAGCTCAAACAAAGAAAAATATAAATGATGCGATAGGAGAGGAAAAAGCAAGATTAGAACAGATACAAAAAATGAAAGCATTATCAGCACCAAGTAGAAATCAATCAACAAGAGAGAGTTTATCTAGTGCTGGTTCATTTAAACCAGCATCAGGTGTAAGACAAGAAGCAATAAGGAATTTAGCAGAGCAACAAGAAGGAGAGGTTCATAATCAGTTACATCCATCAGGTGTATCTCAACAAAGTTATTTTCAAAATTTAGAAGGTATAAGAGCAAAAATGGCAGCAAAAGCAGAGCAATCAAAAGCAAAGAATGAATTTAGAGATGAAGAATTATCAAGATTAAAAGGAGAGATGGGAACATTTGGTTCAACATTAAAACCAACAGAAGAATATTTAAAGACACATTCAGCAGCAGAAGTATTTCAACAAAAGAAAATAGATGATGCTGAAAAAGCATTAGTAGCAAAAAGAAAAGAATTATCAAAGGATATAAAAGGTGGTGAGGGAGAGAAAGCCTTTTATGATTTTGCTTTAAATCAACCACCAAAATTAGGAGATACAATAGCAGAAGAAGGGAAACCATCTCTTCATTTTTTACAAACTCATAGTATGTATCAATATTTAGAACAACAGAAAAAAGACAAAGCAGCAGTAGCAGCACAAGATGAAAATGTATTGCCTGAGGGAGCAGAATTTAATGCTGATGGAACAATCAATTATATACCATCAGCTTATTCATATGGAGGATTAGGATATGATGGAGAATAGTTTTGGTATTACTGGTATTATGGGATTTTTGGGACAGTCCCATAAATCCCAAAATACCACCGTCCCACAAACTATTTTCTCAAATATATGTATATGAATAATTTACATATTTACACAACAAGAGCATTCCAAGATGACCCTGAATTGAAAAAATATAATCCTGAAAAAGAACAAGAAGAGGAGAATAAAATAGAAAAGAAAAAGAAAAAGAAGACCTTAAGAGAGGAGAAAAAAGAACAATTAAAAAATAAAGATGTAATGTTTGCTATATTTGGAAATGATTATTTAAGGTATTTAGTAAGTAAAAAAAGATAGTATATATATATGTTAAAAGTTATTGATGAAAATACAGAGGAGGTTTTAAATCAATTAGTAGAAGAAATAGCAGAAAATGTAAAGATTGAACTGTCACCTAAGATGATGGATGATAATGATTTTTTTAATGCTTTAGATGAAAGCAAAAGAATTGATGGAAATAAAATAAATTATAAATTAGGTGAATGGAAAGATAATATAGATGATTTAATAAAAATGGAAACCTATAATGATTGGTTATTAAAGTCCAATGGTAAGATAAGAACAATAGATTTAATAAGAGTAAAGATGGAAGAATTAGCATTAAATGAATTAAAAAACTATCCATTAGAATATATTGAATTTGTAGCAAGAGAAATATTAGCAATACCATTTGAAGAAGAAGATATAGAAACAAGATATAAAGCATTTATGAAAGCAAAGAAGAGAGAAGAGAAAGAAAATCATAGAGGATACATAGATGATAAAAAAGATAAAAAAGAAAAAGATAAGTATTTGATAAAAAAAGAAGGAAATTATATTATAGAGTTAAATTAAGTTAAATTATATTTAATCATATATATAATTAAATATAATGGATATTGATAAAGATATTATTGTGGCAATAAAACCTGAGATGGTTTCTTTCTACACAAAGATGCGAGAGAATGAGGATATGTTTAATGTAATGAGTGAAGGGGCAGAGGAATATGGTTTAGAAGGAGAAGCAACTTATTGGTTTAATTTATTTTTACAGATATGGTTAAAAAGGCAAGGGGTAAAAGGTATTGTAGATTTTTTAAATAGTAAAATAGATGATGAGGAGAAAGTAAAAACTTTTGTATATAATTTAATAAAATTAGATTATAAAAGTAAAGTCGGTATGTGGTCTTGGAATGAGGTAGAAGAGTTTGGAATTGATATAGATGATGTAAAAATTAGCACAGCAAAATATTCATTATTGAGAAGTTAAGGATGATACATAAATTCAAAAGGCATAATCATTTTTCCATATAAACATTTAACCTCCATATTTAATTTATTTTGACTTAAGTTATTTCTTGTTTTTAACTCTAGAATATATTTTAAATAATTAATACTTAATTGTTTAATTGTGAAATTATCCATATCAGGCATATCATCTTCATCTTTTATTTCTATTAATGCGTAGAATATTGCTTGATTAATCCTTCTTTTAACACTTTCATCATTTTTCCATTTCATTTCTTGTATTTTAGGTATTTCATATTCAACAAAGAGTTTATCAGTCATTCTACTATACTTTCATAATATAACTCTAAGTTATTTTTTCAAATTATTCATTACAATCAATTGAAGCCAAAACACCACAATCAGTTGAGGTTATATCAATTCTAATATCACTATTAGGCCATTCTTGTTTAGCAAGTAATCTCATAACCTCATATCTATCAAAAACCGTATCATATATAGTCTTTTTTAAATCTTTTATTTCTTTTTTTAATTCTTTTTTTTCTTTTTTATGTTTATCTATTTGTTCATTTAAACAATATCTAACCTGATTAAAACTCCCATTTAAACTCTCCTTTAATCTCTGTGCTTCTTTTAGTTCTGCTTCTAAAAACATATTCTGTTTCCCCAATTCACTTTTCTCATCTCTTATCACCTTCATCTCTTCTCTCAATTTTTCATTCCAAGACTTAAATTCCTCTTCCTCTTCTTTTAATTTTTCATACTCTGCTTTATAATCTTTGTTCTTTTCTATATTCCTCTTTCTATCCTCCTGATATTCCTCATCTCTTCTAATAAATTCTTTTATTAAATTATCCAAAAAACAGTATTCATTTTTATGTTCATTGACCCATTGGTTTGCCATTGTTATATATCTTTCACACTTACACTTTAAGTTTGTTTTTATATATGTTAAATTTCTTATCTACTTCTTCTTTAACATATTCACTTGTAATTTTAAAAACATATTTATATTGAGCCTCAGCTATTTTTTTATTATGAAATACCAAAGCATTAGTATTATTAATTTCATTAGAAGCTTTATTCATATCCATAAATTCACCTAGAAGTGATTTCCAAGAAATCTTATCACCATTATATCCACAATACATAATATTATCTTTATCCTTGTAAAAAGGTTTTATAATATTATCATTAAATACTTTCCAAGTATCCATATATAATTTATTTTTTGCTTTATTTTGAATTTCATATGATACTTCAATAATTTTATCTTCACAGTCTTCACCATTTTCAATATAATAAACACAATGAGAAATAAAATAGTTGGCAGCTAATTCATCATCGTGACAAAGAACAATAACAGGTTTAGCTTTAATAATCAATTTAGGGTGAAGCAATTTCATCATTTGAATATACAATGAACAATTAGTAACGCATTCTCTAGTGACATTATGTTTTTTTTGAAATTTATACATAGCATCAGTAATCACCTTCATCTTAATATACTTTCATAATATAACTTTAAGTTATGTATATATATTATGAAATAAGTATTCTAAAAAGAATAAAGTAAATTTTTGAGAAAATAGTTTTGTGGGACTTGGTATTTTGGGATTTATGGGACAGTGTCTTCTTTATCAACAATTTTATAATTTTGTTGTTGTGTAGGAAGACTATGACGCATATCAGTAGCAATTTCAGCAAGTTTTTTATTAGAGGTTTTATTATGGTCTAAATTAGATATATACATATGACGCAAAGCAGATGTGGATACTTTTTTATTCAACCAAGTTTTAGTAATTCTTTGTAGATTTTTAGTTAAATTATTTTTACTCATAGGTTGATTATCTTGTGGATTAACAAGTAAATAAATGCTTTCCTTAGCACTTTCATTTCTATGTATATACAAATCTCTCAAATATTTAGTTAATACAGATTGTTTATTAATATTATATTTTCTACTTCCATAATGTTTGCTTACCTTATCATCATTTAAACAAACAGTAAATTTATAAATTTTACCAACAACTTCATCACCTTCAAGAGTATGTATAATATCAACATATATAAAATTTTGTTTTGGATATAATTCATCAGCATTATATTCAGTAGTAAAAAACATACCAGCATAATCATTACGCAAAGGCTTAATCCATTTACCACTATATAAAAGCATAATAACAAAATCCTGTAAATCTTCAGGTGTTGAACCTTTTGAACTATCAATATGTTTTCTCATTTTTTTAATGACTTCATCAAATTCTTTTGTAGTAATCCAATTTTCTTCTTGCTTTTCAGTTTTAACATTATCCAATTGTTTTTGATTAATTCTCTCCTTAACCATTAAATAATAATCATTAAGTTTATTCATATCAACATCATTAGGTTTATCACATACATCCCAACCACTAACCATAACAATACAATTACAATAATTTTTAATTGTATTATCACTATACAAAGGATATGTTTTACCATCATCCTTATCTTCTCTATAGAGATGAAATTGAAATTCAATATCTTTAAAATTAGAAACTAATTCTAAATAAGAAGTAGCATTAATCATTTTCATTAATTTAATAATATTTCTAACATAAGCTTTAGCAGTGGTGTCTTTAATAACAATATTTTTAGCTTTGTTATTTCTCTCCAAGTCATCATAAATCTTCTGTTCTGTATAAGCTTCCATTATACATTATATTAATAACTTGACTTTAAGTTATATTCTCCATCTATTAATTTGTGAAAATATAGGTTTTGGATATTTAACCTTACCAGCATAGTAACTAGCAACCTTACTTATATTAAGTTTATGAGGCGATATTTCATTTACTTTCTCAACCAATTCTCTCACAGAATGAAAGCTAAATCTCTCATCCTCATCATTATTAGCACGAAGGATATAAATATATTTAATACCCATTTGATAATATAGTAATAGTATTGTTTTTAAATTGGTTTGCGTATTACTATAAACAAAAAAATATGTTTAGAGTAATATGGATAGTCAAAAAGTAAATTTAGGAAGTTTTAAGGAATTAGAAATAGCACCGAATTATAAAATCAATCCACAAGGATTAATATATAGCACACGGTCCAAGCGATTATTAAAATCATATGTAAGCACTTGTGGATATTTAAAAATTACATTGTATATAAATAAAAAGAAATATATAAAAAGTATTCATAGATTATTAGGTTTAACATTTATACCTAATCCTAATAATTATGAGATGATAGACCATATAGATATGGATAAATTAAATAATAATTTAGATAATTTAAGATGGATTACTTGTTCAGGAAATAATAGAAATAGAGTAGTAAGCACAAAAAAATCAGGATTACCAATTGGAGTATATAAGGCATATAAAAGGTTCGCAGCACAAATATGGATAAATAAAAAAAGAAAATACTTAGGGTCTGCTTCTACACCTGAAGAAGCACACGAATTATATAAAAAAGCATATAATGAAATAATGAATGAATTTTATCCTGAATAAAAAAATATATTTAGTATATATATAATGAAGCATATGAGTTCTAGAAAACAATACCCTGAAGGAAGTAAGAATAAACCAAAGGAAGAAGAAGAGCCAAAATTAGTAATAAATTTAGATGTATCAGGAAACCCAACATTTAATTAAATCATACATCTTTTATTATAATCATCATCACTTTCATTTTTCTTTCTTATTAATTTTTTAGGAACATTATCATTAATATCATCATTTTTTTCTATAATGATATTTTCAGTTTGTTCCTCATCATCATCATCACTTTCATTTTTATAACCCATTTTAGATTGAATATATATTTCAAATTCTTCTTCTGTTCTCATTCTATGGTTCTTTAATACATTTCTTACATTTCTACCACCTATTTTTATTTGTGGATTATAATGTGGTCCATATTGTGCTTGTTTTGTAACTTGTTCAATAAAATTCTTTTTATTTAATTGACTTTTTGCTGCTCTATCCATATTTTCCCATATAGAAGATTGTTTTAATTCATCATATAAATCACCAAGACCTAATCTAACCTCATTAATAACAGTTTTACCTTCTGTTTCTTCTTTTTCATATACAATATTATCATTAACCCAGTTAATCAATTCATTAGCTTCACTCAAATAATTACTAGTAGAAGCATAAACTTCCTCACTAAATTTATAAGTATCAGTAAATATATCATTAGGATTTTCAGTATCTTTATTAGAAGCATATTTAACTTTATAATCTTTAATAAGGTTAATACACTTTTTAAGCAAAACATATTTTGCTTCCTCAATCCATTCCTTAGAGCAAAATTTATCATTTCTTTTTTTATATATATGAGGTTGAGCATCAATTTTCCATTGGTCAGGAGTAAAACAATGACCAAAAACTATATTAATAATTCTTCTTGATAAAGCGTGTTGTAATTTACCATCAATTTGTGGTAAATCATTTAATACAACAAGATTACTACATACCATTTTACATATAGTATCATTAGAATAAAGCATCCTAACATTTAATTTACCATCACCAGTAATCTGTTTAAGAGTTTCTTGAGATAATTTATCACTACCATTAGGTTCTTGATATACACAAACTCTTTTACCACTACATTTTGCCATTTCAGGTGAAGGTTTATCAGCTGATATAGGTTTAGTAAGTAAATTACCACCAGCAGAACAATAAAAGGCATCAGTCATCATAGCTTCAATTAAATTTTGAACTACAGATTTACCATTAGCACCTTCACCGACAAGAATAAATAAATATTGAAATTGTTTAGATAATAAACAAGTAGCAATAATATAAAGCATATCCTGTTTAATAGCTTCACTAGTAAATAAACTATCCCAAAATGTATCAAATTCTTTTTCAACCTCTTCATCAGGTTCTCTAAAATCATATTGAACTTTAGTCATAATGTAATCTTCTTTACTAAAAGATTGCCATTGATTAGTTTGAAAATTATAAACACAATTCATAAATGGTAATAGCCATTCATTACTATCAAAATCTTGATGAACAGCTTTATGAGTTTTAATCTCCTGTTTAAGAATAGTATATATATTATCTCTCGCAGTAGGTTCTTCAATCTTCTTTCTCATATTTTTAATATCTTTCATTTTATCAATATAATCAGTGTATCCATCAAAATTTTCATCCTTATCAGGAACAGGTTTAGATTTATGTAATTTCAATTCATTATTAAGATAATTTTTAATATCTCTACCAATAGCACATTTAATTATATCACCTTTACCCTCAGTTTCATTAACCCATACATTATTAACCTCATTGTAAAAGTAAATCCAACTAGGTTTATCAGGAAATGTTTTATGTAATACAACAAGTATATTATCCTTGTTTGTATCCAAGAATACATTTGCTAGAAATTCACTACTATATCTACTATCATTCTCATAATTATATTTACAATAAATTTCATAATGCTTTTCAGGATTAGATAATTTAGAATAATCATAAATAATAGCTTTGTCAAAACGACCTTTAATACTCTTTTCATATTTATCAAACCATTCATTATAATTCTCTCTAGCTTTTGGACTATTACTTGCTATTGCTTTAATGATTTTAATATATTGTTTTCCAGCACACTTAATTGAACCAAGAATTCTATAAAAGTGTTTATATTCATTAATATATTTCATTTCAATATTCCTTATAATTTCTTCAAACATATCCTGTTTATCAACACCTTCCATATGAGATGGTGGAGCATTCATATTAATTGTTGATTTAGGTTCTTCTTGAATTTCAGGGAGGTTCATTAATTTTCTAGAGAATTTATTATTAAATATACTCCTTAATTTATCATTGTCTTCCATAATATCAAATGGAGTTTTAGGCATAATAATTTCATTATCAATACCACACCAAGCCCATTGACCATTTAAGATTTCAATAAATCCATACTCTTTTTTCAAATAGTTAAATAGAGCTTCAGGTTTATCATTTTTCCATTTATCCAAATCACTAATATTATTATTCATCTCATATAGTTTATTCCAAAATTCATATAGATGAAGGTCAGGAAGTATATAATGCTTACCATATTTTTTACTAGCAGATTTATAATATGGAAAATGATTATCCATAAATTCAAGGAAATCGTGTGCTTCCTTTGTTAAAGAATTGTATTCATCATCATCCGCAATATCAATATCAAATTGTATATATGTATTAGTATCAAAAGCAATATAATTAAATTCACGAGCTGTTAATTTATTTCTAGCTTCCCTTTGTTTATTATATTCAGGTGTAAATATTTTATCTTGTGTAATAGTTTTATCACCTTTAAATATTTTCTTACCATCATCATCAAATTCCATTTTTATTTTAACCCATTTAGGTGAGTATTTATTCTTAGTGAAATCTATTGCCTTCATCTTAGTATAATTCATAGTTTAACTTTAAGTGTATTTAATAATTTATTTATTTCAATTTTTTTTGTATCGTATAATTCTAATGCGTCCCAAAAATCCCAAAATACCAAGTCCCACAAAACTATTCTCTAGAAAAAATCAGTGATAATGATAATGTGTTGTGAGCTTCTTTCTCTCCTTGTGAGATTTCAATCTGTATTTAATTACTTGCCTCTTCTTATAAAAAAATAAATACATATTGCGTGTGAAGTGTTTAGATAATTGATATATTATATCCTCATTAAAAATAGTTCTAAACATAATATTTAAGAATTTTAAACTTTTCATCTCTCCTCTATAATTTATTTGAATGGATTAATTTCATCATCATCACATTTAAATATACGCATATATGGTTCTTTAATTTTACAATCATCAAATAGCTTTGATACACTAACATTAATACCATTACAATCAATATAAACCATTTCATCCCTATGTATTAAATTCCATCTTGATGTATCCTCTTTCTTCTCAGCCTGTTTAATGAAATCCATACACAAATCATAATTGCTTTGATATTTATTCCACAAGGCTATTGTCCTTCTATTTACATAAGACCTCCACTGGTTCATTCTCTCATCGTGAGAATAAACATCATAGAACATTTTAATATATTTGGTTTTTAATATCCTTCCCATCATCTTTTTCAATAATAGATGTCTTTCATTTTCCTCACTAATCCTTTTCCATTCCTCCTCCTCCTTTCTCTTCTCTTCATACTCTTCTGTTCCTTCAATCTCACCATTCTTCTTTTTCTTCCTAGCTTCACTCTGTTCCTTTCTTTTATCCTTTCTTGCTTGAAATATAGCTTCCTCATCAATATCAGGTATATCATATTTAACCATTGTTTTTTTTAAGCAATCAATACTAACCTTAGAGAGATTAGTTAATCCCATATTTTTTTTATCCATTTGAGCTTTGATGTGTTCAATATAATCCTTTTTAGTTAGTGATGGCATCTTGGAGGTGCTTTTAGAGAGCTGATATATTTTAATTTCAATTTTTTTTTGAGATAATAGTTTATTCAGGACTGGTATTTTGGGACTTATGGGACGCATAAAAAAATATAGTTAGAATTTTAAACACCCAACCCATATATTAATTTAATCACTATCACTATCACTCTCACTATCATCATTCTCACTTCCTTCATCACTCACAGTTCCATCACTATCCTCAAACCTGTTCCTCTCCTTCCATCTCGTATATTTCATATTCACCTCATCCTCTAATCTATTTACATCGTTGAATAAATACTCATATGTAGATTTTGGTAAAACCATCAACCAAGACATTAAATCATCACTTGCTTGTTGTCTAGCAAAAGCAACCCTCTTTTTTCCCATAGCAGCACAAGCATTTTTACTGAACCTAATATATTTCAGTATTTCAAATTGTTGTCCTACCTCAGTCCTGAAATGGTTTATTTCCATAGTAATACCTTCCAATTCCTTACACACCATAGTATCATAATAATACTGCCTATTAGTGAGAGGTTTAAGCTTCTCTTCAATATTAATCTCATAAATGCGTTGCCTTATCTCTCTTGGCAAATCAAAGAATGCGAAATTGAGGGTCATAATTTGGGGTTGGGTGTCTATGGAGTAGAGGAATA
>VMHT01031326.1_pt1 | contig 19315 bp, 20 predicted proteins | sample 4693611 | NCBI WGS metagenome assembly VMHT01 (sample SAMN12280063, study PRJNA550983) | marine metagenome | isolation source: seawater sampled from same location over 5 years 0.02-0.2 micron viral filtrate | place: USA: collected off the coast of southern California halfway between the port... ...
ACGCTACATACCAAGATGACACATCTGTGCTTCGCGAAGAACTAAAATTCGCAAAATTCATCATGCGGTTACAACACCAGTTTTCATTGGGATTGAAAGATTCATTTGTGACACAACTCAAGCTCAAAGGCTACTGGAAAACATACAACATGAAAGAGAATGACATTGAGATTGTGTTTAATCCTCCTTCATCTTTCCATGCGCTTAGACAACAACAATTGTTCGATTTGAAACAGTCAAATTACAACAACATGGCGACTGGTGAGTTTGTATCAAACACATATGCGCAGAAAAAATATCTTGGATGGCAGGATGTGGATATACAACAAAACAGAGAGTGGCTCAGGAAAGACAAAGCTTTATCATTTGAACTGGCTCAAATTGAGACTATGGGTCCCAACTGGGAAGAAGCCATGCAAGCGCAAGCTGATGCTGGAGCTTCAGCAGGTGGATTGGGTGACACCGGTGGTGCATTACCTCCACCAGAAGCCGGTGCCCCGCCGGAATTTGGCCCGGGACCGGATATGCAATCCGGTGACGCTCAACCGGTGGATGTTTCTGCTGGTGAGCAAGAAACAGCACTACCTGCCTGAGCAAACCGTTCAGGTTTGGCATAAATAATAACGATTGTTGTTATGTCAGGTTATGTAAACAAAAAATTCGAGGTTGTAGGTGATCTAGTATTGTCAGGTTCATCAGTTTCTGATGTGTTTGAACCGAAAGATTCACCACCTCCGATCCGAACTATAATTACTGAAGGAGCAACACTCACTGGAGCGACAGTCACGGTACCAGCACTAATACAAAACCTCACATTAAATGGTACGGAAATAGAGATATCTGGAGGCAATACTATCGATATAGCTGATGCAATACCTGAAATGGATACACAGCTGTTGACATTGACCGGGACAGATTTGATTATCGAACGAGGCAATACTGTCGATCTCAGTAGCTTCTATCAAACAGTATCAGTTTTAAACGATCAATTATCCATTACAAATGGCAATACAATAGATCTCGGGGTTTATAGTCAGACTTTGTCTTTATCAGGCACAGAATTATCCATTTCAGATGGCAACTCTATTGATCTGCTATCATTTCTAGACAACGTTGATGAACAAGTTTTATCATTGAGCGGCACAGAACTCACAATATCAAAAGGTAACACAATTGATCTAGCAGTATTTTTAGACAATGTTGATGAACAAACGTTATCATTGAGTGGCACAGAACTCACAATTTCTGGTGGTAATTCTGTTGATTTAGCTTCAATGAAACAAACACTATCATTGAGCGGTACAGAGCTATCTATATCTGATGGTAACACGATAGATTTAAATTCTTTTCTTGACAATGTGGATGAGCAGACACTATCATTGAGCGGCACAGAGCTCACAATATCCAAAGGTAACACAATAGATCTAGCAGTTTTTCTTGACAATGTAGATGAACAGACACTATCATTGAGCGGCACAGAGCTCACAATATCTAAAGGTAACACAATAGATCTAGCGGCGATGAAGCAAACACTTGTTTTAAGTGGTACGGAGCTGTCTATATCAGACGGTAATGCGGTTGATTTGAGCAGCTTTCTAGACAATGTAGATGAGCAGACACTATCATTGAGCGGCACAGAGCTCACAATATCCAAAGGTAACACAATTGATCTAGCTGGTTTGAGCCAAGATATCGACAACCAGACATTGTCGTTGAGTGGAAACACATTGACTATTTCCAATGGTAATACAATAGATTTAAGCACGTTACAGTCAGAGACTGTAGCACCAATTTTTATAACCAACATAACGAACAACAATGGTCTGATTGACAAACAATATATGCCTGATACTGTACCGTCAAATTATATAATATCTGATGTCACGGTTGATGATGATTCTAATCTGGATGTAACAATTGAATGGGATGGACCGGATGAGGGTTGGATGGGTGACGCATATATTAACGGTGACATAGTACCAACGAATGCAATCTCACGTATAGGTGACACGAGAAGATTTCGATCTACAATCAACGTAGATTTAGAAGGTACAGAAACGATCACGGTCAGCGCGAATGGTGGTACATATCAAGTACCGGTCACATTACTTGGTGGTGGTCCTGCGATAACAGACGTCACATTTAGCGCGTTACCAACATATGGTGGTCATCAACAAGCAGCATTTTTTGATGGTGATAGCGTGCAAATAACATTCACGTTTGATACAGAGGATGTTACATCGATATCACTACAGGGAGGTAACAGCACTGCCACCTCTACAATAAATAATCAAAACATCACACCAACAGCGGTAGGTGATGGTACGAGCACTTTCACATTGACAACTACAATAGACACAAGCTTGTCATCAATAACCCAGGTACCAGTGATAATATCTGCAAAAAACAGTTTCGGTACAGAAGGTGACACACACACTTCAGTTGCAACTATACCAGTGAGACAAGGACCTGCCATAACCAACGTGACATTCGGGTCATATCCAGGATCACAAACCGAGCTGAAAGACAATGACACAATCACTGCCACTTTTGAATTTGATAGTAACAACGTGTCACAGATACAATTGGCTAGCGGTTCTAATTATGCATCAAGTTCTCAAACAAGATCTGTCATGACAACCAATTTATCGGCAACAACAACAATCACAATCGATACATCAGTCACATCAGCTCAAAATCAACCTGTGAGAGCTAGAGCACGTGCCAGTAATTACGGTAACTACTCAAACAGCACAAACACTGTTGTTGTTAATAATGTGGGTCCAACATACAGCGGATGGTCAGTGTCATATCCAACCAATCAATCTGCAATAAAAGAAGATGAACTTGCAGTTGTGAGATTAACAATATCAAATGTTGGTAACTCACCAACATACACATACTCTAATCCTAGAAACGAGATAACGATACCAGACACATCAGTATATAGTGCCACAAAAAACACAACCGGTACAAGCTCTGGTAATTACAACATCTCATCAAACAATTTTTCAGTCAGCGTGAACCGCGCTGAGAACAACAAGACAACAAGTTATTCAAATGTTGTCAAGATAGTTGATGTGTTGCCAAGCATCTCTATATCGAGTCCATCCAACATGAGATCCGGTGGAGCGGAAAACACCTCACCTCAAACATATCAAATAACAGTCACATCAAATCAACAACTAGATAGTTTTGATCTGGTTGCGACGCCAGGAGCCGGCACTTTACAAGGCACGTGGAATGGTTCGAACAGCAACAGAACATGGAGGAGAAACATACAGGTGTCTGATAGTGACAGTAAAGGTACACATGATTGGATAAATCTTGCTGCATTGAATTTGTCGAACGTCACACAAACAAACATCTCGAGCGGAGGCACATACACACTTGCTGGTTTTGTGCCCAGAACTTTGACGATGAGCGCGCTCTCGCGGACACGTGCTCTAGGTACCAATGTACAAGATCCAACAAAATTGAGCATTTCAGAAACATTCAGAGGCAGTATAACATTTGATACATCCATCGCGGATGGTACAACAATAGATGCAGACATCAGTTCAGGAATCGATGTCGCTAATAAATACACAATTGTGAACAGCAGCAACTTGAGTGTTGTAGATTATAACGGAGACACGTTCTTTTATTTGGATCGAGTTGCAGTGAACAACAACGTGTCTGGCACGTCGGTGATCACAGTAGAGGAGACAGCATAACATGTCATTCGAAGATTTTATCAGAGATGAGTTACCGCTAAGACAGGTTGTAATCAAAGCTGCTGGTAATCCAACTTCCGAACCCGGAGTGATCGCGGCGATCGGTACGTATTACCTGGACACAGATGATAATTTCAAACGATACGAAAAATACGGTAGCGGTAACACGGACTGGCGAGAAGTTGTAACATCATCCGGGAGTGGTGGAGTGACCGCTGAATCGGTCACATTTGATCAAGAGAAATACAAAATAACAACAGCTACAGTTGATAGTTTGTCTGGTACACAGACAGTGGATAGCTTCAACACAAATGATTACACTGTGGCAAAATATATAGTAAGAGCTTCTGATCCTACATCAATAACATGCTCTGAATTGTTGTTAGTATGTACCGCAAGTGGAGTAGAAATGACACAGTATGGTGCGCTAGGAAACACATCGCTCGTGAGTTTTGACGCAGATGTTGCATCGTCAGTTGCTTCTTTATCAGCCACAACAGATCAAACGAATGTTGATCTGTCTATATATAAATTTCTGTTAGGTTGATCATTTTTTGAATGTTTTGAGAATGTTAGCTTCTATACGCGAACGAATCTTCCCATCAGCAACTCCCCAAACATAAGCATCTTGATTTTTGAGACCATTGATCTTGTCCTGTATTTTTTTTATACTTTTTTCAAGAGTTTTGATATGATTATCACCTAATTCTGGAACTGGTATGTCTAACGTGTCGCACATCTTCATGATGGTCATCAGATCGTTTTCGTTCTTGGCTTTCGTCGCATGCCGGAACATTCGAGACATGTCTGGATCATCACCGGTTTTATCCGGGTGTGTTCTTCGGGCGATTTGACCATACAGATCCTTGAATACTTGATCCTGGCTGTTGTCACGTTTTTTATCAATCACGACATTGTCATGATCGTCAGTTTCACGTACCTTTGTGTGTGGTTTGTCCATGTGTGCTCTATTGAATATTTGTATGTCATGCTGCTTCTCAAGCTCGATTATGTACAGGTTGAATTGTGTCTTGTATTCAACCAATTGTTCTTGAACTTCTTGTAACTCAAGAACTAGGTATTCATAACGTAGACCATATTTTTTTATTTTTTTTTCATTATTCATGGTGCGCAACTTGAAAAAAGGTGTCAAGTTTGTATAAATAATTATGTTATGAGTCAAAAATTCGTAGTAGAAGGCGGCCTGAAATTAAGTTCAGGAACAAACTTTGAGTTATCAGGGTACGACGTTAGCTCCATCAGCAATGACACATCATTGACTAATGGTTCAAGCGCAGCTCTTATAACTGAAAATGCGGTAAAATCATATGTCGATTCACAATTAGGAGCCAGTGCTCTTACATTTGCAACTGATGATGACGCAGGAGGATTCAATCTTGATATCGATCTTGATAGTGAGTCTTTGAGCATCGTCGGTACTGCCAATGAAATCGAGACTGTATCCAGTGCAGACAACACAATCAAAATTGGATTACCCGACAGCGTTACCATTGGTGATGCATTGACTGTTACTGGTCTTGCAACAATGAATGGTAGTGTTGATCTTGGTGATGCTAACACCGACACAGTCACATTCAACGCTCGCGTTGACAGCAATCTCGAGCCAAGTGCAGACAGCTCCAATGATCTTGGTAGCTCTTCATTGCGTTGGGCCAACTTGCATGTTGACTCCATCGCTGGTGGAGCTGATGAGATGATCATCAGTGCTGACGGAGATGAAAATTCAGCTAGCGGTGGCATATCCAACTCATTGACATTGAATGCTAGTGCAGGTATCTACACAGATGACGCAGTTGACATGGACAGCACATTAGATGTTGCTGGAGCAACAAGTCTTGCAGCATCTGGTTTAGCAACTGACATCCGCGGTACATTGAGCGTTGATGAAGCTGCAACATTCGATGCTGGTGTGACAATCACAGGAGCTGTTGATATCAACAATAACATGGACGTTTCCGGTACTGTTGATCTTGCAGCATCTGGTACACTCACCGACATCCGCGGTACATTGAGCGTTGATGAAACTGCAACATTCGATATGCAATCAGTACACACCGGTGGTATACAAACCGGTGGTGACATCATCAGTGACACAGACAGCACAGACAGTCTTGGATCTGCTCTCGTTCGTTGGGCTGATGTTCACACTGACAAAATGACCATGGAACACTCCGCTAGAAAAGACTTCAGTGTCTCTCCAACCGGTAGTGCTACAACAGCATTCACATTCGAGAATGATGCATACAAATCTGGAAAGATTGTTGCTTCTATCGAAGATGCTTCCGGGAACATCACAGCATGTGAAGTGCTTGTTGCTTCTGACGGATCCGGGAATGCTAGTATTGTACAATATGGTACAGTCAGCACAGGAGACGAGGTGTCCATGGCTTGGACAATTGCCGAGTCTGGTACAACAACCACAGTGTCCTGTAACGCAACAGGGACACTCAAAGGACATTACGACCTGCAAGCAGTCTAATATCGCAACAACAACCCTTAACCCTAAGAGAGCCGGGCAACCGGCTCTCTTTTTTTGTTTTGGCATAAATACTTGAAATGACACTACACACAACAGATCCATTGCCTGATGCTTATTACAGCACACATCTGAACAGCCGCATCACCAACATTGACAATTTGTCCGAAAGAATAGCCATGAGCTTGGGTTATCCTCAACTGAACATAGAAGCACATCAAATGCAAGTGTATGACAACATCGCACAAGCATGTGAAATGTTCACCAAGTATGCTGGATACACAGAAGAGTATCTGGTGTTTCATAGTTCGTTGTACAACATGCATCAAGGACTATACATGCCCGACTTGATCAATTTCACTCCAGAATTGAGTGGTGAGATTGTTGAAACGAAAATTGGGAAAAATGCACCACAAGTGACACATGAGATAAAATCTGTTGGTAATGATCATGTGCTGTACAGTTTTCAAGCAAGCAAAACAAACACTGGACCTGTTGAGTATCTGTTGGAATTCAAAGGCGAATTTTATCACCACGCCACAAAGTATTTGATCACCGCACTGTACAATGACATCACTGATGAGATAGATGCCAGTGTTGCTGAATATGGTACCACATACACAGCACAAGAACCAAAAGTGAGATTCAACGTCCGTACAGGAGGTGATCAGGTTGAGATTGTGATCAATGCTGATATAGAGGGTGGCGCGACAGTCACAATTGCAGATTATGAACCTGCTCCAGATCGCACCAAACTAACCACATACAAGCGTGGCATGGACAGCTTGTTGGGAACCCATCGCAAGGTGCTTGATGTGTTTTGTTTTGAAGAGGGTTCAACTAGTGGTATCAACACGTTGTTCACAATTGAACAAACATTGGCACAGCAGACGTATTTCAGTTACGCCATGGGTAATTATGGATTCGATCTGGTTAGTTGGTATGTAATGAAAGAATGGTTGAGCATGCGAGAAAAGTTGCTGTCACAGAAATTTTATTACCGGTTCAATGACCGAGAGCAGCGACTATTCATCACACCAGAGCCAATTCGAGAACGCAACCGGGCTGAGTTTTATGCTGCTGTAGGTTGCTATCTGGAGAAGCCCCTGGAACATGTGCTCAAAGAGATCTGGGTGCAACAATACGCATTAGCATTGACCAAAATAACAATCGCGCGAATCAGAGGCAAATACCAAGGCACTGATCTGTTCGGAGGTGGCACACCCAACTACTCGGAATTGCTGTCAGAAGGCATTGGTGAGAAGAAAGAGCTTGAAGAGTCGTTGTACAACAACACAGCACCCGGTCTGGGTGATGCAGCACCGGCTAGATTTTTTGTGGGTTGAAGAAAAAAAGAACATACAGTCAATACAAACAAGGTGTGTACACACCCATACACAAAAACAAATACATCGGTCGAGGCAACCCTAGATATTTGAGCAGCTGGGAGCTCAAGTTTTTTCACTGGTGTGACCGCAATCCCAACGTGATTGAATGGTCTAGTGAAAACGTGGTGATACCCTATGTGTCGCCAGTGGACAACAGGATGCATCGATACATGGTTGATAATGTGGTAAAATTACGTGAGGGTGACCAGGTGATAAAGTACTTGATCGAGATAAAACCTAAGAAACAAACCATGCCACCCAAATCACATGGCAACAAGAAGAAGAGCACTATCCTGCATGAGAACGCAACTTACGCGACCAACATGGCCAAATGGGAAGCTGCTCGCCGCTGGTGTGTCCGCAGAGGTTACAAGTTTCAAATTCTCACAGAAGACCATTTATTTCCCGGAAAATGATAGACTTTTTCAGATGGTTGATAAATAATTAGTAACATGGCACTTAACCTACTAGTAGAAACACCAACCGAGCGAGAGTTTGAATACATTGTCGAAGAGAATACAGATAGCAAAAAGAAAAATTTGTACATTCAAGGTGTGTTCATGGAAGCAGAGAAACTAAACAAAAACAACCGAATCTACCCGATTGATGAAATGCACCGGGAAGTGGATAGATATTTAAAAGAGATGGTAGCCAATGGGCGTGCCATGGGTGAGCTGAACCACCCCACAAATGCGGATGTAGATCTAGAGCGAGCATGTCACATGGTGACGGAGCTTCGAAGTGACGGTAACAAATTCGTAGGCAAATCAAAAGTGCTCAGCACACCATGTGGCAAGATTGTTGAGAATTTGATCAGCGATGGAGTGAAAGTGGGCATGTCCACTAGATCGCTCGGCAAACTGATGGAAGAGAATGACGGTGTGAACAAAGTGTCAGACATGAGACTTGTGGCGATCGATTGCGTCGCGGACCCAAGTTGTGCAGACGCGTTTGTGAACGGAATTCTAGAGAGCAAACAATGGATTTGCAACAACGATGGTAGATTTGTTGAGGTGTATGAGAACTTCAATGACAAATTATCAACATTACCAACCCATGGTGACGAGCTCAAAACATATCTAACCGAACAAATAGTCAATTTTATTAAAAAGTTATGAACAACCAACTCAACAAACAAATCAACAACAGTATCAACCGATTCGTGACCAGTGTGGCGGGTAATGATTTCTCCAATGCAAACAAACATTTAAAGTCAATTATTGAGAATAAGTTGCTCAAGAAACTAAATAACTTTAAGAACAAACCTTTATTTTAACTATGAAAAACATTACTGATGTACTCAAAGAAGCTGCTGGAGACATTCTCACCGAGGAAGTTTTGGGGCAGATTGAAACAGTTTTTAACGAGGCAATCGAGGAGCGTGTGTCTCTACAAGTAGAGAAAGCACTCATCGAACAAGACGAGACTCACGCCACCAAACTCGAGAAGCTCCTAGAAGCTATTGATGATGACCACACCGGTAAATTGGAAAAGATTGTCGAAGCAATCGATCAAAACCACAGCCGCAAATTGGCAGCTGTTGTGAAAAAATACGAGAGTGCAGTTGGTGATGATGCTGGGGCGTTCAAGAACACATTGGTTGAATCGATCAGCACATATTTAGACGAGTATCTTGAGGAGCTCGTGCCCACTGAATCGATCAACGAAGCGGTCAAGAACAAAAAAGCCATCACGGTGTTAGAAGGTTTGAGAAAGAATCTTGCTGTTGATTTCGCGTTGAGCAAAGAGTACATCAAAGACGCGATCACAGACGGTAAAACACAACTTGATGAAGCCACAAAACGTGATGCTGCGCTGACCGAACAAAACCAAATTCTTAGCGAGAAAGTGCAACGTCTTGAATCACACATCTTGCTGTCTGAAAAAACTGCTGGTTTGCCTGGGGAGAAAGCAACATACATACATCGCATGTTGAGTGACAAGAGTGTTGATTTCATCACAGAAAATTTTGATTACACGGTACGTTTGTTTGACAAAACAGAAGAAGAGAAACTGGAAGAGTACAAAAAAGAATCCAAAACCAAAACTGCTTCTGTAGATCGCCCAATTGTGGAGAGTGTGAACAACAAACAATCCGAAACAACCGACAACAAATACGCTCATGTGAACAATCTTTACATGGGAGAATTGGAGAAATTTAAATAGAAGAGATCTGATGATCTGAGTATGGAGAAATAAAACTATGTCACAAGTAAAAAATTCACAAAGTTACATTGATGAATCACGCGCGAACGCGCTTCTTGAGAAATGGAGTCCTGTTCTTGATTATTCTTCCAACAATGTGAAGGGTATCGAGGATGATCACACACGCCTCAACACCGCCATTCTTTTGGAAAACCAAGAGAACTGGTGCATCGAGGAAGCAAACGTTTCTGGCGGCGCTGGTGTTTTCAACACCGGTACTTCCAGCAATGGAGGCACAGGTGGAGCATTGACACCAACAGGTGACGGTGCATACGCCAGTGGTGATGCAAGACTTCCAAAGATTCTCATCCCGATGATCCGTCGGACGTTTCCCGAGTTGATCACTAACGAAATCGTTGGTGTTCAGCCCATGAGTGGACCTGTTGGTCTTGCTTTCGCTTTGCGTTACAAGTACCAATCTGAAGCTCTTGGTGCAGGACCTGCAAAAGGCGACAGCTCCGCAGGAAAAGGTAACCATGATCGAGACCACGGTGGAAGCACATCCGGAGAAGCTGGATATCAGTTCCTCGACTCACGTTTCACTGGTACAGAGAACACAGATCTGTCCGGGAAAACAGGAGAATGGGAATTCGAAGAATCAGACAGAGGTGTTGCGCAAGCACTTGCCAATTACGAACTAACCAGTGAAATTCCTCAGATGGAAATCTCATTCGAGAAGACCGCTGTTGAAGCTGGAACTCGTAGACTCGCCGCTCGTTGGAGTGTTGAGCTTGAACAAGATCTCAAGAACATGAACGGTATCGACATCGACACTGAATTGACAAACGCAATGTCGTATGAAATTCAGGCTGAAATCGACCGTGAAATGATCATGAGAATGGTTCAAGTGGCTCTTAACGCTGGATCTGGAAAAGGATACAGCAGCTGGAGTCCAAAAACAGCCGACGGTCGCTGGATGGCAGAACGTAATCGTGATCTCTATGCTAAGATCATCGTTGAAGCCAACAGAATTGCTGTTCGTAACAGACGTGGTGCTGCAAACTTCTTGATTGCTACACCAAAAGTCTGCGCTATCCTTGAGATGCTCCCTGAATTTCAGTGGATGCAAGTTCAAGGCAGTGTGAACACACAACCTGTTGGAATCGCACGCGTTGGTAATCTTGGCGGAAGATTCAATGTTTATCGTGATACACGTACAGAAGCTCAAAATCCTGCATTCACAGGTGAAGGAAGTGGTCAATACTCTTCCGGTCACTCGCCTGAACTCAACTATGTACTCTTAGGGTACAAAGGTCCTGAGTTCTACGACACCGGTATCATCTATTGTCCTTACATTCCTGTGATGGTGCAACGTACCATTGGTCCTAATGATTTCGCTCCTCGCGTAGGTTTGTTAACACGTTACGGCGTTGTTGACAACATCTTCGGAGCTGATCTTTATTACCATTTGATCTTGATCAAAGATCTGAATTCGACGTTCACACCAGGTACAAGTTCTGTGTACATGTAACATCTAGATCTACTTGAACCGTTGAAATGATACACACGGTTCACACAATTTAAGACCTCTGGTGTAAAAACCAGAGGTCTTTTTTTATGCTCGTTGTGTGTGAATGTTACTGCTTGAGAGTCTTGGCATGCAATCGAGCTGGATCGATCAACACCGGGTTGATCAGACTGGTAGCACTGGCTCGTACCGGGTTGATATCGATGCCCCCGCGTCTCGCATACAGACACGTTACGCATAGTTCGAGTGGTGTGAATATATCATTCAACCGCTTGAACACTGTCTCGCATATTTCCTCATGGAAATGACACTCGTCTCTGAATGACACGATGTATTTCAGCAAGCTGACTTCATTCACCGGCAGTTGACTCTTGATGTTGATATAAATGTCACCCCAGTCTGGTTGACTAGTCACACGACAATTGCTCTTGAGCAACGCGCTGTGATAATGTTGTTCATATGTCTCCACTTGATCACCAATCTCATCTATTTCCAGCAACGTAGGATCTTCACTGTACTGTGTGAAAATGATCTGTTGCATCAAATCCGGATCAATTGTGTTCTCTAGTGTGATGTACCGGTCATCAAACACCGGTGATGCTAGTTGACCGCTTCCGGCTGATTCGATGTACACACGTACGTCTGTCTCGAGCAATTTGCTCAAATCAGCAGAAGCACGTGTGGTGATAAAATCAAGCACTTGTGTGGCATTTTTGCCGCATTTGTACATGTTGAACGAATTGAAATACAGCTTGATGCTCTTGCTCTCCACAATGTATTTGCTGTCACATGGATACACAATCTTAGCAACACCAGCCACAGGCAAACCCTTGTCTGTGAGCGCGCTCACTTCGTATGCGTTCCACGTGTCAAATCCCACAAATGGTAAATCATCATCTTGTATGTCAAGATGTTTCCTGTTGTTGCTTCTGGGCTCTTTAACCAACAGACCAGGATCATATTGATCCTTGTATTCTGAAATTTGACCCAGATGTTTCGATATTCTTGAGTTGTCTAATGTTGTCATAAATTTTTCAATGTTTTCTTGATGGTTTGCATTCTGGTGAGCACATCACCTCTCAACACGACAAGGTCGGTTTGTATCTGTTTTGTGTGCATGTAATCGTTGTACAGATTTATGATGTCGTTTCTGAATTGTTGGTCGACACTTCTCACACCATCATCTTGCAACGGAACATCATCAGGATGTGTGTAAAACACAACATCAAGACGCTCGATCAACAAATCATGCAACTTGCATGCATGTTTGTACACCCATTCGCTAACTGAGCCTTGTTGATACAACCATCTTGTGTATATGTAACCGTCTATTATGCATCTGTCCAAGACCATGCATTTCTCTTGAGCGTGATGATTATACAGATGTTCACTCAGTATGAACAACTGTGTCGTGTCGTTGCCATGTGCATTGATGTTGAGTCCTTTGTTAGCGACTTTTCTGGTCACCTCTTTGACAAAACTACATTTACGAAAATGCTCATCCCGTGTCATCATATCAAGCAACGTGCTCTTGCCGGTGCTTTGTGCACCTGTGAAACCTATCAACATACTCTTATTATAAGATATTAAATCGATTGTTCAACACCCCATTCATGTTTTGACATGTTTTTTATCGTGTCTCTCATGTGCTTGACAATCACCAGACTCTGTTCAGCGATGATGTCGTCAGCATCTTCAAATCCATGCATCTTGTTCATGTCAGCTTGATCATGTGCCAATGTCAACACATTGTCAATCGCCTGCAGGACTTGTTGTTTGGAATATTGTGTATGTAAATTCATCACGTGTTTGGATATTTCCATTTGTCATTCAAGCTTTCGCCAAGATGATCATCAGCATTGTTGTTGGTTTCCGTCCACATGGCACACAGCATGTTCCACACAACAGCAGCAGCATGATCTTCTTGATCGTCACCTCGCCACCATGCATCCAAATGCCGATGCGCGCAGTCGTAATACACACTAAGAGGCATGCCGCGCATCCAGTTGTTTTCACCATATTTTTCCGCACCATCAAGATATCTTTTCATCACACGTTTCAATTCTTGTTGTGGAATCAGGCTCATGCGAAGCTTTCCATCTCCTGTGTCGCGTTGTGCACCAGTGTCAAATTTTCTATTGTTTTTCATTTATATCCTCCGCGTCCAGATATTGATATCGTTTGCTATATGTTGACATGCCACAATAAGCAGCTACTGATACAGAGAACACGCAGGCCCAATCTCCGGCTCGAGCCAACACTACAGACACTATCATGTTGATCACACAACACACCAGCAGGATTTTTCCTTTGTGATTCAAATGTTTCCATGATCTCATCAATTGAGCAACACCTTTTCGAAAAAAGCTTCCCACGCGCAACATGCCATCCCATGCAATTGTTTGTGCACGTTCACTCCGTTGTTCAAAGTGCTCATCTCAACGATAACCTCTCCATCATCAACCTCTGGAGTCACACGATGTATCACCAGTCCGATGTGAGTGTGATCGTCAGTCACGCGATCTTGCGGGTCTTTTCCTTTGAGCTCTGGATATTTGGTGATCAAACCCGGGTGCAAATTGTATATCTCGTGTGTGTCACACACACCAGCTGGTATGACTCTCATCCATCCATGCAAGGTTACGATGCAACCAGTGTCACATTCATCTAGCAAAAAATCATAATCCGGTTCTTTAGGCCATTGTTTTGTGTATCGGAATTCCGTCTTCAGTTTGTTGAGTTTCGAATTAATCCGCCCGAGATCGTTTCCATTGGTCACAACACAATCTGGTATCACGTTGATCCGTCTGGTCAAGTTGTATATGTCAGTACCGGTGTGACTGAAAAACGCATACCACTTTTTACCGTTTATCATCTGCTGAGTATTTTTTTAAACATCTTGGTGTTGTATTCAAGATCTTCTAACTGATCATCTGTGAATTCATGTTCAATCAAATCTGCCAACATGGTTGACGGTTTATGATCTAGTCCGAATGTGTCGTTGTATCTGTGTCCTTTGATGCTAGCAACCACCGGATTGCTTGTATCAACACTCTTGATATTGTGTACATTATTGTCAACATAATAACTAAACTCTCGCGCCAAGCTACAACCAAGCAGATGGTGAGGTTTGTCCCATCTCCAGATGCCCTCGTCGATCAATTGGTGTATGAATCGCTGCCTGCCAGAACACCACAGCTGCAACTTTCTACCAGCAGATGTTGTGGTCACCGCCCCGGTGAGCTCGTAATAGCTGTAATCAAAACTGATCGCAACATAATCGGCATGTTCACTCATGTACCGGTAACAATTGACCAGATCATCCCAACATTTGCCTTGCACCACACCTATCTTCAGAGCACCATCTCCTAATGCAGATGTTCTGTCTGTCCAGTTTGTCATCCAGCTGTCCCAAGCTTGAATGGTGTCCTCGCTGCTCTCCAACACATCTGGTACGATGTAATAATTTGGCTTGAGCCGATCAATCCATTTGACATACTCTTTTGGATCGAAGCTTTTGCCTAGCTCGAATATGCTGTTGTCTAGCAACACTGGCACGTCTGAGCACTCAGTCAATTTTTTGTAAAAATCGTAATATCTGGGATGTGTTTCAAACAGATGCACCAACGCGTATGCATAGTCGTTGTATGTTAGAGAATGCTCCAGAATGGATATGGGACTCTCGTGAGATACTTCAATTACCATACTATTATTATCGTGAATTTCCCGCGGTATGCAACTATTATTTTCATGTTGCATATATATTGTTATATGCAGATAAAGATATATGATGAAGTTGAAGATTATGAAGTGGATGTCATTCGATTGGAGAACTACTCTCTTGATGAGCAAGGAGCTCTCGAGCTGGTCGAGCTGATTGCCGATATAATTGAAACATACAAAGAACAACAATTTGACGATTGATATTGTCAACAACACGACATAAGTACAACACATGGACGACGATTCATACTATGACAATGATTACACTGTGACACCCGCGGCCAGATCGGTGCTGCAAAAAGCCACCGTGTTGGCCATACAATTGAATCAACGATATGTCACTTCTGAACACATATTGTATTGCTTGCTGGAGATCAAAAGCAAACAAGACATGGCCATACGAGTGTTGAAGAAGTTGCGAGTGCCACTCGACACATTCAGAGAGCTGGTGATAGAAAACATCAAACAACTCACATCGAACAAAGAACCACCAGTTGTCAGTCGATACCGCAAGGCGGATCAAGTGTACTACTCACCAAAAGTGAAAGAGATCATCAGCATCTCAGGAGCCGAAGCCATGAGCATGGGTACCAGCGAGATTGGCACCGAACATCTGTTGATCGGCATCATGATGAGTGACACCGGCATCGCCACCAGTGTGTTCAAACAAGCTAATATTGATGCCACACAGCTCCGAGACATGATATACGATCTGTCCAATGTGAACATGCCCAAGAAAAAGAAATCTCGTTCTCGCAAAACATCATCATCAAACACAGAATCTCAATCAGAATTTGAAAAATACGCCACCGATCTGACTCTGATAGCCGAGAGTGGTGATCTATTACCGGTGATTGGCAGATCACAAGAGATAGACCAGGTGATACAAACACTGTTGCGCAAGAGCAAGAACAATCCGGTGATCATTGGAGAACCTGGCGTGGGAAAAACAGCCATCGTGGAAGGCTTGGCGTTGAGAATCGTGAATGGAGACGTGCCCAAACAGCTACAACACAAACGAATCATGACACTGGACATGCCGTTGATGGTGGCTGGTACAAAATATCGAGGTCAGTTCGAGGAACGCTTGACCGCCATAATCAAAGAGGTCAAGGATCGTGACGACATCATATTGTTCGTGGACGAGATGCACATGATGGTTGGCGCGGGTGATGCGGATGGAGCCATGGACGCGAGCAACATCATGAAACCAAGCTTGAGCCGAGGTGAGTTGACCATCATCGGAGCCACAACCACCACAGAATACACCAAATTCATCGAGAAAGACGGTGCGTTGGAACGTCGTTTTCAACAGATACAAGTGAACGAACCTGATGTGGCCAGCACCACGCAGATACTGTACGGTGTGAAACGATCTTTCGAACAGTATCACAACGTGACAATTGACAACACGTGTGTGGATCGTGTGGTGCATCTGTGCGCACGATACATAACTGACCGCAATTTCCCGGACAAAGCGATTGACGTGATGGACGAGACATGCGCTTACATCCGGCTCAAACAGTATCGCAAGTACACCGGACTTGATGAACAAGTGAAACAAGCCACAGAACAGAAAGAACAACACGTGCAATCCGGGGATTTTGAGAAAGCTTGTGAGTGGCGCGAGATCGAGTCACAGGAGAAGAAACGTGCCGCCAAACGCGCCAAACAATACGAGCGAGCCAGCGAACGAACCATCAACATGACCATGGGAGACGTGGAACGTGTGGTGGCCAGAAACACCGGTGTGCCCATCAACTCGATCAAGCATGGAGATCGTGAGAAGGTGAAACGTCTGCAGTCTTACATGCACCGTCACGTGATCGGACAAGATCATGCAGTTGAGACCATAGTCACATCGATCAAACGAAGCTACACCGGATTGAGCGGACAGCAACGTCCCATCGGATGTTTCTTGTTCCTGGGCCCCACTGGCGTGGGCAAGACACACTTGACCAAATGTTTGACCGAGTATCTGTTCGACAACGCGGACAACATGATACGTGTGGACATGAGTGAACTGATGGAATCACACAGCGTGAGCAAGTTGATCGGTAGCCCCCCGGGATACGTGGGATATGAAGAGGCAAACCAGGGTCAATTGACAGAACGGGTGAGAAGAAATCCATACTCGGTGGTGTTGTTCGACGAGATCGAGAAAGCACACCCGGACGTGATGAATCTGATGCTGCAGATGCTGGACGAGGGCATGTTGACCGACTCGCATGGTCGCAAGATCAATTTCAAAAACACCATAATCGTGCTCACCAGCAACATAGGAGCACGCGAGATTCAACGCAACACCACCGTGGGATTCAGCAGAAACGACACCGAGAGCAGCGATCGTGTGTTGCGTGAGGCACAGACCATGTTGCCTCCGGAGTTCATCAATCGACTGGACGAGATTGTGATGTTCAATCAGCTGGACAAACCGGACATGAGGACCATATGCGACATGTTGTTCCGCGAGCTCACCTCACGTCTGCAACACAACAACATCACGTTCACGTGCACGCCACGAGTCAAACAACACATCGTGGATCTGAACACCGAACACAAGTATGGAGCTCGTCCGTTGCGTCGATTGATCAGCAAACATGTGGAGAACGCCATAGCTGATCATCTGTTGTCACATCATGTGACTCGGATACACGCCACGTGTCAGCGTGGTCGAATCATGATCACCTCACCTGACGACCCGATCTGACCCGCCTCGCAATTTTTTACGCAGCTGATTCACACGTGAGTTGAACCGACTCACCGGCTTGGTGATCGGATCCACAAGCTTGTCTTTCAGACCTGGCAAGGTCCAACCTGAATCGTTCTTTCTGGCCGGAAATCGGCGATCGAAACGTTCCCACTCGTCACGCTGCGCTTGTTGTTTGGCTCGCTCGCGCGCGTCCACAGGCTCTCGTGTGCCGCTCAACACACCATGCTCGCGTTCCTGATCGAACAGACGCTTGTCACGTGCTTGATTGGCGGTCATGGGCTGTTCACCCTTCAACCGGCTCCAGGCCTGACCGATCGACTGTTTGAACCGGTCACCAAATGACGTGTCACGATCACGTGCACGTGCACGCCGACCACGTAAAAAAGGAGCCTCGAGCAACTCTTGTGAGGCGGCGCAGCCGCCTCCGCCGCCGCTCGTGTGTTCTCGCGTGGGTTGAATGTCGGTGTCGCGGAAATCCACCGGGTCACCCACTGGCTCGCCTTGATCGTCTAGTCGACGACCACGCCAGGTGCCGGCGTGTGCACCAGCTTCGGTGACTCGCACTCGAGCTCCTTTGACTTGTACCGTTTGTCCCACGTGTGTGTTGTGTGTTGTGTTTTTCATGATCAAGTGATTTGTCCGAACACACGACGTCTCTCAGGCGAGCCGTATCGTTCAACCTGGTACAACACACACGCATGCTCCACAGGTGCACCATGATGTGTGACATGTCCCACCAGCTGATGCCGATGTGTGCCATCACATGCATGATCCACACCATGTTCGAACCAGCTGTGGCCTCGATGTGTGGCACACGCGATCCAGCCGTCGGTGTACAGATCAAGCAGCCATTCGGCTGGTGAGGTCACCTCCAAACCGGTGGCACGTGCAGGTTGATCGATCAACAGTTGCTGATACAATCGCCGAGGATCTGACACCTGTATGATGGTGTGATCCGGACGTATCCAGCCATGGCCATGTGTGAATCGTTTGTTCATGTGTGATTATTTATTGTGAAAACATGAAAAATCTTCATGGGTCGTGTAAATACTCATGTAGAACAATTTAAACAAGGTGTCCGCACACAACTCATAACACGACTCACTTCGAGACGCTTTGAACAACCAACATGACAGGCCTGGTAAAACGGGCCTGTTGTGTGTTCGAACCAAATTTTGCAAAAAAAATTTTTTCCTGATCCACTGGCCCATCAGGTGAAAATCCGATTTTCCGCGAAAAAAAATTGGAGCATGGGTTATCACCTTTTTTGCAAAGGTGTCACATGGTATGTTTTTTGCACGCCCCGGGGCTAGATTCACGGTGTGTTCTGAGATGCCGGGGGCGTCTCTAGAACAACCCCCGGCTCGGATCAATCAGTCATGTTAACAAAGTGTGGTGTGGTTGGCCAGCTGCTCACGTTGGTTGATCAAGCCTTGCAGTTGCGTGTTGAGCTGATCGATTCGTCGTTGAATGTCACGAGCTCGTTTCTGCCGGGCAGCAGCTTGAGTTGTCATGTACGTGTCACGAAACAGATCGATGTTGCCTTGATACTTGCGACAGATCAGACCGTTCAGATACTCATGATGAAACGTGACACGCTTGTGA
>VMHT01087787.1_pt1 | contig 19314 bp, 21 predicted proteins | sample 4693611 | NCBI WGS metagenome assembly VMHT01 (sample SAMN12280063, study PRJNA550983) | marine metagenome | isolation source: seawater sampled from same location over 5 years 0.02-0.2 micron viral filtrate | place: USA: collected off the coast of southern California halfway between the port... ...
AAAAGAAGTGTTGAGATTATTAAAAAGAGTGGCAAGAGTCATGCACATAAAATACAAGCAGCAATAGCAATGGAACAGAGGGCTAGGGTAGCAAAGAAAGCAGGAGCTGCTGCAGTGTATAGAAAATTCATTAATGCAATGAAAGAGAAAACTAAAAAAAGAAAGAAAGCATAACGATGGCACTAGCTAAATCTCAAAAGAGTTTAAAATCATGGACTAAACAAAAATGGAGGACTAAAAGTGGAAAACCTAGTACACAAGGCAGTAGAGCTACAGGAGAAAGGTATCTCCCAAGCAAAGCAATTGCTTCACTATCAGACTCAGAGTATCGAGCAACTACTAGAGCTAAACGCAAAGGCAGGAAAATGGGTAAGCAATTTGTGGCTCAACCCAAACGGATTGCCAAAAAAACAAGAAGCTACAGGAAAGTAGGTTAAAGTAATGGCTAGAAAATTAACTGAGAAGCAACAAAAATTTTTAGATGTTTTATTTGATGAGGCTAATGGAGATGTATTGACTGCAAAGAAGTTAGCAGGATATGCAGACAGTAACTCTACAACCGAAATCGTAAAAGCACTGAAAGAAGAAATTGTAGAAGTAACTCAGTTGTTTATGGCTAGAAATGGCCCACGGGCAGCTATGTCACTTGTAAGTGGCATGGTTGACCCTACGGAGCTAGGCATGAAAGAAAAGCTGAGTGCATCTAAAGATTTATTAGATCGTATCGGATTAGCTAAAACAGACAAGATACAGGTAGAAGCACCAAATGGTTTGATGGTTTTACCTCCAAAAGAGAATAATTAACAAAGTTAATTTGTAATTTTTGTAGAAAATATGAAGGATAAGTTACCAGATTTAGGAGCATGGATATTACCACAACCAGATAACGAAGAATATGTATCAATACCTTTTCTATCTAAACGGGTAAAGTGTGTACCTTTTGGGTACAAAGTATCAGAAGACCCTGATATACTTGACCCAATACCAGAGGAGTTAAAAGCATTGGAACAGGCAAAAAAATATTTAAAGCAGTATTCTTCTAGAAAAGTAGCACATTGGTTAACGAAAACTACAGGCAGATATATATCTCACGCAGGATTGTTAAAAAGAGTAAAAGATGAAGGAAAAAGAAACAGCAAAGTTAAAACACTTAGGGAGTGGGCCAGAAGGCTCGAAAAAGCAATACAAGTTGCGGAGAAAATCGAAAAAACCAGAGGCTATAAAGAAGAAAAAAGACTTGAAGCCCAAGCTGATAGTGCAAGAAGAGTCTGCTAGTGATAGTATTAGCTTAGAAGAACAGAATGTAGTATTCAAACCTAATGAAGGGCCACAGACAAAGTTCTTGGCATCGAGTGAAAGAGAAGTTTTGTACGGTGGTGCAGCAGGTGGTGGTAAATCGTATGCTATGTTAGCAGATCCACTACGATATATGGGGCATCCACAGTTTAGTGGGTTGCTATTGCGACATACTACAGAGGAATTAAGAGAACTCATCTGGAAAAGTCAGGAAATGTACCCCCAGATATACCCAGGCATTAAGTGGTCAGAAAGAAAAATGCAATGGGTAGCACCAAATGGGGCTAGATTATGGTTTTCTTACCTAGATAGGGACGAAGATGTACTAAGGTATCAGGGTTTAGCATTTAGTTGGGTAGGCTTTGACGAATTAACGCAGTGGGCAACACCTTTTGCATGGGATTATATGAGATCCCGACTACGAAGTACCGCAAAAGACTTGCCTATTTATGCTAGAGCAACAACAAACCCAGGTGGCCCAGGTCATGCATGGGTAAAAAAAATGTTTATTGACCCTGCACCTGCAGGAGATTCGTTTTGGGCTACTAATATAGAGACAAGTGAACCTTTAACGTACCCTAAGGGACATAGTAAAGAGGGTGAACCCCTGTTTAAGAGAAGGTTTATACCTGCATCGTTGCAGGATAACCCATTTCTTGCAGAGCAAGGCGATTATGAGACAATGCTTTTGTCTTTACCAGAGAATCAAAGAAGACAATTGTTAGAAGGGAACTGGGATGTAGCAGAAGGTGCGGCATTTCCAGAATTTAACAGAGAGATACATGTAGTAGACCAGTTTGATGTACCTAGAAACTGGGTAAAGTTTAGAGCATGTGATTATGGATATGGAAGTTTCTCTGCCGTAGTATGGTTTACGGTATCACCATCAGAGCAGTTGATTGTTTATAGAGAATTGTATGTAAGAAAAGTGTTAGCTAAAGATTTAGCACATATGATACTAGATGCAGAAGAAGATGATGGAACAATACGTTGTGGAATACTGGATTCATCATGTTGGCATAAAAGAGGAGATACAGGGCCATCACTTGCAGAGACTATGATTATGGAGGGGTGTAGATGGAGACCATCAGATAGAAGTGGTGGTAGTCGTGTAGCAGGTAAAAACGAGATACACAGTAGATTGCAAGTAGATGAGTTTACAGAAGAGCCAAGATTGGTTATAACTAGTAACTGTACGAATTTAATTGCACAGTTACCTATTATACCATTGGATAAAAGAAATCCAGAGGATATAGATACTAAATCAGAGGATCATTTATATGATGCTTTAAGATATGGAGTAATGAGTAGACCTAGATCTAACTTGTTTGACTATGACCCTACAGTAGCAAAAGAATCTAGCTTTACACCATCAGACCCTGTAATGGGATATTGAGGAAAACAATGGAAGAATATACAGAAGATAAACAGTTTGCTTTAGATGATAAAGAAAAGGATGCATTCCAAGAAGAAAAAGTAGTTGACTCAATGATTACTTATGTAATGGAGAGATACACTAAAGCAGAAGATTCTAGAAGAATAGATGAAGAAAGATGGTTAAGAGCATACAGAAATTATAGAGGTATCTATGGGCCAGATGTTCAGTTTACTGAAACAGAAAAAAGCCGTGTGTTTATTAAGGTAACTAAGACAAAAGTTTTAGCAGCTTACAATCAAATAACAGATGTGTTGTTTTCTAACAATACATTTCCAATAAGTATAGAACCTAGTGTTCTTCCAGAAGGTGTAGCAGATGCAGTACACTTTGATCCGAAAGCACCTAAAGAAGTTAATGATCCTAAAGTAATGCCTTTGATAAAATCAATGGAAAGTTTATATGGATTTTCTGGAGATGGAAAACGATTACCACCTGGGGCTACTATATATTCTCTAATGGATAGGCTAGGCCCATTGAAAGAGTCACTATCAAAAATGCCCGACTTGAAAGAAGGCCCAGGAGTTACACCAAGTGCTATAACATTTTTTCCTGCACAAGTTGCTGCGAAAAGAATGGAAAAGAAAATAATGGATCAGCTTGATGAAAGTAGTGCATCTAAAAAACTAAGGTCTACAGCATTTGAAATGGCATTGTTTGGAACAGGTGTAATGAAAGGCCCGTTTGCAGTAGATAAAGAATATCCTAATTGGGATGAAAATGGTGAATATAATCCTACAATAAAAACTGTACCATCTACATCACATGTAAGTGTTTGGAATTTTTATCCAGATCCTGATGCTGATAATATGGACGAAGCAGAATACATTGTGGAAAGACATAAGTTAAGTCGTTCTCAAATGAGAGCATTAAAGAAAAGACCTTTCTTTAGAACGAATGTAATTGATGAGGTAATTAATTTAGGAGAATCTTACTATAAGAAATATTGGGAAGATGATTTAAGTGATTATCAAGTTGACAAAGGTGTAGATAGATTTGAGGTTCTTGAGTTTTGGGGAGCAGTAGATAAAGAATTACTAGAACAAAATGAGGTTAATATACCAGAAGATTTAAAAGACATAGATCAACTTCAAGCTAACATATGGGTTTGTAATGATAAGATTATACGATTAGTATTAAATCCATTTAAACCTGCAAAAATTCCGTATTATGCTGTACCCTACGAACTAAACCCCTACTCTTTATTCGGGATCGGTATCGCAGAAAACATGGACGATACACAAACTTTGATGAATGGTTTTATGCGTATGGCGGTCGATAATGCGGTCTTATCTGGTAATCTTATCTTTGAAGTAGATGAGACTAATCTTGTTCCAGGTCAGGACTTATCTGTATATCCTGGAAAAGTATTTAGAAGGCAAGGAGGTGCTCCAGGTCAAGGTATTTTTGGAACTAAGTTTCCAAATGTATCAAATGAAAATATGCAGTTGTTTGATAAAGCAAGAGTACTTGCAGATGAATCTACAGGATTCCCATCATTTGCACATGGGCAAACTGGTGTATCAGGTGTAGGTAGAACTGCAAGTGGTATTAGTATGTTAATGAATGCTGCATCTGGTTCTATTAAAACTGTAATTAAAAATACAGATGATTATTTGTTAAGACCTATTGGTGAAGCATTCTTTAGTTTTAATATGCAGTTTGATTATGACCCAGATATTAAAGGTGACTTAGAAGTAAAAGCTAGAGGTACAGAAAGTTTGATGGCTAACGAAGTACGAAGCCAGAGATTGATGCAGTTCTTACAAGTAGCAAGTAATCCTGCATTAATGCCGTTTGCAAAATTCCCTTACATTATAAGAGAGATAGCCAAGTCGATGGAGTTAGATCCTGAGAAGGTAACGAACAGTTTAGAAGAAGCCGCAAGACAAGCTGAACTGATGAAACAACAACAACCCCCTACCCCACCACCACAACAGCAACAACCTCAGGGAGCAGGTGGGCCACCTAATGTGGCTGATACTGCAGGAACAGGGGGTGGCAACATAGGTGTAGGTCAAGTACCTGTACCAGGAGAACAAGGATTTACGGGAAATGAGCAACAACCACAACCTCAACAACAACCAACAGAGCAAGTACCTCCCCAAGCTGAAGGCACTGGTTAATCAACCTAACAGTTGGAATGCATTTAAAGAACATTTAGATGTATTACTAGAGGCACAGCACAGAACTATGGAACAGGCTACAGATCCTGTAGACATATATAAAGCACAGGGTGCAGTACAGATGATTAAATATTTAAAAGGATTACGAGATCAAGTTAATGCATCTTTAGAAAGTAAAAAATAATGGAACGACAACAAACTAAAAAAATGTTAAGGAAAGAAAGACCTGCCTTAACTGATGAACAGATAAAATATATTGATGATACTTTATCAGCAAATAAAGATAAATTATTTATTGATAGAATGATGAACCCTGAAAAGTATCCTATGTTAGATGACGGCCCTTTAGATCCCGAAACTGCAATAGGAAAACAAAGTGCAAAAAGAAGATTAAAAACTCACAAAATGTCTTCTTCTGATAACAAAGTTTTTCCAACAATTATTGCTAAAAAAGATGCTATGGATAAGACTTATTTAGTAGACCTAGATGAAAAATATAAAGTGAGAGAAAAACCTGAAGGTTCTGAAGAAAGAAGAAAAGCATTAAGAGCTATGGTAGATGAGTTAGAAGAAGCAGGACAAATTATCGAAGTAGAATCTCCAGAAAAAGCTAGACTTATTGCAGATAATTATAAGCAGTCCTCTGTAGGAAGAAAACTTGCAAATGGTTTTCAAGAAGGTGGACTACTACAAGAAGGTGGCACAGTAGATCCTGTAAGTGGTAATGATGTGCCAGTAGGTTCTACACAAGAAGAAGTGCGAGATGATATACCTGCACAGTTAAGTGAAGGTGAGTTTGTATTTCCTGCAGATGTGGTAAGATTTATAGGGTTAGATAATCTTATGAAGTTAAGGCAAGAAGCTAAATCAGGACTTGCTAAGATGGATAGGATGGGACAGATGGGTAACTCGGAGGAAGCAGTAGAAGATGATACGGGAGAATTTGATACAGACATTGATGATATTATTGGAGAAATTGAAAGAGAAGCTAGAATGGCCAAACCTGAAGAAGAGGAACAAACAGAGGAGGAACCCCCTGTAAAAAAGTCGGGTGAGGAACGTCTAGGTTTCAACACAGGTGGACTTGGAACTACAGATGATTCCTCAGAAAAAGAAAAAGAAGTTAAAACTACTCCACCAAAAAAAGAACAACCTAAATTATTAGATCCATTAAACAAAGAGCAAATGGATAAAGCCTTTGCAGGTTCATCTGTTTTTAAAGGAATAGTAGAAAAAGAACTTGGTGCAGGAACTACTTATGAAAGTATAGTGCAAAAAAATTATCCTAATTTAATGCAAAAAAGTAAACAGGAAAAAGCAGGGACTATTTCTAACTCAGATACGACAAGTCCTGAAAGTAACTTGTATAATCAAATAGTAAATCAAAATGAAGCCATAGTAAGTCAAAATAAAGACATGAGATATAGAGGTAAACAAGACGATAAAAAATTTATATTTAAACATATGGCTAAAGATTTATCTAATGCAGGTATAAAAGACTTAAAGCAATTAGGTTATAAGGATATAGAACAACCTAAAGTTGAATCAGAATTGATTAAAAAAGGCGATAAATATTACATATCAAAATCAAGTAATGTGCATAGTGGTCATGTAAATTCTGCAAAAAAACCTAAACTTATTGAGGTTTTTCCAGAAGATGTAAAGACAATAGAAGGCCCACCTTTAGGTCTTGGTATAAAAGAAACTAAAGTTTTTGGGTTAATTCCACAAGCTCCTAAAAGAGTTTTAATAAATAAAGACACAGGTGAGCAGGTAGTACAAGGTAAATACGGAGGAGAGATAGATCAACAACAAGATACTACTCAGCCTTTAGGATATGGTGCTAGAACAAAAGCTAAAATTCGTACAAAATTAAAAGATCCTAGAACACCAGTAAGGTGGGGTAACACAACATCTGTAGAAGGAATGGCAAATTATATGATTTCCTTTGATGAAAAAGGACAAGCTGTAGTATTTCCACAATATGTAGATACAGGCAATGAAAATTTTAGAAATTTTGCTTATGCTGTGGCGGCAGGTGCGGCAGTTACTTATGGCCCTGCTGCTTTTGCTAAAGCAAGTAGTAAAATGAGTAGTGCTGCATCTAAAATAGGTAGCAGTGTAGGAAAGAAGATTACAAAAGAAGCTATTGCAAAAAAAGTAAAAGAAAAAATAATTACGACAGGTGTTAAAGCTATTGCAAAAAAAGTAGTAGCTTCAAAAGACGAATAAATAAAATGAGTTAACGATTCCTCATTTAAAATAATGAATCTACAATTGGCTACCTAACTCCCCCTTACGGCTACGGTTAGCCCCAACGTGAAAGGAAGTAAAATGGCTGAAGCACAAGCTATGGAAGTACAGAAACAAAAAGTAGCAGGATTTGCAAAAAGAAATACAAACAAAGAAAAGATAGAACAAGAGGAAAAAGAAATAGCAGAGTTACAAAAAGCACAACAGACTGAAGAAGAGGTAGTAGAAAAACAAGAACCTGAACCTGAAAATGCTGAAGAAAGAAGTTTTAAAAAAAGGTATGGTGATTTAAGAAGATTTGCACAAAAGAAAGAAGGGGATCTTCAAAAGCAGATTGATGAGCTTAAATCTCAACTAGACACAGCTACTAAGCAACAGATTAAATTGCCTAAGAGTGAAGAAGAACTTGATGAATGGGCAAAAGAATATCCTGATGTAGCTAAGATAGTTGAAACAATAGCTATCAAGAAATCACAGGAACAGTCGAAAGAGTTAGAAGACAGGATTAAAAAGATTAATGATATGCAAGACGATGCACTGCGAGAAAAAGCAGAAGTTGAATTGCTTAAAAAACATCCTGACTTTATTCAGATTAGAGATGAGGATCAGTTTCATAATTGGGTAGAGGCACAACCACAGTGGGTGCAAAAAGCCTTATATGAAAATGAACATGATGCTATGTCTGCTGCTAGGGCTATTGACTTATATAAAGCAGATATGGGCATTAGCAGTAATAAGAAATCTAGTAAAGAAGTACAGAGAGAAGCTGCTAAATCTGTTAAGACTTCTTCTAAAGAATCCCCTGAAGCTATGGCAGAGGGAAGTACTTTTAAAGAATCTGAAGTAGAGAAAATGCAACCTGCTGAATATGAAGCTAAACAGGATGCTATAATAGCAGCTATGAGATCAGGGAATTTTATCTATGATTTGACAGGTTCTGCTAGATAGTACTTGACATTCAAGGATTTATCTATAAAACTGTAAGTCAACATAGGTCTAGTTATACCTTGCCCACATTGTGATACCAAGGATATAGCTAAAATAAAGACAACGCAACGAACAATTTAAGGATTACCTGAGACTTAATTGCCCATACTATACAGCTAAATAGTATGCACCAATAAAAGACAGCCCCAAAAGGAATTGTGTAAGTTATGCGTTTAATTACTTATACATTTTTTAAGGAGATTTAAGATGGCTTTCCCTAAGGCAACGGGGTATCAAAACTTACCTAACGGTAATTTTAGCCCTGTAATTTACTCTAAGCAGGTACAACTTGCTTTCCGTAAATCATCTGTTGTTGAAGATATTACCAATAGTGATTACTTTGGTGAGATTGCAAACATGGGTGATTCAGTAAAAATAATCAAAGAACCAGAAGTTTCAGTACAGGCTTATAGTCGTGGTACTCAAATTACTGCTCAAGACTTAGATGACGAGGATTTTACACTTGTTGTAGATCAATCTAATTACTATGCATTTAAGATTGACGATATTGAAGCTGCACATAGCCACATAAACTTTATGTCTTTGGCTTCAGACCGTGCTGCTTATCGTTTGAGAGATCAATATGATCAGGACGTTTTAGGTTATTTAGCAGGTTATCAACAGTCAGCTAAACATGGTGCTCCAGATACAGCTAGAAGTACATCACCAGGAACAAATGCTGTTTCAACAGCAGGTAATGATGAACTTCTTACAACCATGAAATTGACTAAAGAAGACTTTGGTAACATTAGCTCGCCAGGAACAGGTAACTCTATTCCTTTGGCTCCAAGACTTCCAGGACAAACTTCACAATCAACAACTACTGCTACAGCTTTACAAGTTATTAATAGAATGGGCAGACTCTTAGATCAACAGTTTGTTGATACAGGAGACCGTTGGTTAGTAGTTGACCCTGTGTTTATTGAAATATTAAAGGACGAAGATAGCAGATTGTTAAATTCTGACTTTGGTGGATCTGGACTACAGAATGGTTTAGTTGTAAATAATTTACATGGATTTAAAATTTATGTATCTAATAACTTACCACAAGTAGGTACAGGTTCAGGTACTACTGGTGCAAGTAATCAAAGTTCTAACTTTGGTGTAATTGTAGCAGGACATAGCTCTGCTGTAGCAACAGCACAGCAAGTATCTAAGACAGAAAGCTATCGTGATCCAGACAGCTTTGCTGACATCGTGCGTGGTATGCACCTCTATGGTCGTAAGATTTTAAGACCTGAGGCAATTGCTACTGCTAACTTTAACGTGGCTTAAAGGAGATAGAAAATGGCTACAGTTGACGTATCAAATGGTATCAATGCAGGTACGCACCCAAGTCGTGCTATTCGCAAAGAGCCATATAAAGTAGAAGTTGACCTCAACCTTGCTACTGCAACAACCACAAAAGGTTCTGCATTGGCATCGGCTGACGTTCTTCAAGTAATAGACGTTCCTGCAAAAACAATGGTTTGGGCTGCAGGTCTTGAGATAGTAACCCCTAGTGATGGTGACTTCCAGATTGACATTGGTACAGGTGCTGACCCTGATGCTTTTGCAGACAATTTTGACTGTGATAGCAACTCAACAGGTGACATGACATCAATACCTGCTGCTTATTCTCCAATAGTAGTATCAGCAGATGATACTATTGATGTAGTAATTGGGCCTACCGCAGGTAGTGCTGATCCTACTACAGGTGTTTGGAGAGTATATGCAGTCATGCAAGACGTATCAAACGATCTAGGGCCAGACGAAGTAGATCGTGACCAATTAGCTTAATTATTAATTGAGTAAACTACATGGGTGGCTCTAAAGGATAGGGCTACCCATTTTTTTTATAAAGGATTAAAGATGGCAATTTCACAAGCCATGTGTACTTCTTTTAAGAAAGAATTGCTTGAAGGTAAGCATGACTTTTCTTCTGCAGGACACACTTTTAAAATTGCTTTGTATTCTGCAGGTGCAGCATTAAGTGCAGGTACTACTAACTTTATTACTACAGGTGAAGTAGTAGGTGCAGGATATAGTTCTGGAGGAACTGCATTAGTAAATGTAGACCCTACAACAGATAGTACAACAGCTTTTACAAACTTTGGAACTGCTACATTTACAGGAGCAAGTATTACTGCTAGAGGTGGGTTGATATATAATACAACTACTGATGGTAGTTCAAGTACGACTAATGCAATAGCTGTATTAGATTTTAGTTCAGATCAAACTGCAACTGCAGGTAACTTTGTAATAAGTTTTCCAAGTGCTGATGGAACAAATGCTATTGTTAGGATTGCTTAACTATGGCTTCTTCTACATCTAATAACACAGGTGCTTTTTATGGCACTGGTGTATTTGGTACAGATAGATATGGAGTTGCTTCTAATAATCTAACAATGTTTCCAGATGGCGTATCTGGAACAGGGCAAGTAGGTTCTCCTAATATAAATACAGAGGCAATAGGTGTTCCTAAAGTAGTAAATGTAAATGGTACACAAGGGACAACTGGATTAGGTAGTATAAGTTTAACAACTAATGTATTTAATTTTAATACTGTTAAAGATAATTACGAAAGACGTAGAACAGTTTATGTTCATAGAAGAAGTACAGATTCAGATAGAATAGTAAAGGTAGCATAATATGTCACTTAAATGGCCTAGTAAAGATCCTGATGAAACTGTAGATTTTAGTGTAGATTGGTCTAGATATTTAGGAAGTCAAGCTACTATAGATACAGTTACATGGTTTGTTAATAATTCATCTGGTGTAAAAACACAATTTAATACAGGGACTATTGTAAATAATTTACATTTAGTAGGAGTATCTAATACAAATACAGTAGCTACTGTTAATTTAGGATTAGGTACAAACAATACAAAATATAAATTACATTGTCAAATATTAGATACAAGTGGAACAGTAGCAGAAAGAACTGTTACTTTACCTATTAAGGAATTTTAATGGCATATAATTATTTAGGACTTGTTAATGAAGTTAATAGAAGACTTAATGAAGTAGAACTTACAACTAGTAATTTTTCTACGGCTGCAGGTTTTCATTCACAAGTTAAAGACAGTGTTAATGCTTCTATACAAGAAATAGATCAAGAGTACCCACACTGGCCTTATAACTTTGTAGAGCAAGAAGATACTTTATCTGCAGGAGTAAGTAGATATAGCTTTCCTGCAAACTCTACAGTAGTTGACTTTGAAACTTTTAGAATTAAAGAAAGTAATACTTTAAATAATAGAACTCAAAAATTAAAAGTATTAAGATATGAAGAGTATTTAGAAAGATTTGTTGAACAAGAATATACATCAGATACTAGTTTATATAATGTTCCTGTATTTGTATCTAAGGCTCCAGGTTTAGAATATGTTTTATCACCTGCACCCGATCAAGCATATACAGTTGTTTATGAATATTATTTAACTAGTGTTGAAATGACTGACTCGACAGACGTACCTAAAGTACCAGAAATATATAGAAATGTAATTCTTGACGGTGCTATGTATTATGCTTATATGTTTCGAGGTAATACACAAGATGCATTAGTAGCAAAAGAAAAGTTTGAAGCAGGACTAAAGAACATGAGAATTGTTCTTATAAATGAAAACACATATGTTAGATCTACTATGTTAACAAGATCACAAAGAAGTACATACGTTTATAGATTGGCTTCATAAATGGCAGATAGATTAGAAACATATGCTTTCGAGTTTAAAGAAGGTTTGGTAAGTAGCTTATCACCTTTGCAACAAGGTTCACAAAAACCTGGTAGTGCTAGATTATTAAGAAACTTTGAGCCTTCAGTAGAGGGTGGTTATAGAAAAGTATTAGGTTATAGTAAGTTTGATAGTAATACAGTTCCTGCATTTGGTGCTCCTAAAGTTCATGGAGCAAGTCAAACAGGTACAACATTAGTTGTAGCAGGATTATATATAACACCTATAAATGGAGATATACTTACTATAGCAGGGATTACAGGAACATATACAGTTAGTGGTGTAAGTTGGGCTACTGCAACTAAAAGAGCAACACTTACATTATCAACTAGTTTAGCAAGTTCACCTGCAGATCAAGCAGATGTAACTTTTACAACTAATAGAGGAAGTGTTACAGGGTTAGCTGCATGGAGAGGTTCTGCTATTGCAAGTAGAAATAATCATTTATATAAATCTACTGGCAGTAATTGGACTAGGATAAATGTTACTCAGTATGGAACACCTGTAATAAATGGCGGTAGTCAAACAGGTAGTAACTTAGCTATAGATGGATTAACATCTATTCCACAAGCAGGAGATACTTTTACAATTGCAGGTGTAACTTTAGTATATACAGTAGCAGGAACACCTACAGTTACAAGTGGTGGAACTACTATGAGTATTACTCCAAACTTAGCTAATAGCCCTTCAGATGGTGCAACAATTACTTTTTTAACAAGTGATAAAACAAGTGTTAATAAAGAAAGATATGTTAAATATAGAATAGGTATAACAGAAAAAATAGCAGGAGTAGATGGTACTAATTATCCATTTATATATGATGGTACAAACTATACTCCTTTAGGGAGTGCTCCTGATGACATAGAAGGTGCATCACATATAGCATTTTTTAAGAATCATTTATTTTTTTCAAAGGGTGATGTATTAAGTTTTACAGCACCTTATACAGATAACGATTTTAATCCTGCTAATGGTGCAGGAAATATAAGTGTAGGTACTAATATAACAGGACTTATAGCTTTTAGAGAACAATTAATTATATTTAGTGAAAATAAAATAGAAAGATTAGTTGGAAATACACTTGCAGATTTTATATTACAACCTATAACTACCAATATTGGATGTGTTGATTCTGATACTATAAAAGAAGTTGCAGGTGATGTAGTATTCTTAGGGCCAGATGGACTTAGATCATTAAGCTCTACAGATAAAATTGGAGACTTTGATTTAGCAGTAATATCTAAAAATATACAAAAAGAAATTACAGATTTAATTACAGCTAATACAAGTTTTGATAGTGTAACAATCAAAGGTAAATCACAATACCGATTGTTAGGTTTTAATACTAATGTTTCTGAAAGTAATGCTACAGGAATATTAGGAACACAATTAGCAGGAACAGAGGGTAGTTTTTTTGGTTGGGCTGAGTTAAGAGGATTTAAAGCATTTGTTGCTGATAGTGATATGTTTAATTCAACAGAAACTATTTTATTTGCGAACTCAGGTGGATATGTTTATAAAATGGAAGACGGTAATAGCTTAGACGGTTCTAATATCGAAGCTACATTTTTTACACCATTTGTTACATTAAATGATCCACAACTTAGAAAAACTATTTATAAGTTACATTTGTATACAGATCCTGCAGGTAGTATTAATACTACAGTAAATTTAAAATTTGATTTTGATGGAGATAATGCAATACAACCTGCACCAATTACTTTATCAAATACAACACAAGAGGTTTCAATTTTTGGAAGAAGTACATCAGTTTTTGGAACATCAACATTTGGTGGTAAATTAAAAAAAGTATTTACTACACAAACAATAGGGTCTGGATTTAATGTAGCACTACAGTTTACATCAAGTGATACATTTCCTCCATTTTCATTAGATGCTGCAGTTTTAGAATTTGGAACTTTCGATAGACGATAAGGATTTTTATTATGGGAACAGGTTATACTAGAAACGATTCAGGAAATAATATTGCTGACGGTAATGTTATTAACGCAGCAGATTTTGATGGAGAATTTGATGCGATAGTAAGTGCATTTGCAACAGATGGTCATACACATGATGGTACGGCTGCTGAAGGTGGTGCAATTCAAAAACTAGGCCCATCACAAGAAGTAGAAGTTGATTCAGGTGCAATATTTCCTGCATCAGATGGTGCTACTGATTTAGGTAAAAGCACAAAAGAATGGAAAGATTTATATATTGATGGTGTTATTAATACAGATAACATATCAGCAGATGCTGCTACTATAACTGGTAATGTTTCAGTTGGTGGCACACTTAATATAGGTGGTGCTGTTGATACTGAATCTACTATGTCTGTACAAAGTAATGCTTCAGTAGGTGGTACATTAGCAGTAACTGGAGATACAGATGTATCAAATCTATCTGCTAGTGGCACATTAGACGTTGCAGGAAATGCATCTATTGGAGGTACATTTCAAGTAACAGGAGAATTTAATTTAACAGATGTATCAGCTAGTGGCACACTTGATGTTGCAGGTAATGGTTCTGTAGGTGGCACTTTAAATGTAAATGGTGCAACAACTACAGGAGCTATTTCTGCTGATGGTACTTTAGCTGTAAGTAGTAATGCATCTGTAGGTGGTACATTTGCAGTTGGAGGTACAACTAATTTAGCTACTGCTAATATTACAGGAACTGTAAATGTAACAGGAGATACAACACTAGATAATGTATCTGCTAATGGTACATTAAATGTATCTGGTAATGGTTCTGTAGGTGGTACATTTAATGTTGAAGGCGATCTTAAAAACAATGCAGGTAATTTAACTATAGCTGCTACTAGTTATATTGTTGAAGTAAAAGGTGGTGGATCTACAGATGCTGAACTTAAACTTAATTGTAGAAGTAACTCTCACGGTCAAACAATAAAATCACAAGAACATTCAGCAGGGGTAACAAATACTATGTTGTTACCTAAAGGTGCTAACTCTACATTAGTGTCTGAAGTAGGCACAGCTACGTTAACTAATAAAACATTAGATTCTGCTCCTAGTGTTAGTGCTGCAGGTGTAGTAAATGTAGGAACTAACTTATCCGTATTAGGAAATGCTGAAGTAGGAGGCACATTTAAAATTACTAGCACTGTTAGTGCAGAAGCTGCTTTAAATGTAGGAGGTCTATTAAATGTAACAGGTAGTGCAGGGTTAGCAGGTAATGTTAATCTTGGTAATGCTACGGCAGATAGTGTTGTTGTAGGAGGAGTTCTTACAGCAAATGCTAGTGCTAATCTTACAGGTAACGTAGGAGTAGGTGGTACTATAATAGGAGCTTCTACTATATCTGATTCAAAAGGTGATATTAGAGATTTAGATGTTTCTCGTACAGTAGATGCTACTGCTGAAATAGCATTAACAGATTTAGGGCAAATGGTTCAATTAAACTCAGCAGGAGTTCAAGCATTAATACCTTCTGCAAGTAATATGACAGGTGCTTTTTCTATCGGAGATATTGTTAGTATTGTAAATACTACAAGTACTACTGGTTCTATTACTAGCCAAGTAAATGCTTTTGTAGGCGGTGCAGTTTCTGTTACAGGAACTATTACTTTAGGGGCTAATGGCATTGCTAATATTTATTTTGTATCAGCAGATGGATGTATTATTACGGGAAATGTGAGTTAAAAAATGACAGCACCACATCAAAATTTATTAGGTACAAGTGGAGCAGTAGACACAGGAGAAGAAACAGATCCTAATTTTAATCAGACTGTTTTATTACTGCACGGTGATGGTACGAATGGTGGACAGAACAATACGTTTGTAGACAGTTCTTCTAGTGGTCATTCGATTACTAGAATTGGTAATGCAACACAAGGAACTTTTAGTCCATTTAGTTTAGAAGATGGGTATTGGAGTGTTTATGGAGATTCAGCAGATACTGACTTTGTTACTTATCCAAATTCTTCGTTTGCCTCAATAGGAACTGGAAATTTTACAATTGAATTTTTTGTTTTTCAAACTCTCTCAACAACAGATAATGCTTTTAGACCTTTTTTCGGTGCATCAAATGGTGGAGGGTCAAACTCAAAATTTAATATACACGATACTGGAAACGGAAATCTAACACTTGAAAGAAATGGTGGCAACGTCATGGCAACTGGAGATGTTAGATCACAACTTACCAACCAATGGGGACATGTGGCTTTAGTTCGAGAAGGCACAGGCACTAATCAAACTCATATTTATGTAAATGGTTCTAAAGAAGCAACAGGAACTTTTGGAGATAACTTAGGCGATGTAACAACAGCATTATATATTGCTAGAAATCCAGAGGGTTATTCAACTTCATTAAGTGCTTATATAAGTAATTTCAAAATAACAAGTTCGGCTCTTTATTCAGGTTCAAGTTTTACAGTTTCAACTAGCCCATTAACCCTAACATCTCAAGGTAGTTCTTCAGGTGATGTAAAACTTTTAACACATCAAAGCAATAGATTTCTTGATAATTCAAGTACAGGTTATGCACCAACTACAGTTAACACACCAAAAGTACAACCCTTTTCACCCTTTGCACCATCTAGGTCATATAGTAAAAATGCAGTAGGTGGTAGTGCTTTTTTTGATGGTAGTGGAGATTATTTAACAATTCCAGATTCAAGTGAATTTCATTTAGGTAGTGGTGATTTTACTATAGAAACATGGTTATATATAACAAACTCAAATTCAGTCGGGGCGGGTTGGATTAATCAATGGGCAGCTAGTAATCTATCATTTTATTTTGGCACCAGTACAACTAATCAATTTATATTTGGGTATTCATCAAATGGGTCTAGTTTTTTAACTGCAGCCAGTGGACATATAATAACAAATAATTTGCATCAATGGACTCATTTTGCAGTTTGCAGAAGTGGTAATAATCTTAGGCTTTTTGTTAACGGAACTCAGGTTGGTTCTACAACTGACTTTACAGGGGTAACACTTCATGATTCAACCGCAAGTATTGTTGTTGGATATAATGCAACTGGCACTTCAAGTTGGTATCTAAATGGTTTTATGTTAGGGGCTAGAATTTTAAAAAGTGCCTTATATAGTTCAGGTAGTTTTACTTTACCCACCGTTCCTCCAACATCAAACAGTGATACAAAGTTACTAATGAATTTTACCAACGCAGAAATCATTGACAACACAATGAAAAGTAATTTAGAAACTGTTGATAATGCACAAATAGATACAAGTGTTAAAAAGTTTGGTACAGGAAGTATACAGTTTGACGGTACTAATGATAAATTAGTAATTCCTCATCAGGAAATCCATCAATTAGGAACGGGCGAATTTACAGTAGAATTATTTGTATATTTTACTTCTACTGACCAAAGACAAGGATTTTTTGGGAATGATCAGGGTTGGTATTTTCAAATATATGATGGTGAATTAGAATTTGCTCTAAGTGTTAGTGCGGTTATAGAAAGATCATTTTCACACAGTATTAATCAGTGGTATCACTTAGCTGCTACTAGGGATTCGTCAAATGATATTCGTTTGTTTATTGATGGCACACAACAAGGAGCAGTTGTAAATAGTACTGCTGACTTACGTCATGCTTCTAATGATTTTCATATTGGAAATATCGGACCAGCTACTAGTAGACTTTTTAAAGGGGGGTATATGGATGAGATTAGAATAACTAAAGGTGTTGCTAGATATACTGGTTCTTCATTTACAGTCCCAACAAAAGCCTTTGCTAACAAATAGGAGATAAAATGTACATTGCAAAAATGAATGGAGATACGATAGAACAAATAGACCACTATCGTATTTGGTTTAAAAACGTACCTGACGATGCAACACTTGTCAGAAGAGGTTTTAAAAAAGTAAATAAGTTTTTACCGCACGATAGACTTACACAAAAACTTGAAGGTACTACACCTTTCGTAGATGGGAATTTTGTTACTACAGTAAAAGTTGTTAGTTTAACTGCTGATGAAATTACTGCTAATAAAGCAGGTAGTCTTTCACAAATACGTTCACAACGTAATCAGTTGTTAAGTGATACGGACTGGAGTCAAGTTACGGATAGCACTGCAAACAAATCTGCTTATGCTGTATACAGAACTGAATTAAGAAATGTACCGCAAACGATTGGTGATGCAGATCCAAGAACATGGTCTGATTGGCCTAGCATTAGTTTAGACGGAAGTTCTGCTAGTGGAGTATAATATTGATAGATCCTATTACTGCACTTTCAGCAGCATCTGTATGTTACACGACTCTTAAAAAAGCAGTAGCAGTAGGGAAAGATGTAGAGGAGATTTATCGCACTCTGTCTAAATGGGCAGGACACATTGAAGATGTAAAAGAAGTAATCTCTCAAGAGAAAAGTAAGCCAGGGATATTTAAAACATTAACCTATAAGAGATCAGCAACTCAAGAAGTATTTGATAGCATTATTGCAGAGGAAAAGATTCGTGAGCAAGAAAAATATATTCGAGAGTTCTTCACTGCAAACTGGACAGCAGATTGGGGAGGGCTTAACGGCTATCGAAAATTTATACAAATGCGGAGAGAGATTAAGAAAAGAAGAGAACGAGAAGTTTATAATCAGATGCGAAGAAGGAAGAATTTTTTATATAACACCAAGATGGGAGTTGCTGTTGGAAGTTTAGTTTTACTTTTAATTTATCTATCTCACTTTTTATGGACAGCAATAGTGGAGGCAAGTAAGTGATTAGTGTAACTTTTACAATATGGATGGCTACTTTAGTACCACATGTAGATCAATACTATTGTAAGTTACAGTGGATAGAAAGAGACTTATGTACTTACTGGTGTGCTAATACTAAAAGAGGGTTTAATTGGTTTGAACCAAAAACAGATAAGGGTTGCAAAAGAAGAAAGAAGTTTTATAAAGCAAGTAAAGGAGAAGAAGTTGCTTAATTTATTAACAGGACTATTACCTATTGGAGAAAAGTTAGTCGAAAGATTAATACCAGATCCTACTGCTCGTGCTAAAGCTATGAAAGAACTTAAAGCTATGGAGCAAAAAGGAGAACTTGCTAAATTAGAAGCTGAGTATGCTGATAGAGATTCAGCTAGAAGAAGAGAAACAGCTATTGCTACCAGTGAAAATGCTAGTTGGTTAAACAAATGTGTTACCCCATTACTTGCACTAGGTACAGTAACAATGTCTTTTGCTTTATTTTTAGTAATTATATTTGCAGATGTAGATGTAAACTCAGGTGCTAAAGATATTTTAGTATATGTATTAGGTGCTTTAAACTCTGCTACTACGATGGTATTAGCATATTACTTTGGTAGTAGTGTAGGTAGTAAACAAAAGTCAAATGAACTAAACGATATATTAGATAAGAAAGAACCAAGGATATGAAGGGTGTATTAACTACTAATACTATAAATTTATTACAAGCAAAAGCTACACAACATAAATTAAATATAAGTTTGTTATTAGATAATCAAGTAACTATACCAGAGCATACAGATATAACAGAGGCAATATTAGCAGA
>VMHT01117466.1_pt1 | contig 19310 bp, 32 predicted proteins | sample 4693611 | NCBI WGS metagenome assembly VMHT01 (sample SAMN12280063, study PRJNA550983) | marine metagenome | isolation source: seawater sampled from same location over 5 years 0.02-0.2 micron viral filtrate | place: USA: collected off the coast of southern California halfway between the port... ...
TTCTAGCACACTCTTTAGCAATTCCCTCGTCTAACATTTCACCGTAGATATGTTGTGCTTGAAAGAAGTGCTCTTCTATCTTAGCATCAAATTTTGCTTTTACAATAGGGTCAATGTCATCGATACTATTCTGTCTATTTTTAGTATCTTGACGACGCAAATCAGGGACAGGAATGTCACCCAACATCCCTGCATCAGCATAGCGTTGGGAAAACTCTTGGAATGTAAAACTTCTATGTCTTAATACTTGTGCTGCTATAGCACGTGTAGTATTAATCTCAAGTGTCATAAATGCTTGCTCAAATACAGACCAATGGTTGTGCTTGATGCAATAACTTAAGAGACCTTCAACAGATGGATTAGATTGATTGTTAGGGTTACTTACACGAGCAACATAACCCATAGTTTTTTCTGCGTCAGGTGTCACAGAAATCAAACATACTTTAGTCATGCTTAAATAAAATTCTTGCGATTGCGTAGATTCCAACTGCACCAAAATAAGTTATGGTTGCGAGTCCGAGAGGTGGTAGTGTAATATTCCAGAGTAGCATCAACATGACTGGTTTAACAGCAAAGTCTGCGATAACTTTAAGTGTTTGCTCTCCTAACTTTAGGTTACGCTCCTTCTCTTCTTCCTTTTCAGTAAGAATTTTCTCGTCTTCTAGGTCTTGTTGTGCCTTCTTACGAGGGTCAAAGAATACTTCCACTATTTTCTTTTCTTTTTCTTGTCCACTTTTTCGTTGGGGTCTTGCCATATCTTTGGATTAATTTTTCCGCCTGCCTGTGTAATCTTCTTCAATCCTTTTCCATACTTATCATAGTAAGTATCGAATATCTCAGATTGTTTATTACCCATGACGATATCATACTTAGTATGCTCATCAGGTGCAACATATTCTACAAGGTATGCAGTATAAGGAAGTTTAGGGTCTTGTGCTGCCTCAATAAGACAATCACTTGCTAATACTTTCACTATGGTCTGCCTCTATTACCCCATTTGATTTGTGGAAATGCTTCTTCCACAACCGCTTGGGTAATACGATACTTCTTGTGAAGTTTTTTATTAATGGCAGCAACAACTATCTCTGCTTCATCAGCATGTAGTCCTTCCAATAAAGCGATAAACATAGTTTCTATCTTCAAGGAAGGCAGATTGTCTGCTCCACCTTTGAAGTAATAGTATAACTTCTTTCCTTCTTTCTCAAGAAGAGTATGCTCAGTCCCCTTTGGGGCTTCATTAGGTTTATAAGGCACATCTCCTGCAGGAATACGTGACACTAAAGTATCGTCAAAATTCATGATGAACATTGAGCGAAGAGTTTGTGTACTATTATCCTTTAGGATTTTAATCTTTGCTGCCTTAGTCTTTGCGTTGTGTGCTTTACGAAGCACTTCAGAAATCATCAGTTTCATTGTAAAGAATTAATTAAGATTCTTCTTCATCCTCTAGTGTAGCATCTTCTTCGGTATAACGCAAGTACAATAATTCAGATGGGTCAACAAACCCATCCTCCGTTTGCATTTCTGGGTGTAAAACAACAGCATTATAATCTGCTTTCTCTACCCACTCGTCATAAATCCCCTTAAGATTCCAAGATATTATGGCTCCTAAGAGGAATGCTCCGATGGTTAGGAAGAATGCCATGTATAAAAATTCTATTTCCTGCATGGGCTACTCCTGAGTATGTACTTTATTTAGTAACTTTTTTTCTCCCAGGTTTTCGCTCGGCATGGTATGTCCAAGCGTCATTCAAGATTGAATAAAGATAATCCTTTATCTTTCTTGCTTTGGGTTTAGGGATGTGTCCATATGACTCTTTAAGTTGAGCGTCACCACCCTTGATGTAACCTTCCAACTCTAGCACAGCGTTACTAACTTCTGCTGCTACAGTTGACTCGATGAAGGCATTGACTTCTCTTCGTGTCCACTTTTCTGCTTTTAAATAAGGATACATCTTGAAAAGAAATCTTCCATTGACCATTGCCTCATCGAGTGCTCGGTCAACTAGGGTATACAATTCTTCAGTATTCTTTTGCATTATAGGTAGGTGTTTTCTCGTAGGTATTTTACAGTTTCAGTGCAACCTCCCATCTTATGTCCAGAGATAATTACTTGGGGGAAAGTTGCTCCGTTACCAAACTCTGTATAAAACTGCTCTCTGGTGAAGTTTGAGTTGAGCTTATACTCAGCATACACCCAACCCTTTGATTTGTAAACCTCTTTAATTTTTGTGCAGTAAGGGCAACCGTCTCTTGTATAGATTGCTGTATTCCCAGGTCGTTTCATTTAAAAATAGAGAAAGAAAAGGAGGGTATAATACCCTCCGATGTATTACAACTTTATATAGTTTAGAAAGTGTACTTAAGTCCTGCTTTGCCTGACCAGTCTACGTCATCTACGTTAGTTGCTGCTGATAACTCACCATAAGCACTTACAGATTCTGTAAGTGTCTTACCACCACCTACGTAACCGATAAGTTCAGTGTCACCAAACTCGTCAGCAGTTTCTGTGTGAGTCACTGTAGGACCACCAGATACATACCAATCAATTCCATTAGGTGTTGTGCCTTCGTATCCAAGTTGGAATTCCCATGTGCCCGATGAGTATGCTCCGTCTGGATATGAACCACTTGCTTCTACATTAACATAAGGACCAGCAAAAGCGGCTCCAGAGAATAGAAGAGGTGTTGCTGCTAGGGCAGCGATTGTTGATTTAATCATTGTTGTTTTTAGTTTGTCTCGCAAGCATTAAAAAAACCTGCGGATGTGAGAGTGCCCCGACATGGGTCTCGTTTATCTACGCAGGGGCACGATCTTTCGATCCCTTTGTAATAGTATATAGATTAACACAATACTAAGAATGTGTCAACTGTTACTCTTCGATGTCGAAGAACCAGTTAATAGCACGAATGTAATCGAATGTATCCCCTATGTCTTTGTCACAATCGAGAGAATATTTCCTATCGCACAAATACTTGCGTAAATCATACACAGATTCAGCACGATACTGTCTCACATTGTTTTCATCATAGAGGATGTACTTCATTCCATTTTTTCTTTGCTATCTTTACTAATTATATCACGAATCGCTGACATGTCATGGTCGGTTAGTACACTTTCTGGACTGTCACCTTCCTCCTCACGTTGGTCTTCGACAGGTGTGAGTTGTTTACTTACCCTTCCCAAATCCTCTTCAAGGTCTTTCATGTAGTCGGTAGGTTTAGAATCCATACCTTGCACGATTGAAAGATTACTCCTCCAATACTTCTGCATCTTCTTCATCATCTTTTTCTTACCCTTAGGGTCATCTTTATATTTCTCGATGATTTTACGGAGTGCTCTCAACTCTCGTGATGATTTTTCGAGTGACCTTTCGGCTGCACTCTTTCCAAATCCTGCCATTAATCTACGTCGTTAATAATTAGTTTGAATCTGACACGATAATTCTTTCGGTCAGTAGTATAATACCATATCGGAGAGTCAACTAGGTGTGACTCCTGATAGATTGCTTCCTTAGAATATCTATCAACATTCTTTGGCTCCTCATAGTATGCTAGAAGGTTTGACTCAGGGTGTTGGAAACCAGTCCTATAGTCAGGGAAGTATGGTGTCCTGTTAGTCTTCTCTCCTTCTGTGCTTCTGACAGGAGGCCAGAAGAGGTCAAACTCCATACCACTTTGATAACCACTACCTCTATCAATGACATCCATAACACGTATGAGACATTGCCAGTAGTATGAGTTAGATGATACACCCCTATCTGCTGACGTTGCCATCATTGAATAGAATGTAAAACTTACTCTTACCTTAGCAGGAGTAGCAGTTATCTGTGAGTCCTCCTCTATACCACCAGTAAGTAGGTAGTCATGGACGAATGTAATAGGACTCTGCCAAGGATTATTATGCCACGATTGTGAGATAATATTCTTATAGTTTATATCAACTCCTTGAAATTGTCCACCCACCTTTTCTAATCCTGCATTCACCATGTGCCATGGCCATGCTCCACGTGCTGCTGTAAAAGGTTTCTTCTCTCCTAATAAATCTTGTGTTGCTGATGCTATCTGGTCGTAAGCATATGATGGGTGGAATTTTAATGTAGTAACTAGATGCTCTTCAAGTAAATGATTATAGTTACCACACATATCTGTGATGACATCCTCTATGTCCTGACTCTTATATCCTAGAGCACCTTCTGGTAGCATACCAGTATCAATATATCCATCAAAGTTATTTGGCATCCATATCATATCAACGTTAGTGCCTCTAGCATCAGAGTTATTCACATTACCTGGGTGGTTTGCTACAGTCTGTGCTGTTACAGATGGCATTGATACTGCTGCATTGTTAGACCATACCTGTGTAGCAGTGTAACCATTAGATGAGTCTGCTGCAGTAATATGATAAGAGTCAGTCTTATATGACCCTGCCATCCATGAGTTTAGACCTTGATTGCTTGGAGCATATTGTGCTGCTAGAGCTTTCACTCTACCCTCAGTTGATACCCCTGTCCTGTTGAGCATTGGAGCACCAGTTGTCCTGCCTGCCTCATCATCTTGGTTGATAGTTATTAGATTAATTGTGAACTGGCCATCATAACTACTCTCTGTCGAATTAAATAGAGAAATAGCGGGAGCGATAGACGAATTAGGTCCTCCAGATATCAACTCTGGCACTTCAAAAGTCAAGGTGTCACCATTGGTTACAGTGAATTCAGGTACTATAACGTCACCTATGGGTGGCCAATATTGTGCTGTCCATTCCTCCTCGTAAATTGTTACAGAATTCTTTTTAACTCTTATCTTAAATTTTGTGCACTCTCCTTGTAGTCCACCAAGTATACCACCCGCAGATACAAATGCCAGTGTGGATGGGTTGAGTATCTCAATGGTCTGTGACTGATGTAATACGTTAGTGTATGACCCTGTGCACGTGCCACATTCGTAGTCATTACCATTACCATCAACCGTAACAACCATAGACCCACAGTCATTTCTTTGGACAACTACATCTTGGAAACCTTTTGTTGCTGCTCTAGTATCACATGGTCTAGAATCATTGACAGTCTTCATGACTTTAGTAGGTGCTTCATTCTCATAAACATATCCCATAACACCATCGAAAGTAGGCTCTCCTGCCCACCACTCTACCTTATGATAAAACTTAAGGTCGTTGTAATCATCGTCACCCTGTATTAAATCTTCCCAGAGTTGATGTCCACTACCTATCCACTTAGTCTGGTCTGTATCATAAGGATTCCATCTATTGTCTGAGAATAATATGTAATTACTTTGTGATGACGATATACCTGTGCCTCTAAATCCATCAGGGTGTGGAGAATTCAACGGCTCAAAGTCTATCTGTTGTCCTCTACTCAAAGACTGGACTCCTGCACCATTAGGTATTAAAAAGAAACCCATAGTCCCACCCGCATACTGCTCTAGGTATTGGACGCTGACAGTAATAGACTCTTGATTCTTACCTGACTTTGACTCTGGGACGACAACATATCCTCTGACAGGTCCGTTACTATTTGCCAGATAAAAACCGAGAGAGTTATTGTATGCTGCATACCCATGCTCACAATCAATAATGATTCTTAAATTCTGTCTAGGATTCTTTGGTATTCTATATGAGTTTCTCTTCTCATGTCTCTGAGGTGGTTGCTCTGGTATCTCTGCATCAATAGATGCCATGTGGTCAAACTCGACGGACTGAAACTGACGCACGAGTGCTTGGACTTTATCATTCTTTCTTCGTTTATATCCTATAGACATGTCCTTCCTAAGGAAAGCATGTCCTATCACCATCTGAAACACATAACCGTTGTCGTTAAGGTATTGTCTCTCTCCATTTCCAGGTCCGTCAGGTGCACCTGGGTTTGTTGTTAGAAAACTATCTGTCTTACTAGAAGAATAGAAACTATAAATTGGGACAGTCTTACCTTGTATTGGCTCTTTTAATACATGAAAGACAGGTGCACTTTGAGAGAGTGAGTATCCATTAGGGGAGGCAGACTCATTTGTATAGAGGTGGTCTCCTTCCTTCTGTCCTATGACCTCAAAGTCTAAGAATGCTGTGTTGTTTCCTACGTTAAAACTATATGACCATGTCGTGCCGACAGGTGCTGTCCCTGTCCAACTACTAATCCACCACTCACTATCCCAGTCGTTACCATCATCAATAGGAGTAACACTTACGTTTACTGTGATACCACTGTTGCTAGTTGTGAATGATTGAGTTGTGCTGTTAGAAAATATCTGTGCTCCACCTTCATTAAATACTTTTCTGTTTGTCCACTGACCATACTGGTCTGTAGTCTGGACTGTCCCCGCCCACATGCCATTCTGATTCCTATGATTCATTCTGACATTGATTGCACCTGTATTAAGTCTATGCTCATAGACAGGTAATCTATCAGGAAAACAATTCTTAATACACACCTGACCCTTATTAGATGACCAACCAGTCATACTATAACTCTCACAGTCCTGTTTAGGGGGTGTCCATTGTCCTCCCATGTAAGGACGCATCATACATTCTGTTGCTTCTCTTACACATCTTTCCCACTTCAAATCAACAGGCATATCTGCATCGCTACAATAATATAATACTCCTGTCTTAACGTGTTGATATACTCCCTTCTCTATCTGATTAAGTAAACCTCTAGCATCTAACTGTGCTACTTCTAAACAATCATTCTTTGGTTTACCTATTGTTACCCATGTCTTTCCTGATGGAGGACTTGGTGGTAAAACTGTGATGTCACCTGTGAAATCAAATGGATTACCAATAATAGGATTAATGAAGTCAATTATTTCTCTCATGTCTAGGTTAATTGCACCACTCTCAACTACCTCAGGTTGAAATTCTTTGAGTGGTGTTAACTCTAGGTCAGGATAACATCTATTGACCAGTTGTTGAATGACTTGGTTAGGTGATGGCTCTGGTGTAACTGGTGGAGGAGGTATCCTCTGAGCAACACTTGCTTGGTCAAGGACATTAGGTTGGTTAGGTATAGCAGTGTCAGAATAACAGCGACCAACCAACTCTCGTATTACAACAGAACCACTTGGAGGCACAACGCTTTGACCCCCAGGTGTCTGTGAGGATAGAGGTCCTGTAGATGCTGCTGACGGTACATTCTCTTGGTCTAGATTAGACCTTTGATTGACAATGAGACCGCCATAACATCTATTAACTATATCTCTTATGCGTTGCGAGGACATTAATTATCCAAACCCTTGCTTCTTATTTATGTCCACTACTTCAACAACTGCATTTCGTTTGTTACCCCATGCTGTTATCTTAGTCCACCAAAACTCCTGCATACTTGCGTAGTCAGGAAATGTAATTGCTTTTCCATTATCAAACCTAATCCTATACTCATGTCTATCGTATGGTTTGTCTGATGTTTGCTTAAAAGTTTTCATAATTTAAATTCAGTACTGAAGCGTGGATTGTCTGCTATATCAGCAATAGTATTACGATACTTATCAGTAATCGTGTAGTTTTTACTAGAATTCAAGTCATTGTAATCATTGATAAGGTCATCAAGAATATACTGTGGTGACAGTACTGTAGCACGACCTCTTGTAATACTTTTGATAGTTCTCTTTGACCATACATTATGCACATACTCAGAGAATCGAGTCAAACGACCATTTGATAACTCACTCTTGAATTCAAGAAGCAAACAACATGCTCTGAGCATATAACCGTTGATATATTTCTTAGTCTCACTAGGAAACAATTTCTTATAAAATTTCCATCCTGATAATACTGTTGCTAAATCATCCTTATAATCTGAATTGATACAGATATAGAAATGTGAGAATACTTGCACCTCAAGTGCATCATCTTGTAGATATCCAACATTATCGCACTTTGCCTCCAATGCTATGAGAGCATCATATATACGCATGGATTTGGTTTCTTTCATAGAGATACCTGACCTTACTTCATCAAGTTTGGTAGGTTTCTTGGAAAGACTATTCAATTCAAAGAATAATTGTGCCTCAACTTTCATGCAATTAGCGATAGTTGCATCTTCATCATGCTCGTAGATAACAACAGGCACTTTTTCATTGTAATCACTATGGATAACTCTAAGTGTGCGGTGTTGACCATCAACCACAAAAAAATCTCCATCGGGACGTTTACACGCAACGATTGGAGTCAGTTTTTTTAGGTCAAGTTTTCCACCCTTTTGAATCGCAGAAGGTGAGATGTGACGTTGATAATCTTTACAGATTTTAAAGTCATCTACATGCATCTCATCATATTTCAGTGGCTTACCAGTATAAGAGGTAGGCACGTTGATATTTAAGCCATGAAAGGCATCTTTAATGTTCATAATTTTATACAAAAAAAAGCACAGCAAGTACAGTTTGCTGTGCTTAAAGTATACAAGAAATTATGTTTCTTGTCAACCTATCCGATTGAAGGAGCAGTTAAAGCAACCTCTGTAGACTCTGCAGATGCTAAGTCTAATGGGAAGTTGTGTGCATTTCTTTCATGCATAACTTCCATACCTAAGTTTGCTCTGTTTAAGACATCACCCCATGTAGGGATAACTTTTCCGTTTACATCTACAACTGATTGGTTGAAGTTGAATCCGTTTAAGTTAAATGCCATTGTGCAGATACCCATAGAGGTTAACCATACACAAACAACAGGGAATACTGCTAAGAAGAAGTGAAGACTTCTTGAGTTGTTGAATGAAGCATACTGGAAGATAAGACGACCAAAGTAACCGTGTGCTGCTACTATGTTGTATGTTTCTTCTTCTTGTCCAAATTTATATCCGTAGTTTTGACTCTCGTCTTCAGTTGTCTCTCTGATTAGAGAAGATGTAACTAAAGAACCGTGCATTGCACTGAAGAGACTACCACCAAACATTCCTGCTACTCCTGCCATGTGGAAAGGATGCATTAGAATGTTGTGCTCTGCTTGGAACACAAACATAAAGTTGAATGTACCTGAAATACCTAGTGGCATTCCGTCAGAGAATGAACCTTGACCGAAAGGATACACAAGGAATACAGCGAATGCTGCAGATACTGGTGCTGAATATGCTACACATATCCAAGGTCTCATGCCTAGTCTGTATGATAATTCCCACTGTCTTCCCATGTATGCTGAGATACCGATTAGGAAGTGGAAGATTACCAACTGGTAAGGACCACCATTATATAACCACTCATCTACAGTTGCTGCTTCCCAGATTGGGTAGAAGTGTAGACCGATAGCGTTTGAAGATGGGACAACTGCACCAGAGATGATGTTGTTACCATATAAGAAAGAACCCGCTACTGGTTCTCTGATTCCGTCGATGTCGACAGGAGGTGCTGCTATGAAAGCAACGATGAAACATGCTGCTGCTGCGAGTAAGCATGGAATCATGATAACACCAAACCAACCAACATATAATCTGTTGTCTGTTGATGTTACCCATTCGCAAAACTCTGGCCATCCCGCTAGGAGTCCACCAGATTTGCGTTGAGTTGAAAGAGTTGTCATTAGTAAGACGTTTTAAGTAGGGCATCAAGGGTAGATGCGAAACTTATTTCCAGTAATCCCTCACTACTGGATATGAAAGACGAAGTATTATACTGCCTATAGGTCTTGGTTTGAGAGCAGTTGTGCAAATGGATGGCGATCCTTTCGAGTCCTATTGCAAGGTTAAGTTTACATTTCTTAACGTAACTTCCATACTATATATGCATTTCAACATTTTGTCAAGCCCAAATTTCCTCTTTTAAATACTCGTGCATGGTTGGCATCTGCTCTGCTAGTTTCTTGACAGCATTGTGATGGGTTATCCACTTCTGTGTATCAAAATCTACCCAGTCATTGAAGTATCTGTTGAGTCTCTCGTTGACGTTGGTGTAACCTGACCCTGCAAGGATGTAAACGATAGGGTCTTCTCCATGAGGTATCTCTTCTCCTGTTACCATTGCTTGCAAGATTACTTTATGTGCTCCACTTATCTCATACTCTATCTCATCTGTAATGTGTCTCCAGAATGGTGTGTCTCTACGTCTAGAGTAATAGTAATGTGACTCTACAAATTCTCTCCACCCATCCATGTGCTCTGCTAAGTTGTAATTATATCTGTCTCTAGCAAACTGGCCTGGTAATGTATCTTGCTTGAGAATATCTATGAGTGCAAGGATACCATGATGTGTATTGAATAATGATGTAGATTCTAATGGCTCAATGAATCCATATGATAATCCAATAGCAACACAGTTAGCAGTCCATGCTCTATCATGTCTGCCTTGTTTAAATTCTATCTTTCTATACTCTTCGTATCCAAACTCTTCTGCAGCATCTTTCTCTGATTGAAACTTAGATGAGTATACAAATCCTTTACTGATAAAATCCCATGTAGGTATAGTCCACTGCCATCCTGCAGTTTTACCTTGAGCATTTGTATATGCTACCATCTCTTCTTCTATATTAGTAGAGTAATCTACTTTAGTAACCAGTGCAGTATCAGTAAGAATATTATCGTATGGTATCCAGTCACTTGTCTTGTCAAATAATACTGATGACTGTCCAGTACAATCAATAAACAAGTTAGCATATATTTCTTGGCCATTAACTACAAGGTGGTGGATTCTTTTATCCTTAGACCCCTGCATGACTCTCTCATACTTAACGTTTGTAACCTTATCATTAATTACCTTAGCACTGTCACAATACTTCTTAAGATATTCACAGAAACTAGCAGCATCTATATGAAAACTTCTATCCTTTTCGATTTGATAAGGAGTTATAAGATGATTGTTTAGTGGTAGTTTACCCTGCTCTGCTACAGTAACAAAAGGCATAAACAACTCTGCAAATGGAGGGACATCTAAACCCATTGCCTTTGCATACATCCACTCATGATATGATACGTCTGCTCTTATTGATTGACCATTAGGATAGTGAAAAACTTCACCTACCTTACTAAAATCTTGAAACCTACTGCTTGATTTGTATGTTGCTCTTGCTTCTCTTAAAAATGTCTCGTCATCAATCTCCATATACTTTAGATACTGATTGATGTGTGGTGTTGTAGATTCTCCCACACCAATAGACTCGCCACCTTCTATGATAGTTATATCCCAGTCACCAAATGTCTTACAAAGAGCAGCAGTTGTCATCCATCCTGCTGTGCCACCACCTACTATGACTACATTCATTTCTTTTTCTTCCTCAACCTCTGCTCCATTTTAGCATAAGCTATGTCTGCTGCTGTCCATAGGTGTGGGTTTTTAATAATTTTTTTGATTGCTTTTTTGTTTGTTATCATGAGTGTCTTGCCATTTATGGTAATGCTTCATGAGTTTTTCGGATGCGAAACTTACAATGTCACCACCGTGACGTTGCATTCCTTCTTCATTTGTTTCTATATTATTGAGATATCCTTCTGTAACCACGTGGTCACAAAACTCATACGCTGATTTATTTATACTGATATTGTGATGAATCAAACACAAAAGAGCAAGTTTTCTCTGCTCTGTCATGCCATCGTCCATTCTATACTCAGGAATCATAGCTCTACCCAATGAGGTTTCATGTCATCTTTAACATCCATATTATAACCACGGTCATCCATAATGTCAAATGCTATTGTGATTCTTTCTACATCATCTAGATGTCTATCAGTGCCATGCTTCAACCATGTTGGGAAGATAGTTATCTTGTTAGTAGCATTCGGAGAAGACCATGGCTTGACTCCGTATGGATTGTAGTAATTAGTTGAGGTTGGATATAAATCTTCGTTGACTTGGATGCATAGGTGTCCACTTAGATGTTGATACGGTCCGAAACCATGACAGTGGACTTTAATTTTCTGATTCTTACGCATGACGTTTGCCCAACACTGGACATATATCTTACCTTTATACTCAAGGTCTAATGACTTTAGAAACTCGTCATGTAAGTAACGTATCTCTGTCCTTAGTCCTCCTGCATTCTCAAAATTTAATAAGTTATAACGATTAGACCTAGCAGTTAGACTCTGTTTACCAAGTCCAGTGCCCCAGTCATTCTCATATTTAAACTTAGATATTATATCTTGCTCTTTATTTAAAATCTCTTCCTTTAAATCAGAATAATCTAACTTCGATATCTTCTCCCCTACAAAGTAATCCCAGTAAGGAGCGAAGGGTGTATAAGTCTCACACTTGAAGTTATAAATCTTCATCAGGTAATTGTTTGAATACTAAAAGTGGCTCGTTAACATCTTCCATTTCTGGATGTGTTTTATAAGCTCTCATTGCGTCATTATAACTCTTTACTGGTGGTTTGTCAAAGTCTCTCAACGTAGAAGACATCATCTTCCACATAAAAGCAAAGGTCATACCAAATATACCTATGAAAAATGTTAGGTATACGAATATTGTGACGTCATTCATGTGTATTGCTCTGGTTTTTTATTCATGGGTACAACCTTAAAGGTCTCGAATTGAGACCCAAGATGTTTTTGCGCTATGTGACAGACATTCTCGAGGAATGCTGCTTTATGTTTGGTCTTGTTGGAATACTTTTTAAGTGTAATCCACTGCCCTTTCATTAGTCCAAGAAGAGCAAACCTTTCCTGCTCCACGATAACCTCTGTCAACTACTTTTATATAGTTAAACAGATACTGTTGCGAGAGTTGTGCTTAAACTTACTGCACATAGGAATATCCATGGCACAGTTTTAATTGGTATACGTTTCATTGTTTTAAATTGCGTAAGCGATTGTTGGTGCTATTGCTACTGCTGCTACCACTGCACCAAAGAGTGATACGCTGATTAAGTAAGTCTTCATAGTAGTCCTGCTGCTCCTGCTGAAATTCCTACAGTAAGAAAAAAACCAAACTCGAGAAGGTCTCGAGGAAGGTTTGTGTTGAGTAATAGTAATGACAACTCTATCATGAGTATTTATACTTATGTGCCTTGTGGGAGGTAGTTATATACTGGACTCATGACTCCGCCACCTCCATCGTCATCATCATCGTCGTCATTAAATGGCAAATCACCAAGCATCAAAAAACTAACAAAGAATACCGTTATGACTGGCATAAACGGAAACAGTATAGTGTTGACCCAAGTATTATAGTCTGCCTCTAATCCCATTAAACAAAACCTGGGATGATTTGTCCTGTTGTTAAGTAAGCACCTAAACCTGCGATGATACCTAGCATTGCTAGTCTACCGTTAAGTTTTTCTGCAACTACTTTTGATTCTTTATCAGACATTAGAATATGCCTGGGATAAGTTGTCCTGTTGTAGCGTATGCGCCAACTGCTGCTACGAAGCCAAGCATTGCTGCCCAACCGTTAAATCTTTCTGCTTCTGGTGTCATGATTGTGTCCTAGATAAATTGAATAAATGTGTCTTTAGAATCCTAAGATGCCAAAGAAAAAGAAACTGCCTGTGGCAATGTATGATATAAGTCCTGTAGTAAAACCGAGCATAGCGAGTCTTCCGTTGATTTTCTCAGCGTTAGGACCGTATCCCTCATATGATTCATCAAGATAAGGAACTGGCTCAGTCGGATACATGTTTTGTCTTCCACCTGATTCGGTTACAGTAGTCATTGTGTTAAGTTATGTAACAATGTATATACTATATATCAAATTGTAAACTTTGTCAAGGGGTGTGTGACACTTTCGTGACTGTCTTTCGTTTTTCTTTTAAGTAATATAACTTATTCTAATGTCTCTCCCATGTCATCATTGAATTGTATATAATCTTCCATGTTTACGTCAGGTGTAAACATCATACCATTATCACCAGTATAGTTTGTTGAATATGTGCCAATACCATCGCTTAAAAAGATAGGTCCAGCCTCCTCTTTCTCATGCTCATGCTTAGGCATCTCGTCTCTAATTGATTTTAGTCCTTGATAGTAATGGAAGAGTAGACTTAGTGTTTCATCTTTCAACTCTTCAGTTTCCAAAGCGTCTTGGAATGCTGCCTTTGCATAGTGGACAGCTTTATCAAAATTTTGGCAGGACATAGTAAGAAAGTTAGTTGTTTTTTATATATGCTTGGACTTCATCGGATGGGTCTAACCACTTTGTGTATTCAAAGTCTTCGATGGCAGTCTCTAATTGCATACCGTTATCACATAGATACATGTCTTTGTATCTGTCTGTGTATTCGTTGTATTTTTGAATGCGATAGTCAGGCATTCCGTTATCAAGAGTCCCTGCTTCGATGTATCGGTAAGGGAATCGCTCTGTGATTACTATAGGTTTCATGTGTGGTTTGAATAACCTTGTCATTATAGCACACTATGTGAAAGAAAACCACCCTGTAATGATAAATTTTTCTGATGTATTGGAAACCACACCTCTGTGGAAGTGAGTCCAATCTGATGGCCATATGACAGTGTATCCTCTCTTAGCAGGCACATACTTGTCTTGATGAAACCACTCTGTGCCTCCGTCAGGCACGTCATTCAAATATGTCATAAACACTAAGTGTCTATAGACATTCCCAGGTGAAGAGTTTGCCCTTTCTGTATGCCACTCTTTGAAACCACCACCCTTAGGATAGTGTTGAAGAGATAGTGGCTCTACTATCTCAAATCTAGATAACTCTGCGAAGGGAAACCTCTCTAGATATTTATTTAATACCTTCTGAAGTGACATCAAATAGTTGTGAATCTCAGGTAAATGTAAGGAAACAGGGACATGTAAGTCTAGTGAATCCTTATAGTCTTTATCAACATACTTATCTCCACCCTCATAGACCATGCCTTCATGACGAGCAAGTATATTTTGATGATGCCAGAAATGATATAGACCTTTGACTACACTCTCTTCAATATAGTCACCCCATATGAAGTCTGACTCTTTCTCACACAGTTTACCTTTGTAGGTTACGATTTCCAATCAACAGTCCTCTCGGTATTCTCTAATAATTATCTTGGGGTCACCCTCATCATCCCAGAGTGTGCGTTTAACTATGTCAGTTTTACCTCTCATATTATATGAGATGATTGTGCGTGGCACATCTGATGTATTATCTTCTGCTTCGTGTGTAATATGTGCAGGAAAAATTACCATGTCACCTTCTTTAACTGGTGGTAGATAGTCTTCTAGTTTCCCGTTCCAAGGATTGTTGAATGGTGAATAGAATTTAGTGGGACTATGTATCTTATCATCATAATCCAAGTAAATTACTGACGACCATCCAGATGCACCATGATTGTGACAACCATGTGACATCCCTTTCAATGCAGTTTGAAACCACATGTCAGTAAATTCTACACGTGTTTTTCCTGTGAAATCCTGTAGGTAAGGAGTGATGATATCAATGACAACATCACTCCAATCAGGAAGTTTATACTTTAACTCTTCATCGAAGAAGTCTGTGTAGACTTGTCCGTTAGATTCAAGCATAGACTCTTGTATGTTTGGTAGTGCCTCTTTGATTTTCTTCTTGGCAATGTGCCAATTCGCAATCTCATAATGTATGAGGGGCACACTAAACATACTAACAACGGTCATCGCATCTCCTGCAACTCACGAATTCTTTCACTGACAACTATAGCGTCATCAATGCGTCCTTCATTAATTAAGGTATGCAGTTGGTCAATAAGTATTTCTACAGCATCCATCAGAAAATCGGAATCTTCTTGATACTCCATTGGGTTTACCTAGGTACAACTTATCTATTATATAGGTGACCTTCCTACTTGTCAACCCCAAAATTCTTGACAAACCACTCTGCGTCCACAACTACTAGAGGTTTCTTACGATTCTTTTTCATGAAGAGTATAGGCTCGTGGTCTCCTGAGTTTGCTTCTGCCTGTGCGTATGCTTCATACACATTCAACTTCTCTACATTCTTACACTCAATACTGAATGGGAATTTCTTTCTGGCATCCCTTGCCATGATTATATCTTCTCCTCCTGCACCCATACTCCTAGATTCAATGTCCTCAGGGTGTACATCACGATGCTCTATGAGCATGTCCCTTACCCATTGCTGAAAGCGTCTGCCCTTTCCTTTAGCACTTTGTGTTTTCAACCTTTATACTTTGTAAATGATAAATTAATTCTTGGCTCGTCTTCAAATAAGATGTCGCCAGACTCCTGCTCAGTTGATGATTGCTCATCATCTAAAGGAGAATCCCATGGTTCTCTTTCCATTATTCGATGACGTCCTTATATGATAGGGATGATGCAGGCTTACTGTATGCTGCCTCAAGATATCTATCTGGGTTTTCCTTGATAGCATCATCTAATTCTGCTGACAACTCCTTAAGTTGTTTTGCTATTTCTTTTATTCTATTGTAATTCATTTAGTATTACCTTAAAGAAAAGGAGACCCTAAGGTCTCCTGTATTATACATGTTATTTCTCTGTTTGTCTAGGGTCAAACAGATTCCAGTGTTTCATGTTGAATGGTTCTAAATATACCCATTTTGCGTAATGGATGCCCCTGTAACAAAGCATTGCGAATACTCTCTCAGGGTCGTGTTTCTCAGGATCATACTCTGGTAAATCTGATGTAGCACCCCAGCTAAAATGGATTTTTAGCATTGTCTTATACCCTCAATGATTGAAGAAGGCGAACCTCTCCATAGATTAAGGTTAAAACAACTGCGATTCCAAGAGAAATTTCTGCAACTACTTGCATACTGCCTCCTTGTTTACTGGGACTCCTCGATACACGAGCTCTTTGTTGTTATTCACGAGTTGCTTAGGACGATTTGTATCGTACTTGACTCCTCTGTATGTGACTTGTGCCATTTGGTTTTCTCCTAAAGTAATTGGGTGGTTTAATTCCCGTTCCTTCAGTCGGCTTTTGCGTCCTTACAATTCAGACCATGTTTCTCACCGAAGTCATAGTATAAATCGATTACTTCCTGTCTATCTTTATCGCTAATGTCTGGATAGACTTTAGCACGATTGACAAGAGTGTCAATGTCTGCACATGATACTGTAATTACAGTAGCAATTAAAGTTTCAATCATAAGGATGAACGATTCCGTTCCGAGTCGGCTTACTTGCGTCCAATGATGTAAGTGTTGCACTCACCTTCAACCTTTGTCCTAAAGTAATCTATAAGATACTCTTGAGCATCAGGTGTGTGATTCGGGTTGCCCAAAATCTCTACCCTCTGGTTATTCCATTCCTGACATGACATTTGCCAATGGTAAGTGTTATGCTCAGAAATGAGAAGTGCTAGTGCTAAACTTTCCATTTGGATGAACGTGTGGACATCATAACATATCCACAACTATTTAGCAATGTTTTGTAACAGAGACCGTATACGGTATCATTTATTACGTTTTTTTCTTCTTGTTGGTTGGTTTGGTAGCCGCTTGTGACGTTTTAAGTCCCTCTTGACCTGTTTCAAAAACTTCAAGTGGTCCTTCATACCATTCATCGGGTCCAGGCCATGAATGCCTCTCCCAATATCCTTTCGTCTGCTCATCCATTTGCTCAGGTATTTTCATAATTTGAAACCACTAAATGTATTCTTGTCAACGTCCTGTTTAATACCACCGACAATATAAGATTCTATCTCTGTCTCTTGTGGAGCATTCTGTTGTCCTTTAGAGTTAAGCCAATGCTCAGTCCAAGGTAAAGGATTATTCCTTGCGGGTATATCATACATGGTTTCTAGTCCGATTGCTTTCATGCGTCTATTGGCAACCCACTCGATGTATTGATGCAATAGTTTTTCGTTAAGACCTATCATGCTACCGTTAGAAAAGAGATAGTTTGCCCAGTCTTTTTCTTCGTTGACTGCGTTGGCAAACATCTGACGCACATTCTCTTTCTCTTCTTGTGCAATCTGTTGCATGTCAGGGTCATCACCCTTCTTCCATTTGTAAAGTATCTTCTGTGTCAACGCAAGGTGTTGTGATTCGTCTCTTGCAATAAGGGATATGATCTTAGCTGACCCTTCCATAAGTTTGAGCTCACCGAATGCGAAAGAGCAAGCAAAGCTAACGTAAAAACGAATACCTTCAAGGATGTTGACATTGGCAATAGCTCTGTAAAGTTTACGTTTGACATCCCTAAGAGTCCACTGTGATGTGGGGGATTCTTTCCAGTCTGGTTTCCACATATTACTTTCAGCATACTCACCTACCACATCAAGAAACTCATCGTATGCTTTAGTAACTGACTTAGCACGAGAGATAATCTTCTCATTATCTAATACAGTATCAAACACCTCACCTGGGTCAGGGTATACATTCTTAATTATATGTGTGTATGAGCGTGAGTGTATCTGCTCCATGAATTGCCAGACACCCATGCATCCTTCCAACTCAGGTAGTGAGCAGTAAGGAGAGAATGCCATCCCAGGTCCTCTACCTTGCACAGAGTCTAATAAGATTTGATACTTGAGGTTAGAAGTATAGATGTGCTTCTGTTGCTCAGTCAAAGTCTTATAGTCTGACCTATCCTTTTGTAGTGAGACCTCTTCTGGTCTCCAGAAATATCCTAATTGTGTTTGTGTTAACTTATCAAAGTCTGGATACTTATATTCGTCGTATCTCTGCATCCCTAAGGGTGCACCAAAAAACATTGGTTGCTTTTTGGTATCAGTTTTCTTTTCGTTGAATACTGTTACGCTCATGTGTTTTGCCATTTAAACTTTACAACTATCACAGTCTTCTTCTGACTCTGTGCCATGAAGAATATCATTAATTAATTGCTCTGTCCTTGCAGTATTTTCTGCGTCGACATCCTTTTTATTATCGTATGTATTTTGGTAGTATGAGGTCTTCCAACCTAATTTGTATGTTGTTAATAAGTCATTCGCCATCACGGATACTGGCACTTCATTGTCAGGATAATTCTCTGGATTGTATGACCAGTTTCCACTGATTGCTTGGTCAAAGAATTTCTGCATGATAGCAGTTACGTTAATGTATCCCTCGTTACTAGGCATGTCCCACAAGAGCGTGTAATTATTCTTGTAAGTTGTAAACTGTGGAACAATTTGCTTAAGAGGTCCCTTCTTGGATTTCTTAATTGACAAGTAGTCTCTTGGTGGTTCGATTCCATTGGTTGCGTTTGACACAACGGAGCTGCTCTCCGATGGCATTTGTGCAGACAGTGTTGAGTGCCTGAGTCCAAACTCGGCAATGTCATCGCGTAAACTATCCCAATCATACTCGTATGATACCGTGATTAAATCATCGACTTCCTTCTTATATGTATCTATTGGAAGGATTCCATCAATGTATTTTGTGCGATGGAAAGCATCACATGCACCCTTCTCTTTTGCAATGTTATTAGATGCTCTAAGTAGATTGTATTGGAAGGATTCAGTCAGTCTATGAGTGAGGT
>VMHT01203424.1_pt1 | contig 19307 bp, 16 predicted proteins | sample 4693611 | NCBI WGS metagenome assembly VMHT01 (sample SAMN12280063, study PRJNA550983) | marine metagenome | isolation source: seawater sampled from same location over 5 years 0.02-0.2 micron viral filtrate | place: USA: collected off the coast of southern California halfway between the port... ...
AACAGGATGATGTTTATAAAAAACTTCATATCCAGTAGCTCCTATTCGCATCTTCAGGTTCAACCAAGTATAGGTTCTGCTTGGTTCTGGTAATACCGACGTAAAATACGCGGTGCAAATCATCCGGTGCGGACTCAGCCGCCTTGGCCGCCGCAGGGGACAAATCGGTGTAGAGCACGACGTTTTCTGCCTCGCCGCCTTTAGAGCCGTGGATCGTGGACAGTTCTATGCGGGGTATGGCGTTAAACTTTTCGCCGCGTCGTAGCAGAGCCGTGATGTACGCACGTTCGCCACTGGGCATCTTATCCATAGCCTCGTGCCATATCATATCAACGGTGGCGACAAGGCCGTGGTCGCGTTGCAACTCTTCCAGTGAGACTGTCTCGTCGTCATCTAAGGCAGGTAATTTTTTAAATCCGCGCTTGACTCTATCTCCGACAGACATATAACTGTACACGGTTCGTGCGGCCTTGCCGGTAATACGCTTGCCCTTCCTCATTTGTTCCCAGCCATTGACGGCCTCGCTCAAACTTTCTGAGATTGACCGATATCCGCGACGGCTAAACAAGAAGCCCCTGCTTTTTAGATCACTTGCGGTAGCGTCGAGAAAGTATCCGGCTTGAGCCAGCACGAGCCACGATCCCTCAGAAAAATCTATCTGCCCCGTATCAATGATGCGCTGGACGTTACCTGCATCTTGGCGAGGTAAATAGGTCTTTGGTACGCGGCGATTGATGCGTTTGACTATGCGTTCGGCCAACGGGTGTACGGAAGCTGGTACGCGGTAGGATTGCTCCAGCACTTCGTAGCCACCGTTGAGGCTAATAAAGTGTTCAACATCGGCACCGGCCCAGCGGTAAATGGCTTGGTCGTCATCTCCAGCGCAGTATATGCGCTCTGAGTGTTGCTCCAGAACGTGAGCTACGTCCCATTGTAGAGGTGACAGGTCCTGCGCTTCGTCAATAAAGGTCAGTGCCAGACGCGGGCAGAAGGCCGCGCCCTCTCGCACAAACACATCCAGCATATCTGTAAAGTCATACAGGTTAAATCGGTTTTTATATTCTATCAGGCTGTCTGCCACATACTTCACGTTGCTCCACGGCATATCCATGTGGCTTTCGTCGTACTGTTCGCGCAAGTCTACCTTACGCAGGCGGGCTAGGTTTATCAGGCTGATTAGCGGGTTACTGTTTTTGTTCAGGTCGAACAGTTCCTCGCCGCTAACTTGAGATGCGTCTACCCGCAGGTCGATACCGCCCAAGGCGTGGCCTAGCTCTTTGTAATGCTCTGGTTGCATTACCTGCTCTTGACGGATGCCAGACAGCTTCAAGGCGAAACTATGCAGAGTACGAAACCAAGGCAGTTGTGATTTATCTAGCTTGAACCGTGTGCAGGCACGTTCGACAGCTTCGTTAGCCGCTTGGCGGGTAAAGGCGAAGTAGCCGATATGCGCGGGGTTAACTCCGGCGGCAAGGGCCTCGTCTACTTTGTTAAGCAGCGCGGTAGTCTTACCCGTTCCGGGCGGGCCGTATATACGGAATATTTTAGTTTCCATCTTCTGGCCTATAGGGTTTTTCCCAATCCTTGGTGTGGTCCACGATAGCCTGTTGTTCGGCAACTATCTGATAGATGCGTTGGCGGGACAGGTTGTATTTGTCGGCTATTGCTTTGAGGGTGCGCTTTTCAATGACGCGATCCACATAGATAGCTTTATTTCGTTCAGTCGACATCAGTTAACTCCTCTATGCTTTGTCCTTGCCGCACAAAAATTGGGGTTTCATCACCCATCCATGCCCCAACTACGTTGAAATACATAAAGTCCACAGCCTCATCCAAGCTCATGTTATCTCTTTCGCAAAGCACGGCTACACAGCGGTCAAAGTCGTAAACAGCTATAGTGGGTTGTCCGGCTCGTTCCCCTATCCCAAGTAAGGCTTTCTCAAATCCATCTGCTAATAACATTAAAAAGGTGCCTCCGTTTGCTTGGTGCCAAAGTTAGGTTTGTTAAAGTCTATATCGCCGGACTCAAAAGATGGGATTGTCCACACCCGAACAGGTCGTCCTTTTATCTTTAACAGCTTGCTTTCCCCGCCCCTGTCGCGTAGGCGTTGAGCCATCTTGTGCGTCTTGTACTCAAAAAACTTGTTGCGCTTCAGATAAGACTCAAAGTCTTTGAGACGGAAATAGGTCAGGCCCTCTTCTTCGTCAGTCCAAGGCCGCTTCAACAGAATTTCTTCCTTGTCCGCCGCTTTCTGCATATGAGCGCAGAACTCTTCCAGATAGTCGTAGAACTGACCGCTGATGCTGGCATCTTCTGCCACTTCCATTATCGCGCTCTCATTGTCTTTCATCTCGTTCATCAGGCCGCTGATGCGGTTTTCCCACACGATCTTGCTGACAGTACGAGGCATAAAGTTAAGTTGCTCCATACACGCCTTCTGAAACGTGGGCTGAGATTGCAAAGCTTCGGTGTCTAGCTCCAACGGCTCACCGTTTACGTCTAGGAACCAGACGGGCGGCACAGAGTCGTACTTACGCAGGTTAGCTATGCTGGCCCCTTGTATAGCCGCACCAATGCCAAACTTACGGGTTTGGCAGAGCTCTTTGTTACAATGCGCGTTGATGGGAGCATCGCCGCATTTATAGGCGTACTCCTTCTTTTCTAACTGCTTGGCAACAATGTTGAGCTCGTTCAGCGGCAAGGGTGGAACAAGATACTCCATGTTGTACTTCAGGATTTCGTTTTCCCAGCTATCCGGATACGCCTTGCGTAAGTAAACGCCTATGTTGAACAGGCCGTTATTGCGCCCGCCCTCGCTGATCTTTTCCTTCATCAGGAACTGCAAGCACGGTGGCCCGTCACGCATTGGCGACGTTTCTGCTTCCTCGCCTATCTGTAGCTTGGTCACCTGCTCTGGAGTCTGCTTGTGAGCTTCGTACAGGGCAATGAACTCGTCTAGGGTGCCGGAGGTGCCGTCATCTTTGATAGCGTAGCGTAGGCCGTCTTCTGCGTCGTAATAAGGCAGGTTAAGAAAGTTACCTACATCGTCGCGGTCTAGGTGCAGTTTAACCTGTTTTGGAAACACTTCGCTCCCACCGTAACCCAGCGCGGCAGATATCTGTTGCAGGGTGGCCTGCATATCTTTGGCATCTATCCACTCTGTGGTGAACAGAAAGCAGTGTGCGCCGCCGGACTTTGACCGGCAGACAACAAGGGGAAGCTTGAGCTTCCTAATTTTTTCAACAAGTAACTTATGGTCGAGCGGGTACTGGTCTACGTCGATACAGCCCCAGACGCATTTGTTTTCTTCGTTAATCGGGATAATTCCGACTGAACGGCCTTTACCAGACAGGTGCCCTTCCCAAAGCGCCGTGGTCCGTGTCTCGCGCACAATGGCGGCGCGGCCAGTATTCTTACCGTTAGCCTGAGTTTTTTCAATTTTATATGTGCCATAGGCTAGTTGTAGCCCATCAAATATGGCAGAGAATTTATCTACAGACATTGTTGCCCCCAAAAAGGATGGGGCGACGGAGAGGTAATACTACGGGTGAAATTATCTCCGCCACCCCAACTGTTTTAGAACGGTACGTCGTCAGAGCTTTCTGCCCCGCCCACGCTTTCGTCCTGATGCTTCACGACAACGTCACCTTCGGTAATGCTCTTGGCAAACTCTTTGGCTCTGTTGTAGAGGTTCATCTCCTTTACGGGACCTTCGCGGCTCATTTCCCAACCGTGCCAGCTACCCTTGCTGTTCTCTTCAAGTTGTGTCTTGAGGAGATACACATGGCTAAAGCGTGGTGGTGTGAACGGGCCGTTCTTACCTTGCATGGTCAGCGACGAAATCATGCTATTCCACTTACGCGACTTTTTAAGTTGCGTAGACTTCATAGCAATCAACGCGGTCTCTGCTGACCCGTCTTCATGGATGACGATAACAAAGTGCTGGTGTGTCTCTTCGATGTACTGACCAGAGCCGTCCATGACGTATTCTTTGTTATCTTCTGTTGAGCGTTCGGTCTTAGGCATGGCCTCACCGGGACTATAAATAGCCGTCGGTGCGCCCGTACCTTCGCCTCTGGGGGCCCATTGGATGAACCGACGCTGGTAGGCTACCGGAATTACCCGAATGCCGTCCTTGCCCTTGTAAACGGCGTTTGTGACGCTATTCAGGATATCCCCCTTGCGGGCATCTTCCAGATTATCAAGCTCCTTGCTCATGCCGCCCAATACCTTCAGGAACGGCAGGGCAAGATCATCTTGACCCATATTCTCCAGACCAACACCAGCATCTTCTTCAAACATGGTAGGGTCGAACTGGACGATTTCAGCAGTTTTCTGCTCTGCTACAGCATTCTTTTTGTCAGCCATTTATTTGCTCCTCTTAACAACTGCACGTTGGCCTATGTAGGCTCCGAAAAGTTCCATCGGGAACTCGTCACCACTTTCCACCCGTTCTTTAACGAACGCACGGAGTGTCTGGGGGTGGATTTCAGTTTTCTGTTCGGCAAGGTAGCCTTGCTTTTCTGCAATGGCTTTGAAGGCCGACGCTTGGTCGTCTTCGCCCCTACCAAATTGACAGGCAACCGTATTTTTGATGATGTCGTCATACCCGTGGTCTCTCAGCCAGTCATATGCCGCTGGCCTGTTGTCTACGAGGATTGAAGCCCCGTAAGTTTGTTTGACGGTGACCTCAGAGCCGTCATCTAGTTTCATGCTAGCCAATCCAATTTCGGCTAACATAGTAGGCAGGTCTTCATCCGTCATTTTGAGTAAAACTTTCTTTTCCTCCTTGAGCTTTTGCTCAAGATCGGCAACTGCTTTCTCTTTGTCACGGATTGCTCTGGCCATGCCAGCAACCGTAGTCAGGTCACCTTGGTCCAGTTTTTCTACGGAAGTAGCTAGACTTTGTTCAAAGTCTTCTTCCATTTGATCGAAAATATCGCTCATCGCGTTTTCTCCTTCGTGGTTAAAGAGTCCTTTCGGCTCTTGACATTGTCATATATATGCTTATATTATCGCAGTGTCAAGGAGAAAAATATGCGGGATTACAAATTTAAGACAGAGCCGTTCGATCACCAGCGCAAAGCATGGGAAGACTCGTGGGCCGCGGACTATTACGCACTGTTCATGGAAATGGGAACAGGAAAAAGTAAAGTCGCGATTGACACTATCGGCGCATTATATAAGGCCAAGAAGATAAGTGCTGCTCTTATACTGGCACCAAAAGGCGTGTATGACAACTGGGTCAAGGGCGAGATACCTGCCCACCTGCCGGATGACATCAACCGTATGGTTGTGCGCTGGACACCGTCTACTTCTAAAAAATTTCAAGATGAGATGAAGGAACTGGTGTACGAACCGTTTGACGGTCTGAAAGTATTTGTAATGAACGTCGAGGCGTTGTCCACGCCGCGTGGCACCAAGGCGGCTTATATGTTTATGGTGAAGAACCCTGCCAATATCATGGTGGTGGACGAAAGCACCACTATCAAAAACCGCAAGGCTACGCGCACCAAGAACATAATGATGCTGGCTAAAGACGCTAAGTACAAGCGCATCCTGACAGGCTCTCCGGTGACTAAGTCTCCGATGGATTTGTTTAGTCAGTGTGTGTTCCTGTCAACAGAAGCTTTGGGTTTTAACAGTTATTACTCGTTCCAGAACCGTTATGCGCTGGTGCAAAAGCGCAAGATGGGCAACCGTGCGTTCCAAGAGATAGTGGGCTACCGCAGACTAGATGAGCTTAACCTTAAACTAGACCGGTTTAGTAACCGCATACTGAAGGAAGAGTGCCTTGATCTGCCAGATAAGATGTATATTCGTCGCGACGTTGCCCTGACGGAAGAACAGAAGCGCGTTTATACGCAGATGAAAAAGTTAGCTTTGGCCAAGCTAGAAAACGGTGAACTGGCTACGACAGCTAGCGTCCTGACGCAGATCATGCGCCTACAGCAGATATGTTGTGGACATCTTCAGCCGGATGACGGCGAGATACAGGCTCTGGATAGCAACCGCTTGAAAGAACTGATGGAGATTACGGACGAGTTACAGGGAAAGGCCATCATTTGGGCGTCATATACACATGACATTCAACAGATAGCTTCTGCCCTGCGCGACCGCTTTGGGCCCGAAGCGGTCGCAACCTATTACGGTGCGACGGAGCAAGATGAGCGGCAGGATATTGTTAATCAATTTCAGGACAAGTCTAACCCGTTGCGGTTCTTTGTCGGTCAGCCCAAAACAGGCGGATACGGCATCACCCTGACTGCGGCTAACACTGTCATATACTACAGCAACAGCTATGATCTTGAGATACGGCTTCAGTCTGAAGACAGAGCGCATCGTATCGGGCAGAAGAACAAGGTGACTTATATTGATCTTGTATCCCCTCAGACTATTGACGAGAAGATACTTAAAGCTCTGCGCGGTAAGATTGATTTAGCGGGGAAAGTATTGGGGGAAGATACTAGGGACTGGCTGTTGTAAAGATGCAATACCCTGTTGCATAGGTACAACCCCGCCATACTGGAAACCAAACCCACCAAAGCCATAAGCTTCAGGATTACGCGCTACGTTCAATGCCGTGGTCATCATATTGCGATTGCTGGTTGCCCGCTGTTGTGCCTGCTCGTTAAACTGGTCGATTTCGTCTTGCGTAACTCCGGGCTGACCGGGAGCCGTAGGCTGTACGCCGGTAAAATCTTCTAGGCGGGGACCCTCATTGTACCGTTTTATCTGCTCGTTATAAGCATCCAGATCAGTTTTGTACTGGTCATACATTCTGTTGTAGTCGTCAATCTGCGTCTGATAGTTAGACTGCTGAGCTAAATCCTCAGAAGTGTATCGCGCTGGTAAAAATATACGTCCTTGAGGCAGGGGCACTATTATCTCCTTAATCGAACAGAGAGCCCAAACCGACTTGGTTGGCTAATGTTTTTCCCGATCCGGTAACCTTGTCATACATCGAAGGTTCGCGGCGCGTGGATGTTATACCGCCGCTACCACGAGAAGTATAAGTGTTACCACGTTTGACCATGTTGTCTCCGACATATTCAAGTGGAGCGGTAAGCGTTCCAAACACGTTATCAAACATACCTGCGGTTTGAACCGTTCCGGCGGGCATAGAAGTTGAAGGATTGTTTACACCTTGCGTTAAGGCAGCCATCACGGCATTTTGGTCTAATGAGCCTATGCCTTGTTGAGAGCTAGACATATCAAACGGCATATTGAACTCGACTCCATACGTTTGCGACGGAGCGTCAAATGTTGGAGATATTGTGCCGGGGCCTAAATCAATAGAGAGCGGGTTTGTGGCTTGAGGCGTAAAATTCTCTATTGCGGAAGTGTAAGCATCTTTTGCGGTTACCGGAGTTCCTATAGATAGGTTGGAAAAGTCGCTTAAACTGCCAAAATTACTTACGTTTGGAGGACCGAAGCTGACGGCGTCAAAAGCTGACGGAGCGGAAGGCGCTGTAACTTGAGCCCTATTAGACGGAGGAGCATCAAATTGACCCGCAGCCAAACGGTCTTGGAAATCTCGTACAGCAGGGTTTTTGGCATCCAAAGACTGTTGCGCGGCAGCCGACACTCGATCCATTGTCGCTTGTTGTGACGGCGACAAAGACGGGGCTGGGGCAGCCGCTGCGCGGCGTCCACCGCGAACCGGTTCTTGCGCGTCTGCACGTTTGTTTTGGTCGGAAGGGGGCTTGGAACCTCCGCCTCCGCCTCCGCCGCCATCACCGCCAAAGCAGTAAAACTTAGCTTCAAACTCGTTTAGGTGGTCAAAATCATCATGCAGTCCGTCGGACCAACGTCTTTTATTAAACACAGCTTAGCCTCCGCCCTACAATATCTTCCTGTACGCCTGTAGCGTACCCCTTTTTCTTTCCGTTGGCCTGTCGCAAAAAACTCGCGCCATCATATGGATAGACTTCAATGTAACGGCCCGTCAGTTCTTGTTGTACAAATCTACCTATTTTAAGAGCGTTCTGATACGGCGCTATGAAGTCTATAACATACAGCTTACCATCTTTATGGCTTGTAAGCCAGTCCTCTGGCTGTAGCAAACGATCCCCTGTCTCGTAACCCTCTGCCGCTTCCTCAGTAAGAAAGGCATGGCTGAACAGACCCGTGGGCCGCGGAAAGATTGCCGTTTTAGATGTCATCTTGTCTTCGTACACAACCGTCATTTTATTTGCTTCGATAGCGGGTAGTACCAGCCGCTCAAGGTCAGCTATATACCAATCCCGGTGCATATCGGACTTGAGCATCAATTCTAGTACGTCACCGATCATCCCATCAGGCTCCCGATGCCTTGTATAAGGTCGCGATCTTCTGGGAACATCGCTGCAAAACGGCTCCTGTCCACCGGCCCGCTAGCCACGGGAGGAGGCGCGACGGGTTGTGGTTGAACAGGAGCAGCCGACGCCAAAGCGGTTGTGGGTTGTGCCGCAGGAGGCGTCGGTAACTGTAAAGACGATTGCTGGCCTAAAACGTCTTGTGCTCGTTGCAAAGCGTCATTAGTGCGTTGTTCCAAAGTTTGTGGGACAGGGGGCGGCTGTAACCCACCCGCATCGTCTTCGTTGAGCTCTTGAGCCCCTAAAGGAATACCGCGTGTACCAACAGGAATAGGTATTGCAATACCCATTGTCCCCAACTTGTCTATTATGCTGTTTACAATACCTGCTTTTTCCGCGGGTGTTCGCGGCTTGCGAAGAGCTAAAGCTAGCATTTCTGGGTCTAATAAAATAGCTTCCAGAGCATCATACTCTTGTAGCGCGGGAATCTCCTGTGTCAGTTGACGCAAGTAACGAGAGCCTGCCTCTGCTTCGATCAATCCGGCCCCTGTAGCACGGCCACCGGGCAACATTTGACCAACTCCTGTACCCACTCGCGAACCCAAAATACGGGTGTACATATCAAGCAACGCTGGTGTTTCATTACTAATGATTGCTTGCGAAACATCCTGCTTTGTTTCGGCGCGTATAATTCGCCCCAACCCAGTTTTTAAGTCGTTTATTTCTTTTTCAGACATAATGTTATTTTTTATCATTATATCCGATAAGGTAGGTGTGCCGCGGGCCGCGTTTGGAATAGGGTCAAACAACATATCGTAAGCGCCCTTGGCGTTAAAATCGCCTTGCCCGAATTTACCACCTTTAGAAAAGGCCAACCCAAGAAATACGTGACGAGCTCCAGCTAAAGCGTCTTCAAGGGGGATGACTCGTGCGGCTTGCGGCAAACCGCTCGTGGCAGAAATGTAAGAACGCCTGTTAACCTTTTCTAAATTTTTAGCTCTGCTTGCAGCTTTGACAACTTTGAGAAGCCCATCAAGCTCCCGCATTGGGTTGTCCGATTGCAACGCTTGCAAAATTGCGTTTTCTGGGTTTTCAGCGTCTATCAGTCTGGCAAAAGCTGTTTGCTCTTTAACGCGAGTTTCTAACCGGCCCACCGTCCCTTTTACGCGTTGTAAAAACGTGGCGGCATCCCCGGCCTCATCCATCATCTGACCCAATTCTGGGAAAACATTGAAAATTTGAGGGTTTTTAGCGCGAAACTGTTCCATTGCCTGCTGCTGCATCATAGCTTGCGACTCAGGTGTACGAACTATAGCACGAGCTTCGATAGGCGCTTCAAGGTCCCGAAGGGTAAGCTTTAAAACGTCCAACAAGACTCTGTCGGTAGAAGTTATTGCGCCGCCAATTTCTTCAGCGGAAACCACTTCAAACCCGGTGTCTTTTGCATACCGTTCTATCTCATCGCCAAGCTTATGTATTTGACCAATTTTTAACGCAGTAGCGTCGGGGCTTCCGGTCATAAGCTTGTTTACCAACAAAGCATCATCAATGATGTCTTTCCCACGAGCGTTTCTAGCTAAAATGTCCCCGCCAAAAGCTCTACGTAAAAATTGGTTGTACCCGTAAGAAATATCTCTTGCCGCATCAAAAGCGGGGTTTCCTACCGGACCATTCCCTAAATCTTCAAGCACTGCTTCCGCAAGATTGTTTGCAACTCTGGCGGTGTTTGGTGTCGCATCGGAAGACCTCGCCAAAGCACGAGCTTCTGAATACAGGGTGGTAAGGTTCCGATTTGTAATTGGTTCAGATGCCACCCCGGTTGCTGCCGAGCCTTGCTCTGAAGCGCGTTGAGCTATTAGCGCCTGACGCTTTAACCGGATTAAGCTAGCTACAGGAGAATTTTTATTTTTACGACCACCATATCTTTGCTCAAGGTCTCCCAAAGCTTTGATGGTTGTTTCCGTTGGGGCTAATTCGTCTAAATCAAGCCCCGCATTTTGTAATATTCGTATGAAACTGTCGCGACCACCAGTCCCCATGGAATTTTGAAAAGCTTCATCAAATTTTGCGACAGCGGGAAGTGCGGAAGGACCAAGCGTGTCCGTCGCATCTAACCCTAGTTGCTTTTTCAAGTTAATGATTTGCTCATTTATTCTTGAGATTGTGGGGTTAGATATCAGGGCGCTTTTACCTAAATCGTCTAAGTCAGCAATAGTGGCATCCCACTCTTCAATGAAGTTAGGAACAGGGTTTTCAATGAAATCCCCGGTTTCCTCATCTACCCTATAAAACTTTGTAAATTTTTGGTTAGGATCAATACTTTCCCAAGCATTTTTCTCCAAACGCCGGAACAATTCCTGTTGTGTTTTTACAACACCGTTTAGACGTTGCCCTAAAACGCGACTGGCCTCTGGGCCGCCGTCAGGATAAATCTTTTGCACTGCGGCAATGGTTTGATTTACGGCCTTTTCCATCCGCATATTTATAAGCATCCCAATGCGGTCTTGCATCATTTGCCCCGCAAGCCGCACTAATTCTGGGTCCCCCGTCCCGCGCAAAGCAAATACTGTTCCGCGTTGCATCTCCATGCTTTTAATAAAATTAAGGTCTTTGTCCGTCCCAAGACTAGGGCCACCGCGATCCAGAACTAACTGCTCCAAACGATTTAAAGCTACAAACTCTTCATCAAGAAACTGCCCAGAAAAGATAGGAGTTTTCCCGTCTTTGCTGTCTTGTCTAAAAGCAGGCTTCAGGGTGTACCCAATGATTTCTCCGTCATCGTTGAACTTCGGATCGACCATTTTTTCTTCTAATGCTTTTAACAAAGCATCAGGGTCTTCCCGATGATCGTTAAAAGTTTCGTATAAGTCATCTATGGCGCGGTTTTTAGCACGTTCCCTTGTCCCAAAGACATCTAACGGCTTTTTTAATACCCTGTTTTCGTTAAGACGTTTTATATACCCAGTGGTTTTGGTCCAAATACTTGGGGCAAAACGAAGAATAGTCATAGACGGAGCCAAACTACCAACTAATTCGGCACTAAGTCGGGCTCCCTCGTTTCTAGGGCCATAAGCTAAAGCTCCACCTTCGGCAGAACCCACGCTTTCGACCGCCATTTGCGTAACGGGAATTGCTGTGGACTCAAGAGCTAATACCCCTGTTTTCTGAAGAGGGCTTAAATTTCTGAAAGTTTGACCGCCGCCTACTAACGCTTTTTCCGCAAAGTCTACCGTTGCAAGAGTGCCACGAGTAATTGCGCCCGGACGGTTAAGCTGCTTTGTTGCCAGTTTTGCGGCTTCTTTTAACGTAATATCTTCGCCAGCGTCTTTTGCTTTTTTGAATATTTGATCCCTTAAAAAAGTAAATTGACGGCTGGTAGGAATACCTGAAATCTTTCCAGCCAAATAACGAGTTACTAAAGGGTTTGCCATATCATCGGCGGACATAACCGTAACTTGATTAGCCAGCGGAAGTTTTCTTACGTTGTTTAAAGTGTTAAACGCGGCCCGCGGCGCTAACCACGGCATTGCAAGGAAAGGTACAACGCTACCTTGAGACTCGCGGGAGCGAAGCAGTGCCTCTGCTTTTGGGGTTAGGGGAACATCTGTAACGGAACCAAAAAGCTCATCCGCCGCAGGTTTCCCAACAAAGAAATCCGTTAGTCCGGACCCAACCACAAAACCACCAAAACCCGCAAGAGGCTTAGACAACGCGCCTAAAAACTGAGCTTGAGGCGGGACAGGAAGTGGGACAAATGGCGGGGCTAGTGCCGCCGACGTTTTAGCAGCAGCAAAACCGCCCGCCAGTGATAAGGTTCCTCTGGACAAGCCTTTTAAGAACATATCGGTCTCTGTAGGCACCCCCTCATCGCCAACGCCTTTTAGTTTAGTGAACAGCCTCAGAATCTGATCGTTAGACAAAGAAGAACCTCTAGCATCCGGCGGCAGAGGAACCATATCAAGTATTGGGGCGCGTCCCATGATTAAGTCTTGATAGTCCGCCGTGCCACTATACTGAGGCATTTTGTTAATCATGGCGGCCGTAGCTTTAGCCAAAGCTTCTTCGGAATCTCCGCCATGCCTATCATAGACAAACTGTAGCTCATCTTGAGTGTAATCAATAATCTTATACGGGCTGTCTTCAGAAAAGACTGAAACCGGCTGATCCTGTGTGGTGTTTTCTTCCGCCATTTACTGACCTACCCTTTGCGACCGCATTGACTCCAACCCCGAAATTGTTTCATCAAAATCAGTATCACTGACAAACCCACGATCCGGTATAGTTTCTAGTAGTTTTAACACGCCCCGAACCGAATGGTTCTGCTGTTCTGCTTGCCTACGGATAGTAGCATCATTAGAAGTTTTCAGTGTTATCAAATTTTGCCTGTATTCTTCGCGCATCAATCGTTTTAGACCAACTAATTTACGAACAGCATTTTCAGGGTTCGCAAAGAAATTATCGGTGCTTGGGAACATTCTGGCCAAACGCAACTGTTCACCTTCTGCAATTCTAGGACTGTTAGCCAACGCCACCCGCCCAAGAATGTTGACAGAGTCGATAAAGTTACCCGCTTCAACTTCATCCTGCGCTACGTTTTGCAACGCTGGAATTACCGCACCGGCAGTTTCACTAAATACTTGTTTTAGCTTGGCATAGAAACCAACACCTTTACGGGCTGCTCCTAAAGCATCAAACACGCGCCTAGATGCGTTTGTTCCGGCGGGCATTTCAAGAATAGTGTCTGCCCCAGAAATTTGATTAGCAACTGCGGAGTCACCAATTTCTTGGTTTACAGCCGCAAGCTCTTTGCCTGCGGCGGCTTGTGACCTAGCCAGTTTGACATCTGCAAAAGCTCTGTCTTTACTTACCAACACGGCACCTTCGTATTTCGGAAGAGCCAAGTCGATTATTTCTCCGTTTGTGTCATACAACGTCTCGCCAACTTTCTTAGTAAGAATGTTAGAGCCGTCAGAAAGAATCATGTTTTCAAACGTGCCGCTATCTGGGGTGCGTTCACCAAAGATAGCAACAGGTTTACCGTCGCCTTTAACTTCTACCAACTGACCCTTAACAATACGGATGTCGCGAGTTTTGTCGCCGTACATAACTGTGACGTTAGTCGGATCAGTAATGTTAAGAACCTCCCCGTCCAGAGTAATGGTCTTAACATTTTTGTCTCCAAAGATAGCGACAGGGGTTTTCCCTTCTGTGATGTCAATAATTTGGCCATCGACCACCACTGTCTTGCGGTCGGGTGCTACACGAGCCAAACGATTTTTGGTTTCTGTCGGCAACGCCATAAACTCTTCTTTGTTTATGCCGTACTTGCTGAAGTAGTCCTTATCCGTAAGAACAGGGAGACCCATCATAAACTTTTGGGTGTTCTGATCCAATTCGCTAAACTCAGCTTTAGTTACGCCGTACTTAGCAAAGTAATCTTTGTCGGTGATAACGGGTAGACCGCGAACATAATTTTGCATATCCGGGCTGAGTTCCCCAAAGGATGCAAAAGTAAAGCCGAACTTATCAAAGAAATCTTTTTCGGTGATCGGGCCTTTCGGAGTAGGCGCTGTGGGCGGCTTTAATTCTAAATAAGCCCCGTCTTCTAAAGGATTGTCTTTTTTCCATGCAGCCATAGCCGCTTGGCCTTCTTCAGAATTTTTATTAAATATCGGAGATTGAGCCCCAGTTTTATTGTCGTAAAGAACAACATCTTTATCTTTTGGCTCACGAGGCATATTAGTGGTTGAGAACGAGCCTTCGTTTTCAGCCAAAAGCTTCTCTGCCGCGGCCCGTCCCGCGGTAGTGCTTACGTCAAATGACCCTAAACTTTTAGTGCCGTTTTTATCTAACACATTTATAAACTTAGCAGTTTTTGGTTTAGCACGAGCAACAGCAAGAGCGTCCTCCGCGGCAACCTCCGCGGCCAGTTTAGTTTCAGCAGATTGCAGCGCGGCCAAGTCCATTGTGCGTCCTTCTTTTTCTGCCGCCCGCTTGTACTCAAGCTGCTGTTGAGCTCGTGCGCCTATAGTCTGTGGAAGCTGCGTGGTCCGCGCTGCCATAGCCAAGCGTTCTGCTGGGCTCATCCCGCGCCGTTCGCCTTCCATAGGCGCAGCAAAAGCTAATGCTGTGTTTGCAATATCAAACAGCATCTGCGCCTGCGTCATGTTTTTCTGCTCTTCAAGGTCCGCTGCCCGCGCTTCGGGGTCGCCTAAACCGTACTCCCGATAAAGCCCCCTTTGAGCTTCTACAAGCTCACGCAGGCGCTCTCCGTCCCCGCGCTTAGACGTAATAGGAGGCAGTAAAGAAGCCACTTCGGGGCTGTACAAAGAACGATTAGCCGCCGCTTCTTGAGCAGCGTCTATGTTTCTCAAAGTGTTTTGACGAATTAAATCGTTTACGGGAAGAGAAAAACCTGACTGAAGGGTTCCGGGTAAAACGGCCTCACCGCCGTTGTCGAACATTTGGACCGGCTGGTTGTCTCCGCGGCGGACCAGCCCGCCATCCTTAAAATTTACGGGAGGCGGTCCCCCCATACCCGCAGGAGGCATCGGAGGCGCAGCCATCATAGCGGGCTCCGGTGGGGGAGCCACAGTAGACATAATACCTTCTGCCATCGCGCCTTCTACCGGCGCGGTCATTTCTTCTTGTGCCAATCCACCAATGCCTTGGTCAACGGCAGCCATAGCCATAGCCGGTTGTACCAGAGTAAGAACAGACTCAGGTGTTTGAGCAGCATCTTCCTCACCAACAACGTCGGCAAGCTCCATATACCGCTCTTCAAGGGTAGCATCATCACCACGGATAGAGTTCATCACTGTTTCGTAGTCGTCTGCTTCATCTAAATTTTCAACATTAGCCTGCGCTTCTGCTAAAAGACCCTCTACTACTGCGGGGTCTACAACTTCTTGAGACATCATATCGCCGGGAGGTGCCATCTCTGGGGGCATCATGCCCGCAATGCCGCCTTCGGCCATGTTTGAAACACCAAATATTTTGTCATAATCCTCAGAAGTCATCCCTTCATTTTCAATAAGGAAACGAGCTTTGTTTGCAGGATCATTAGGATCAAAAATGTCTGAAGGCGCTTCTTCAATACCAAATATTTGATTATAGTCGCTTGAAGACATCTCTGGATTTTGCTGGAGAAAAAGAGCTTTGTTTGCAGGGTCTCTCGCATCAAAAGAAGGTTGAGAGTCTATCGCACCACCATCTTGCTTAAATTGAACACCGCGTCCCATAAGAATGTCCGCCTGCGTAATTGTGCCGTCATTGTTCATGTCGGGGAACGCGGCTCCGCCTTTAGCAAACATCTGTCTTTGCATTACGCCTCTGTTCATCATCCGAATAACCCCGCTTTTGCAGCACCGCCCGCGGCAGACAAGCCTGCGATACCTAATCCTAAAAACTGTTGTGCTGGTGAAACATTTGGTGCAGTAGACGACGCAATGGTCTGCTGAGACGACGGCGCACCCTTATAAATATCTGACAAGAAAGCATAACGCTGATACGGCTCATACTGTTGAGCTAATGAGCTTTGACGCTGAGCTTCAAGAATAGCTTGTTGCTGACCCTGCTGCTGCTTGCCAAGCTCAAACTGAGTCGTGATGTCCCGAAGTGCAGACTGCTGAGCCAATTCGCCAAGGCTGGCCTGCTGTAGACCAAGCTGACCAAGTGACTGACCGGCCTGAATACCAAGAGAGCCAATGCCCTGCGCGGCGGCCAACTGACGTTGCTGTTCGCGTTCCGCGGCCTGCTGCGCCTGCATAAAGTTCTGTGCCTGAGATTGCGCCAAAGCCGCGGCCTCGTTGCGCCCGATCTCCGCCTGCTGGATCGCGGCCCGTGAGCCGCCGAAAGCGGACGGTCCACCCGGTGCGCCTGCCGCACCAAGACCAGCTTGTGCCCGCTGTTGTGCAAAACTACGCTGAATTTCTTGCTGAACCGCCTGCTGATAGGGGTTCATGTACTGACTAATCTGCTGACCCGAAATAGGACCCGCCGCCTGACCAAACCTTGTGCTAGCCGCTTGTGCCGCCTGCGTAATGTTTGGAGCCGCGCCGCCCATTGTCTGGCCCGCCGTGCTTAAATACGGCTGATACCCGCCAATTCCCCCAGAAGCAGGGGAAGCTGCGCCAATAGCCTGCTGTTGCAGACCGGACATCTGAGCAATCTGCTGAGTAGGCAGTGTAATCGGCTGACCGGCTAGCTTCTTTGCGTCTTCCAGAAGTCCGATCTTATAGGCTTCAATTTCGGGAGCTTCGCGGACAATTTGAATTTGGGTATCTGTTGCCATTATGCCATTGCCTTTCCGCGAGATTCTAGGCCACGCATCATGTCATACATATTATTGATGCCCGACTTTAAGTTACCGTTGCCCAAACCGCGGACCGCGTCGGTTGTCATAACAAACTCACCCGGCATAAGCATAGCGCGGACGCTGTCCTGTCCGGGGATACCCTCGTTAGGCATGATGCCCCCGTTGCGGCGAGGGAAGATTTCTCCTCCTTCTGCAACATACTGCGGCATTACCGTAGAGTATCGGGCTGTGCCAAAAGGATCGGGGTTGTAATACTGTGTGCCCGGAGCGTTACCGTACATGGTGGCCACTTCGTAAGGCCCTTGAGCATCTTGAATCTGGTAACCGCCAACGCCGTACTTACCTTTATTTGCTTCGTAAAGGTCTACCCCGCTTGGGCCTGCTACATCGTCAATACTTGGGTCATCTTGTGGGGGAGGTGTAAAGAAGCCCGCTGCTGCGGCTGCCCCTGTTCCTGCCGCCAAGGCAGGACCAAAGGTACGAATCATTCCCGGTGCCGATTTAGCGGCAATGTCTTTAGCCATCGCAACCTGTGCTTCCGTAGCATTTAACGGATTGATGTTATTCATAGTAAGGACTTCTTCCGCCGTGCTTCCCCCGCCCGGAAAGAAAGCGTCACCTAAACCCTCAACAAAACCAACGTCATCCCCCGGAGTAAACGCCCCTTTTACACTTTCAAAGAAACCGGGCGGTTTAGGTGGAGAAACAAAAGAATTGGCGGGAGTAGTTGACCCGCTTGCGTCAAAAGCACGAGCCTGTTCTTCTAAAAACTTTCCTGCGTCAGAGCCTGTTTTAAGCGGCTCACTCACTTGAAGATTGTTTGAGGTCGCATCTGTCGTAATCTGACCAGAATCAGCGTATTGCCCCGCTAACTGGTCCTGCACATTAGCCGTAGGAATAGACGTAGAAGCTTGATCCGCCAAAACCTTCTCATAGCCAGACTGACCAAACTGACCTGTAACAAGCTGTTTGCCCGCAGTGGTCAAGTTAGAAAATTTTGCCGCATTACTAATGCCGCTCATTGCGCCCTCAGTGACACTGGTGCCTGCTTTAGATGCAGCATAACCGCCTTTGATGCCTTCAAAAGCACCACCCATAGCACCACCAATTAAGGCACTCTTCATAGCGTCTTTAAGACTACCGCCCTGCACTAACGTGCCGATACCCGCGCCTAACGCTCCTTGGTAAATAGCGCCCATGCCGGGGAACAATGCGTTCAACGCAAGCGGAATGATAATAGGAGCCGCTTTCTTGACCACTTTAACAACTTTTTTAGCAACCTTTTTGACCGCTCTAGTAACCTTCTTAACAGCCTTTTTAAGGCCCCGGAAAATCTTCCTAAAGAAAAACTCAGGGAGGCCCGTGTCTGGGTTGATAGAGTTAGCGCCAGAACCAACAACATAACGCTCTGGGTCTTCTACGCCCAACTCTTCTAAATGACTAAATATAGAGGCCCGAAGCCGCGGGTTGTCTTCGATCAAAGCTTTTGGAATAATCAACTCGCCCGTTTCAACGTGGGCTACAGTGTCATCACCGTGGCGGCCATACGAGGCCATGCGCTCTGCAAGATCAGGGAAAGTGGCAATTCCCGACGAACCGTAAGCCTCTTCAGCTTCAAGACGCCCCAACGCCTCAATTTCGTCGTCTTCCATGTAGAAATCGCCAATACCCCCCTCTGGGAATACAAACTCTTCCTCTTTTAGCGCATTTTTTGCCATTATCCCGCTCCGCCGGTTAGTGCCTCCGGCACAGTGACCTGAATTAGTGTACTTCTTTTTTCACTTCCTGTCCATGCGTTGCCACAATCCGGGCAGTTGCCATCAGGGTAGCTTGCAATCTCTGCTGGAGTGTCAACTTCGTTAGGGCAAGACGCGCAACTTACGGTGTCTATGCTAGTAGAAGGCTTCCATTTAGAGCCGTCCGGCATTGTGATAATGTTGTCATCTGTCATGGCGTACTCACTGTTACTGTTCCTACGGCTCCCGTTGCACTACTACTGCCTGAGAATATATCATTTTGGCGCACAATACGCAAAAAACCGTTCTGCTCGTATAAATCACCTAGTTCTAATGTGTTTGCCACTCCGTCAGATGGCATATTCTGTATGTTCAATAACGGGTTGCGCTGCTCGTCAATAACCCGGTCAAGGTTACGAGCTAACTGGTTTACATAATTCTGTTCATAATCGTTCGGGGCAACCGGCAGTATGGTACGGATAACTTGCGTGGTCATCTCCGACCGTCCGGTCTAGCATCTAGCCGGGGCGTACCCACGCGCCAGTTCACGCCTTTATCAGAATTACTTACCTTGAAGTTAACACTGCGCCCACGCGCCCGCAAAAACACCTGATTGGTGTAAATGTCGGAACTGCTCTCCTCGACACTACCGGTGACCGTCTCTGTAATCGCCTTCCCGTTAAAGTCACGAGACTGCATGGACAAAGTTACCGCAGGGGTGCTGTCGGTCGATCCGCTAAAAGACAAATCCGGTATAACGCGCCGGATCAGCATGAACTGATCGCCATCACCGATGTCAAAATCAGCGGACTGAATGTAGGCTGGAACCGCTACCGTAGGAGTTTGGCTCCCATCATCTAGCTCATATTCGTGGTTGTACAAGAAATTGTCTGTACTAGCCGCTTGCGGGAAACTCCGCTGTCCTGCCGCACGATCATTCCAAGCTGTACGCGCCA
>VMHT01214036.1_pt1 | contig 19305 bp, 20 predicted proteins | sample 4693611 | NCBI WGS metagenome assembly VMHT01 (sample SAMN12280063, study PRJNA550983) | marine metagenome | isolation source: seawater sampled from same location over 5 years 0.02-0.2 micron viral filtrate | place: USA: collected off the coast of southern California halfway between the port... ...
AAGCGTTGGAAATGTTAGAACGTCCGTTACTGGTTATTGTTTTGTCTACAAGTTTAGGTCTTATTGGGGCGGTATCCTACGCGTGGGCGAGTTGGACAACGGAAACTCTTATATCTGTGGACAAGCGCACCGAAGTAATGGCGACTCAGATTGAATACATAAAACTAGAGATGGAGAAAGCCTATGGCGGCAATGTCCAAGCGTACAAAGCAGAATAAAACCCCCAAGGGTTTAACCTACTTTCGAAAAGGTGGGGAGGCTTCATCAAAAAGCAAAGGAAGTAAGATCTGTCCAAAGGGTAAGGCTTGGGCGAAGCGCACGTTTGATACATATCCATCAGCATACGCTAATATGGCTGCATCTAAATATTGTAAGGATCCGAATTATGCTAAGAAGTCTAAGGGAAAAGCTTAAATGGGCGAGCTTAAAAAATGGCGTGATCAGAATTGGGTTAGGATTAACTCAAGCGGTGAGATCGCTGGCAAATGCGGTACGTCTAAGGATAAAAAAAATCCTGACCGTTGCCTTCCTGCGTCGAAAGCAAGATCCCTCTCCAAAAGCGAAAGAAGAGCCACCGCTGCAAAGAAAAAACGTGAAGGCGCAAAAGGCAAAACCGTCGTCAAAAATACAAAAGCCGCAGAAGTCCAAAACGCCAGATGCGGCGGCGAAATCTCGCACCATAACGCTAAAAGGAAAAGCCCGCGCCCGAAAAACGGGAAAGTAGTAGCAAGAGGATGCGGGAAAGTGCTTTCCAATCGACGTAAGTTTACGTCGGGGTCCGTGAGTACGTGATGCGCGTTGAGTTTTTTGAACCTAAGCTTGAACAAGGAATTGTCCACGAAATACTTCAGTGGTCTAAGGACGTTTTAGAAACGAATAGTTCTTTTTTTGGAGGGTTGCCTCCGTGTCCTTATGCGCAAAAGGCTTGGGCAGACCACAAAGTATCTATAATGTTCAAGTACGAACCTAGCTTTCAGGTTTTGTATACGTCCATTTCTCAGTTTGACGATAACTTTGATCTTAACATAATTGTGGATATTAACTATGAGCAAGATCCAGAAAATTTTCACGAATATTTGCATAATCTCAATGGGTGCATTGCTGACGGGATGTTCATTGATAGAGATATTTGGTTGATGGGTTTTCACCCACATGATGAGCCGAATGATTTTGTGGCGGAACCTTCTGAAACTTTTGAACCTGTTGTAGATCAAGAATATGCTATGATATTTGTACAACGGCTAAGTAAGTTGCAAGAAAGCGCAGACAAACTTGCAAAAAGAGGCTATTATAAGCCTTACGAAGAAGATTATAACGCCAAGGAACTATTTGAACACAGACATCAACTGTATAGGAGACTTAGAAATGGCAATGCGTCCTAAGAAGAAAATGCGGGCTGGCGGCATGGTAAAGAAGATGCGCGGCGGTGGAATGGTTAAGAAGATGCGCGGTGGTGGCATGGTTAAGAAGATGCGCAAAGGCGGAATGGTAAAGAAGAAGTAAAATGGCGGTATCTGGAAGCACAGATTTTGAGCTTGACGTAGCCGAATACGTTGAAGAAGCCTTTGAGCGCTGTGGGCTTGAGGTTCGTACTGGTTACGATCTCAAAACCGCTAAACGTTCTTTGAACCTGTTGCTTGCAGATTGGGCAAACCGTGGGTTGAACCAGTGGACTATCAAACAACGCTCTGTAACGTTGGTTGTTGGCGACGGTGAATATGATTTGGGTACGGACGTTATTGACGTTCTTTCTGTAGTGGTTCGTAGAGACGGAACCGATTACTCTCTTGAACGTTTAAGTCGGGATGAGTTTCTTAATATCCCGACAAAGACGACACAGGGCCGACCTAATCAGTTTTTCTTAGATCGTCAGTTAACCCCAAATCTAAAGATTTGGCCCACCCCTGAAAACACCACTGATTTGGTAATTTTTGACGCTTTAACCCGCATTGATGATGCGGATGTGTATACCAACACAATGGATTTACCGTTTCGTTTTTATCCTTGTTTGGCGGCAGGTCTGGCATATTACATTGCTTTAAAAAGAGCGCCGAATAGAGTGCAACTGTTAAAAGCAGTTTATGAAGAAGAGTTTGAACGCGCAGCAACGGAAGACCGAGACCGTTCTTCCTTTAATGTTGTTCCAAGACATGAATACTCAAGAGCAGGATAATGGCTAAGTTTGCTTCAGGAAAACACGCTTTTGCAATTTCTGATCGTAGTGGTCAGAGGTATCTTTATCGTGACATGAAGCGAGAGTGGAATGGCTTACTGGTAGGACCGGACGAGTATGAACCTAAGCATCCTCAATTAGGGCCTTTTCGTAAGGTAAGCGATCCCCAAGCACTTAGAAATGCTCGTCCAGAACCTAATCTTGTGCAAGAAAGAGCCGTTCAGCATGGCTTTGATCCTGTTGGTTTTGCGGACATACCGGGCCTCTCTCCCACCAATCTCTTAGCTCCAGAGGGTCTAGTGGGAACAGTTACAGTGGTGATAACATGAGTTTTACATATGCGCAGTTGCGAACAGCGATATCAGATTTTACAGAAAACGCTGAATTGACGGATCCTAGCGACTCGTCAAGCTTGACTGATTTTGGAAGAAATATTCCTATATTTATAAGATCTGCGGAAGAAAGAATTTTGAAGTCAGTTCAACTAGATTTTTTTCGTAAGAATGCGACGGGAACGGCATCTCAAAATGGAAAGTATGTAGCGCAACCTACTGATTTTTTGGCACCTTTTTCTTTTAGTTATGTGTCCAACAATGACTATGAGTTCTTAGAGTTTAAGGATGTGAGTTTTATTCAATCGTACACCCCCAACCCTGCGACAACGGGGCTACCCAAATATTATTCTGTTTTTGATAGCAGCAACTTTATTCTAGCCCCTACGCCAAATGCTAACCTTTCCGTTGAAATTCATTACTTTTATCGGCCTGCAAGTATTACCGCGGGTGCGGACAGTGGCACGACTTGGCTGAGTGAAAACGCTGAATTAAGTTTGTTGTACGGTGCTTTAATAGAAGCTTACGTGTTTATGAAAGGTGAGCAAGATGTTATGGCCATGTATGACAAGAGGTATCAAGAAAGTTTGATCGGTTTAAAATTGTTGGGCGAATCTAAAGAAACAACGCAGGATTATCGTGTGGGACGCGTTATTCTTCCAAAGCAATAAGAGGATACAATGGCTATAATTCAAACAACATGCACCTCTTTTAAGGTAGAGCTTCTAAAGGCAGAACATGACTTTGACACGGCTACCTTTAAGATTGCCTTGTACTCAAGCGCGGCTTCTTTGGGAGCGGATACAACCGCATATAGCACATCAAACGAAATAACGAATACGTCAGGATCGGCGTATACGGCTGGGGGAAAGAATTTAACAGTAACGGCAACTTTTCCAAAGTCTACGGGCACCACCGCTATGGTAGATTTTGGTAATGTAACTTGGGCTAATGCGACCTTCACAGCACGGGGAGCCTTGATTTACAACTCAAATGCTTCCAATAAAGCGGTGGCTGTGTTAGATTTTGGGTCAGATAGGGTCGCTAATAACTCTAGTTTTGAAGTACAGTTCCCCACAGCGGATGCTACATCTGCTATAATTAGGATAGCATAGGAGATATATCATGGCATCCTTCGTTAAAATAAATGACTTCGTTGCAAACGCCGTTGAGAACATGGACTTAGAAAGTGATCAGCTTGCGATTGCTCTTTCCAATACAGCGCCGGGTTCTGAAAGCTCTAACCCAACTGCGGATACTAATGGCATATTAGGAAATGTAACCCAAATTAGTTACAGCAACTTGTCTTCTAGAAACCTTACTACAACTTCATCTGGACAATCAGGTGGTGTTTACAAGCTGGTCCTTGCAGATTTAACACTTACTGCATCAGGCGGTAGTGTTGCGGCCTTCCGGTACATTTACATTTATAATGACACTGTATCCTCACCCGCCGACCCGCTCATTGGTTATTATGACTATGGTTCAAGCTTAACTCTTAATGATGGTGATACGTTTACTATCGACTTTAGCCCATCAAACGGTGTTATTCAGCTTACCTAACAAAGGGGTAGCGTATGCCTGTTCTTAAAAATAGAGCAAAAATGTCCACCAGTACCACGGGTACTGGCACTATCACGCTGGGAAGTGCTGAGAGTGGTTATCAGACTTTTGCGGATGCGGGCGTATCTAATGGCAATGTAGTAAGATATGTCATAGAAGATGGTAATAATTTTGAGATAGGCACCGGCACTTATACAGCCTCTGGCACAACCCTCACACGCTCAGTAAGCGAAAGTAATAATTCAAACAACGCAATTAATTTAAGTGGCTCTGCTACCGTTTTTATTAGTGCGATTGATGATGATATAGTTGGTGGTCCTAGAGGCGTTGATTTTGATGACAACGTAAAAGCACGTTTTGGTAATTCTAACGATCTTGAGATTTACCACTCTGGTTCAGCAAGTATAATTGAAGACACGGGCAATGGTCCACTGCATATAAAAGGGTCTACAAGCATAGACTTTTTTGCATCGAATGGCGAATACATGGCTTATATGGTCGAGAATGGCGCAGTTGGTCTGTACCATAACGGGAGCCAAAAGCTAAACACAACGTCAACGGGTGCTTCTGTTACGGGCAAACTAACAGTTGATAATAGCACAGAGGTTGATGATGCTCTTATTTCTATAAAAACATCAACGGGCACTGTAGGCGCTATACGTTTTTATTGCGAGAGTGGTAACGCTCATTACACAGAACTAAAATCTGCGCCACATTCTGCATATAGCGGCAATCTTTCGTTTCAACTCCCTGCGTCCGATGGCTCGTCAGGCCAGTTTTTAAAAACGGATGGCTCTGGAAATTTGTCTTTTGCGGCGGCTAGCGGCGGTGCAGACCTTTATGCTGCTAACCCTTCAAGTGCTACTGACCCAACAGCAAGCGGATCAAATTCCGTAGCCATTGGTTCCGATGCACAAGCAACCGCAACAAACGGAAGTATCGCTTTTGGTACACAAACAAGAGCAACGGGAAATGCTAATGCGGCTATAGGATTTCAAGCTAACGCAGGAGGAGTTGGAGCCTCAGCTATTGGATATACAGCTAATGCTGCTGCTACTTTTTCAGCGGCACTTGGCTACAATGCTAAAACAGTCACAGGCAGTGGTTCTGTCGCTTTGGGAACCAGTTACGCCTCAGGTTCAGATGCTTTTGCAGCCGCCATTGCTAACAACACAAGCAGCTATGGCGCAACTGGTGCGAATAGTATCGCCCTTGGCGACCGTTCTAAATCCACGGGCTCAAGAGGAATTTCCATTGGCGGTTACGGCGCATTGGCGAGTGGTACATCGTCACTAGCCTTTGGTTATCAGGCGACAGCCAACCAAAGCTATGCCTCTGGGTTTGGCTATGCTTCAAAAGCCTATGGTGCTTACTCCTTTGCAGGAACTGAAAGCCATGCGTCAGGTTCTAAATCAGTAGCCCTTGGTCTTGGTGACACTAGCACATCTTATGGCGCACTGCACGACAACGGTGTAGCCCTTGGCTATCAAGCTACGACAAGTGCAGCGAAGCAGATTGCTCTTGGCTCAAGCACAGCGCAAGTCAAAGTGTCAGGTGCCTACACCCTACCAACGGCTGACGGCTCTGCTAATTATGTACTGACCACAAACGGCAGTGGGGTTGCCTCTTGGGCGGCTGCTGGTGGTGGAGGTGGTGCAGATCTTTATGCTGCTAACGATGTAAATGCTACTGCACCTTCTGCTACAGGGGACAACTCAGTGGCAATTGGTCCTAGTTCTGAAGCTAATTCTGCTGATGCAACAGCTTTTGGTTACAGGTCTGAAGCAAAGGCAAGCAAGGCGGTTGCTATTGGAGAAGGTCGTGCTGGTGGTGCAAGTGCAACAGCAATTTCAATAGGCACTACATCCACAGCTTATGGCGCAACAGGTGTGCGTAGTATTGCTATGGGTTATCAAGCAAAAGCTACAGGAACCTACTCCACTGCTTTAGGTCAAAATTCAGTTGCAACAGGGGAAGATAGTTTTGCTATAGGTAAAAGTCTAGCAAGTGGCGCAGACGCTTTTGCGGCGGCTATAGACAACAACACATCTAGCTACGGCGCTACGGGATCTGCTGCAATTTCAATGGGGGTGCAATCAAGAGCCACCGCTAGTGATACAGCCGCAGTTGGGACAAGCGCATACGCATCTGGCACCAAGGCACTTGCTTTAGGATATGGTAGTACAGCGTCTGGAACAATCTCAATCGCCATAGGCGATAGCACCGCAGAGGCTTATTTAGCAACGTCTTTTGGGCAGTATGCTTTGAGTAATTCACAGGGTAAATACTCTTATGCGTCTGGCAGGTTTGGAAGCACTGAAGGCTCTGCGCAACAAGGAACTTATGTTCTTCGTGCAGATACTACAGATGCTACTCCAGAAGGTTTAACAACTCGCAACAACGGCGGCGTCCAGTCTGATAACCAAGTTAATCTTCCTAATAACTCAGCTTACTTTTTTAGCGGTACGTGCATTGCAAGGGAGCAAGCAGCAGACGGTACTGATGTAGGTGCTTGGGAGTTTAAAGGGGCTATTCGCAGAGAGGCAAATGCAGGAACTACTACATTAATCAAATCTACAATAGATGAATTTAATGTGCCTACTGGGTGGGCTTTAGCCTTATCTGCTGACACAACTAACGGGGCGTTGGCGATTACTATTACTGGCGCAGCCTCGACAAATATTCGTTGGGTAGCAACAGTACAGACAAGCGAGGTTATATACGCATAATGGGCGCTATTAATATAAAACATACGGGCAGTGGCTCAGACATAGCACTAAGCTCTGACGGTACTAGCCTTCTTCTAAACGGCTCTGCCATTGGAGGCGGTGGTGGCAGTGACCCTGATCTTTACAGAGATAATGCTTCAAGTGCTGTAACGCCAACAGCGAGTGGAACAAATGCAGTAGCTATTGGATCAGGCGCAGTAGCTAGTGGCGCTTTGAGTTTTGCCTTTGGCTCAAGCGGCTCAAATGCTGCAATTGCCAGCGGTTCACAATCTATCAGTATGGGTTCGTACTCAAGAGCCTATGGCTCAACGTCGATAGGTGTAGGTTATGGAGCAGAAGCAAGTAGTGGGGCAAGCGGTGGAGTAGCACTTGGTCAAAATGCTCGTTCAGCAGGGAATTATGCTGTTGGCCTTGCAAATTCATACGCCTCTGGTTCAAACAGTTTTGCAGCAGGCATTACAAATAACTCATCTAGCTACGGCGCTAGTGGTATTAGTAGTATTGCAGGTGGTTATCTTAATAAAGCTAGTTCAAGTGATAGCTTATGTTGGGGCGGTGATAGTAATATCTGTCATAATAGCCAATCTGCTATTGTAGGTGGTCAACTAAATAATTGCTCAGGCGGTTATAGTTTTATTACGGGCGGCTATAATAATAGAATTCTTGGTACTTATTCCAGAGCAGGGGGTAAAGACGCAGACACTGGAGACAACCTTGGAAAAGATGCTTATGCGTCTGGTAAATTTTCCTCAAGGGGCGATTGCCAAACTGCCAAACGGATTTTAATGAGGTCAACCACTGATGCAACGGCAACAGTTTTAACAGCGCAAGGTAATGCACCAAATACTACAAACCAAGTAATCCTACCCAACAACTCTTGTTATGGCTTTACAGGTACAGTTATTGCTCGTGAAAACTCAGCGCAAACAAACGACTTCGCTGTTTGGGAAATTAAAGGTGGTGCAGTTAGAGCAGCTAATGCAGCCTCAACAACCCTTGGCACTTACAACATTAACAAAATCAGTGAAAGCTCAGGTGCATCTAACTGGAGCATTGCTCTGTCAGCAGACACAACAAACGGTGCTGTTGCTATTACGGTAACAGGAGAGGCTTCACACTCCATTAGGTGGGTGGCAACGGTCAACACTACGGAGGTAACGTACTAATGGGTTCAGTTAATTTAGATAACACAGGATCAGGTAGTGCAATTACCCTTTCATCAGATGGCACTAGCCTTCTTCTAAACGGCTCTGCCATTGGAGGCGGTGGAGGCGGTGACCCCGCGCTTTATAAAGACAACGCTTCGTCGGCCACTACACCTGTGGCATCTGGAACAAATGCACTGGCGCTTGGGAATACAGCCGTAGCGAGTGGAGAAAATGCATTTGCGATTGGTTCTGATACAGACGCAACGGGTTTAAATTCTTTGGCGCTTGGAAAAGGAGCACAGGCGGTATCTACTAGATGTATAGCGATTGGTTTAAACGCTTCCGCTCAAGCTGACAGGTCAATAGCAATTGGTAACAATGGTAATGTGGCAAACGCTACTTATGCAACTGCAATAGGTAGTGGATCAGTTGGTAGCGGTTCTGAAGCTCATGGAAGTGGGTCAGTTGCCCTTTCTAATGCAAGAGCAGGCGGCTCAGATAGCTTCGCAGCAGTTATTGGAAATAACACTACCACTTATGGTGCTACTGCCACCCACAGTGTAGCTTTTAGCTATCTGGCTAAGGCGTCAGGAAATTATGCTTTTGCTCAAGGCTATGAAGCGCAAGCTCTTGGCAACGGTGATGTAGCGTTGGGGTCTTATACGCAAACAAATGGAGGAGTAGGTCTTGGCTACAAGGGCAGAGCCACTGGCCTAAGAAGTTTTGGTGTAAACAATAATACAAACGGAGGAGCAACGGCTAACTATGCAACAGCTATTGGTGATGGTTGTCTAGCAAGTGGAACATCTTCTGTTGCAATTGGAAGTGGTTGTACAGCAGACGCTTTAGGCGCTGTTGCAATTGGTAGAACAACTAATGTCAATGGAATTCGTAAATTTGTTTACTCCGCAACTACCGTATCAGGAAATTATGATGGTTCTTCGCAAACAGGTATTCAAGTTTTATCCGCCGCCACAACGGATGCAACCGCCACCGCTCTTGCAGCGCATGGCACTGCTTCAACAGACAACCAAGTTATTCTACCCAACAACAGCGCTTACAGCTTTTCAGGTACAATCATTGCCCGTGAAAGTGCAACTAATGGCAGCGACTACGCAAGCTGGGAAATCAAGGGTGCATTGTTGCGTGATGCTAATGCTGCATCGACTGTGTTGGGCAATGGCATTCAGAATAAATTATACGCTACATCAGGTGCATCAGCATGGGCGATTGCTCTAACGGCTGACACAACCAATGGCGGCTTGAAGATAGAGGTCACTGGCGCAGCAAGCACAAACATTAGGTGGGTTGCCACAGTCAACACAAGCGAGGTTACATACGCATAATGGGTAAGATTGAACTAGATCACACAGGCTCAGGCAGCGGTATTACACTTAGCTCTGATGGCACAAGTTTATTATTAGGTGGTACAGCTATTGGCGGTGGTGGTGGAGATCCTGATCTCTATGCTGACAACTATGATGGGTCATCCACGAAACCCAATGCCAGTGGCTCTAATAGTGTGGCGCTTGGGAAAAGTGCAGTATCTGGGGGTGGATCAAGTATCGCATTTGGTGCGCTGTCTTCTTCCGCAGGTAATCTGAGTTCTGCGATAGGTTTTAATGCGGCAGTTGGGAGTAGTGGAGCATATGCCGCAGCAATAGGTCAAGCGTATGCTAACGGACAAGACTCATTTGCAGCAGCCATTGCAACCAACAGTAGCAGCTATGGCGCTAGTGGTTCTAATAGTATTGCGATGGGGTATTTGGGGAAGGCGACTAGCCCTTATTCAACAGTTTCAGGCGGTAATAGTAATGTCGCATCAGGCTATCATGCAACGGTTGTTGGCGGCTCAAGCAATCTAGCTGATAATATTGGGTCTACTGTACTAGGCGGTCGATATGGAACAACTCGTGGTATTCGAGGTGCTGCTATATTTGGAGGCTACGGCAATCAAATTACAGCTACGCAGGGAACAAGCCAGTCGGGTCTTTACATTCTTGCAGAGCAAACAACTGATGCAACCGCAACTGATTTAAAAACAGACAACCAAAGTAGCTCAAGCACAGCTAATCAAATAGTTTTACCAAATGGTGGTGCTTACGCATTTCACGGCACAATCGTAGGCAGAGAAGCTGCATCAAGCGGAACTGAATGTGCGGCATGGAAGGTTGAGGGGCTTATCAGGCGAGAGGCCAACGCAGGATCAACTGTGCTAGTCAACTCATCTACCACTGTACTTAATAATGCACCGTCTTGGGGCATGGCTTTATCTGCGAATACATCACTTGGCTGTCTGAAAATCGAAGTCACTGGCGCAGCAAAAACTATTCGCTGGGTCGCTACGATCCAGACTACTGAACTAACTTACGCCTAAAAAGGAGAAATTAAATGGCTATTCAACACAACATCGAAGAAGGTGCAAGTCAGTACGGCATTGCATTTAATAACGCATACTACCGCATCGTGACAGCGGCTGTGTCACGCCAACGTGGAACTGATCCAAAGTTCACTGTCATGATTGACTTGAGTGCTTATGCAACAAGCTCACCTACAGATGATACTCGTGAGGTGGCGTTCTTGCGCTATAGTGCAAACCTAACCGATATCGAAGCATCATCAGGCTCAACATTCCTCGACAAGTGCTATGCTTGGGTAATGGCTCAGGATGACATGTCAGGATCTACTGCCGTTTAAGGAGTAACACATGCTTGGCTTCTCCCCATTAGCCGCTGCCCCATTAGCAGGTAGTGGGGTTACTTCAGCAGCTTATTCGTTAAGTGCTGACCACGGTAGCTTTGCGCTAACAGGCCAAACAGCAAATCTAGTAAAAGCTCTAAATGTTGAAGGTGCAACAGGAAGCTTTGCACTTACAGGTCAAGCGGCTAACTTATTATCAGGCGTATCCCTTGCCGCTGACCACGGTAGCTTTGCACTTACAGGTCAGGCGGCTGAGTTAAACAAAGCTCTTAATTTTACCGCAGACACAGGGTCATTTACTTTAACAGGACAAGCTGCTGATCTTAATAAAGCGGTAAAACTTGAGGGGTCTACTGGTTCCTTCTCCTTAACTGGACAAACCGCTAATCTATTATCAGGCATATCTCTAACCGCTGACCACGGTAGTTTCGTTTTAACGGGACAAGCGGCTGGGTTAAACAAAGCTCTTAATCTTTCTGCGGGCACAGGTAGTTTCACACTTACAGGACAGGACGTACAGTTTGGGGAAAATGTTCTTGATGCTGGAACAGGGTCGTTCTCTCTTACAGGACAAGATAGTTCTTTAAAGAAAGCAGTTAATGTTACAGCGGATACAGGGTCGTTTGCGCTTACTGGGCCGTCTGTAGATTTAAAACGTGGCCATAATGTATCCGTTAATGCAGGGTCGTTTGCGCTTACTGGGCAAGACGTCAACATTCTTATAGGAGAAAATTTTGGCACAGGGATCTTTGATCTAACAGGCCAGACAGTTGAACTTAAAAAAGCAGTCAGATTATCGGCAGGGACAGGATCTTTCGCTCTTACAGGACAAGCTGTTACGTTTGCATCAGGAGGAATATTATTTCCTGATCACGGATCTTTTGCTCTCACGGGCCAAACAATTAACCTCAGAAAAGAACTTAACCTTTCTGCGGGCACAGGTTCGTTTGCCGTTGCAGGGCAGAATGCAAATCTCAACAAGGGACGCGCTCTGGTCGGAGGCACGGGTTCGTTTGCTCTTACGGGACAAGCTGTTGATCTAAGAAACGGTGTTGTATTACTTGCCAATACGGGATCTTTTGCCCTTACAGGTCAAGACGTAAATCTGCAAAAAGCTGTTAAAATATCTCCAAATGCAGGGTCTTTTGCGCTTACGGGTCAAACTGCCATTCTACGACATGGCAGATCAATCGTTGCAGACGCGGGTTCTTTTGCTCTTACGGGGCAAGACGTAGATTTTAAATTTGGCGTTTCCGTAACGGGTTTAGAGATAAAGGCTTTAGTTGGGCAGGTAATGGTGTATGGATTGATAGTTCCAGCGCAAGATCCCAACTGGGTTCTTATAGACCCAACGCAAGATCCAAATTGGACAGAAATAACTCCTTCAGATGACCCAGAGTGGACACTTGTTGCTTAAATACGGTAATTCAAATATAATAAGTTCTATAGAACTTTTCAGGTAGGTTCAGATGGCTACATATACAAGCACTAATGGCGTAAAGTTAATATCCACGGGCGACGAAGCGGGTACATGGGGGGATAGTACCAACGTCAACTTGCAGATCTTAGACAGGGCTGCGAATGGGTTTGCCTCTATTGCTCTTACGGGTACGTCTTATACTCTTCCCGTTGCAGCGCAGCCTTCTGCGGCCCAAGACGGGCACTATAAGGCTATAAAGTTTACGGGCACCCCCGGCGGGGTTTGCACAGTCACTCTGGAGCAGAATGATCGTGCCAGAATGTATATGCTAGTAAACAGCACCAACCAGACCGTTGTTGTTACTCAGGGAAGCGGCTCTAATGTGACCATTGCGGCGGGGGATTCTGCCACTGTATTAGCAGATGGAGCGGGTTCAGGTGCAGCAGTACAAGAATTTTCTAATGCAAGCTCTATGCCTGTTGCAACAATTGTAGTTACAGTAGCAAATCCCGGTTCAGGTAATAAATACTATATTGATGGCTCTCTGCAACAAACCGTTCAGCTTAAACCCTCTGTTACATATCGTTTTGATCAGTCTGATGGTACAAACGCTACGCACCCCTTAGCTTTCTCCACGAATGATAACAACTCGCCCTCTGCTCCATTCACTACGGGGGTTACAACGGTAGGTACTCCGGGAAGTGCGGGAGCGTATACTCAGATAAAATTAGAACAAGATGCTCCAACCCTTTTGTATTATTATTGCACAAATCATTCCGGAATGGGCGGCAAGGCGGTGGTTCGTGTAGGTGACAATTCTCAATTTAGTCAAAATCCTGTAAGCGCCACAGACCCCTCCGCGACAGGAGACAATGCAATTGCTATTGGAAGCCATGCGGTGGCGGATGGAGAACAGGGGGTTGCGATAGGTAAATCTAAAGCAACAGGTCAGAGGTCGCTGGCGATTAACATTAACAACAATGCGGCTTTTGGCGCTGCGGGTGCTGACAGTATTGCAATAGGAATTCAAGCCTCCGCCGCTTCAGATAAATCCATTGCCATAGGAAACACGGCTTCAGCTGGAACTACTGAAGCGGTTGCGATTGGGGATACGGCAACGGCGAGTGGGTTCAAATCGGTTGCGTTAGGAGTATTTGCTAAAGCAGACAATAGCTATGGAATGGCGTTGGGGCACTATTCCAGAGCGCGTAGAAAGGGACAGCAAGCTTTTGCGTCAGGCTATTTTGCAAACCAAGGCGATGCACAAACTGGAACGTATGTTTTGCGGGGTTTGACAGTAAATTCAAGCAGCACGGTAGTTTTAACCACGGATGGGGGTGCCGCCTCTGGAAGTAATCAAGTAGTTTTGGAAACGGGCGCTGCTATGGCCTTTAAAGTCCTTATTATGGGTCGGCAGGATAGCGGGGGGACCGACTCTTATATGTACGAATACACGGGGTATGTTAAAAATGACAGCGGCACAATAACGGTTGCTTCTCAATTAGGGTATAATGCGGTTTCTACAAGTCTTACAATAACTTTGGCGGCTGATAATACTAACAATGCTTTAGGCATTTCAGTAGTAGGACGAAACGCAACTAATATTCGTTGGGTTGCAACAGTATTTACCTCTGAGGTAAGTTGGAGTTAGTTTTAAATGCCTTATACAGACCTAAGATTTAAAGCTGGAATCAACAAAGAGATCACCCCGTATTCTGAGGAGAACGGGTGGATTGATTGCGATAAAATCCGTTTTAGGTTTGGCTATCCAGAGAAGCTTAACGGCTGGGTTACAAGTAGTGAGAACGCTTTTCTTGGGTTGTGCCGTGGGCTGCATGAGTGGGTTGCTCTTAGCGGAGAAAAGTTTTTAGGCGTAGGGACTGAACAGAAGTATTATATTAAGCAAGGTACTGCATATAAAGACATTACGCCTTTAAGGGCAGCTGGAGAAGCTGTTTCTATTGTAGCTGGATCAAACTCGTCAACACTTACAATAACGGATATAAATCACGGTTGTGTTGTAGATGATTTTGTAACTTTTACAACAAACACTTATGATGCTTCCGCTTCTGCCTCTACAAATGCTCTTGCTATACAAGATTTAACAATAGGCATACTTTCTGCGGCTGTTAACTCTTCAACAAACAACGCAAAAGCGTTGTTTAAAGACACAATTATTTCTGGATCTCGTCCTGTTGGTGATATTACAAATGACGGTTCCGTTGGAGCGGCGGACGCTTTGGAGTATGCGAAATACTTCATTGGTCAACAGACAAACGCTACCTACACAAGCTATATTGAAAACACTTTACACCCTTTTTTAATTACAAACCATACAGGGGGGTCTGGTACAACGGGAGATCCCGGCCCGTACTCTTTTTATTTTGACAATGCCTCTTCTATAATGACGGGTAGTGTTCTTTCACAAGAGTATCAGGTTACGGAAGTCGTAGATGCAAACACTTATAAGGTGGTTGCTAGGTCAGTAAGTAGCATAGAAAGCATTACCGCTTCAGGGGGTCTAAGTTTTACACCTTTAGTTAATGACACATGGATAGGAGGAATTAAGGGAACGGCTGCTTACCAGATTGGAACAGGATTAAATACTTCTGTACAGGGTATTGGATGGGGAGCGGGTCTTTGGGGTGGAGCTAATGATGGTGCCCTAACAACAAATTTAACCGCGTCTATAAACAATTCTGTTACCACGGTTCCTGTTGTGTCTAGCACAGGGATTACTGCGGGAGATACTATTTTAATAGGTGGGACAGAATTAGTTACGGTTGGTTCTGTAAGTTCTAATGATTTGCAAGGATGTACTCGCGGGGTAAAAGGCACTTCTGCGTCTAGCCATAGTGATCAAGCGTCCGTTATTTTGGCTACAGATGCCAATGCTGATTCAAGTACAGAATTAAACGGCTGGGGGGAAGGTATCGCAACTGGAACTCAGACAGCAACAAGTAATCTTCGCATATGGTCACATGATAACTTTGGTGAAGATTTAATCATAAATGAACGAAACGGACAAATTTTCTTTTGGGAGAAAGCTTTAGGTCTTGGAAATCGCGCTATAGAGCTTTCTACAAAATCAGGTACTCCGACATCTGTGCCACAAAAGGCGGCTCAAATCATGTTATCTGAACAAGATGGTCACGTTATTGCTTTTGGCGCAGATGCTTTAAACGCCTCTCCGTCTGGAGCCAAGGGCACTGGCGTCCAAGACCCAATGTTAATTAGGCATTCAAGTCAAAACAATGCAATTGATTGGTATCCAACCGACACTAACACCGCGGACTCTTTTAGTCTTAATGCAGGTTCAAAAATTGTACAAGCAGTACAAACAAGACAACAGATTCTTGTTTTAACAGATGTAGCTATATATGCTATGCAATTTTCAGGCGCTCCCTTTGTTTTTAATATTGGTCTTATATCTAGTAATATCACAATAATGAGTCCTAAGTCCGCAATAGCTATAGACGATGCCGTATTTTGGATGGGTGCGGCAGAGTTTTATTCTTTTGCGGGAGCCGTTCAAAGAATACCTTGCACCGTTAGGGATCATGTCTTTAATGATTTTAATGAATCTGAAGCAGAAAAAGTAGTAGCCGGGGCCAACGTTTCTTTTGGAGAAGTCTGGTGGTTTTATCCTTCTTCAAGTTCAGGTGAAAATGATAGTTATGTTGTTTATAATTATTTTGAAAAACTTTGGTATGTGGGAAAACTTTCAAGGACAGCGTGGTTAGACCGTGGAATTTCTGATCTTCCAGTAGCAACGGGAGATAAAAACTACTTATACAACCATGAAACAGGCTCCGTGTACACGGACGAAGACCAAAACACGACATCATTTATTGAGTCTGGGGATCTGGGGATTTCAGACGGCAATCAGTTTTCCTTTGTAAGTAGGGTCTTACCTGATTTAAATTTCAGAGAAACTACTAACAACGACACTACTGTGGATTTTATACTAAGCGCAAAAAATGCGCCGGGATTACCCGCGCAAACCACTAACACCAACACTCTTACCAAGACGGAAAGTGTCCCCGTAGATAAATATACAAGTCAGTATCAGACCAGACTGAGAGGTCGTAGTTTTAGATTTAAGGTCCAGTCTACGGATGACGAAGTTTTATGGAGGCTTGGAATACCGCGTGTTGACATAAGACCGGATGGGAGAAGATAATGTCAAACACTCCAATTCCGTTTTTTCCCGTTCCCCCACCGGAATATACTCAACGATATATGTCGGAAGTTGTCAGGTCTTTTTCTGTTTTTGCCACACAACTAACAAACGCGGCTCTTGAAAAACCTGTCTTGTTAGGTGTACCGACGTCTTCTTTATCTGGAGATCCTACAGGTACGGTTTACAATAATAACACCGTACTTCGTATTAAATCTTCAACCGCGGCTAATAATACTATCGGAATGCCTTTGCCTTCTTTCACAGTTGCCTCACTGCCTTCCGTTGAAACAGGAACACTAATATATGTTTCAAACGGAGCGGCGGGTAGTCCGGTTGTTGCGTTTGGCGATGGATCTAATTGGCTAAGGGTGGACACGCGAGCCGCGGTAAGTTCGTCATAGAAACTATTACAAACTTCTGGTACAGTGTTCTAAAATACGGTGATGACAATGATGCAAATGCCTTTTCAACAAAACACCTCACCTTTAATGGGTCGTCCGCCGATGCAGGTAGGAATAGGAGGCTTGGGGGGAGGCTTGGATGACCGTGTGTTTGCTCCGCTCAAGAATATGTTGAGTCAGCACCTTACTCAAAGCGTTGTGCAAGAGAAGGTAGAGCCGTTTGTCGAAGAAGTTAGAGATATGGCGGAGGAGCGTTTTGACTTAGGCGGTGGCGGGCAAATAGGAGCCCCGCAATTTAAAAACCAAGTTCAACCTTTTGCGGGAATGTCATTTCAACCTGCCGTAGAACCGCCCAGTGGTCTGATCAAGGGTTTTGGAAACAGAATTTTTCAAGGAGCTTTTGAAGGCTATGCGAACGGCGGACCAGTGGCCGCGGGCCTTGGTTCTTTTCTTGCATCAAATATAGATGAGTTTGGCCGCAACGGCGATACAGAGGTTATCCACGCTACTAAGTCTGAGGTAGTTTTGCCCAAGGGCATGGTAGACAATCCTGAAGTTCGTCAGACGGTGCGGGATTTGTTTGAGCAGACGGGCCGTGACATGCAAGAGTACACGGTTGGCAGTGGTGAGATGAACGTCAATCCGATGACGGGCTATGAAGAAGCCTTTGATTTGATTGGCGGAATTAAGGACATCTTTAAGAAGGCTGCTCCTGTTCTGTTGCCGATAGCGACTACCTTTATGTTTCCGGGCATGAGTCCGTTTTTATCTGGGGCTTTGGCAGGCGGCGTTGGCTCGTTAATTCAAGGCGGTAGCATAGAGGACGCGTTTAAGGCTGGAATACAGGGTGGATTAACATCTGCGGCGACAACAAGCTTGATGAAAGGTAAATTGAGCGCAGGGTTTAAGGGTGATCCAACCTATAAGCCATTTCAATTAAGACGGTTTGGAGAAGCCGCCGTTAACAGACCTCCTGTAACTTTAGAAGGTAATCTACAACAGACTTTGGCAGATCCGGGGCCCGCCGTCAGTTCTGGTTATGACAAAGCGAAGGGTTTGGTTATGAATCCAAAGTTGACCGCGGACCAAGTGGCTCAACAAGCAGGCTTTGAATCTTTAGCCGCCGCTCCCGAAACATCACGAGCCGTCCTTACGCAAGCAGCCGTTGATTCTGGCGGCTTAAACACGGGCAGAGCCATAGCGGGCGGTCTGGGAGCCTTGGCACTTGCTGGTGGGTTTGATGAAATTGAAGCAGAGGATGTGGAAGATCCGTATCCATATTCTAGCCGCGAGCTAATGGAAATGTATCCTGAACGCTATCGCACAGGACCGCTTATTGCGCCACGTAGACGCGAAAGAGTTGAAGAAGTTCGTCCCATGTTCGCGGCTAAAGGTGGTGAGATGGAGTTCCCCCGTCGTCAAGGATATATCGCGGGCCCCGGTACTGAGACTTCTGACGATATTCCTGCAATGCTGTCAGACGGAGAGTTTGTTATGACTGCACGTGCCGTGCGCGGAGCGGGTGACGGTAGCCGTAAAGAAGGCGTTAAGAAGATGTATGATATAATGAGAGCATTTGAAGGCGGGGTGGTTTCCTAATGGCGGAGCAAGTTCAAACAGTAATCAACAAGCAAGATCCTGAAATAGAAGCCTACCGCCTTGGATTACTGGGCGATACTCAGGGGTTGGTGCGGGATCAGATTTTTGGTCAAAACGTTCAAAACCTTCGGGACCAAGGTTTAGATGACGCGGCTATTGCAGAACGCTTAGAACGAGACGTTGCGGATGTTGGAAATATTTCCCAAGACCAATTGTTTGGTCCTCCAGAGTATGAAACCGCTGGAATCTCCACGGGAGAACAGGCGGCTATTGATTTAGCGTCTAAGGGTATTGGCGGTTATCAAGAGTATTTAGATCAATCTGCGGAATATTTAAAAGACGCTAGTTCAACACTACAAGCTCCCGCGGCACAGTTTGATCCCTCTGGTATTGGCGCATTTATGAATCCTTACGAGGATGCTGCGGTAGCACAGGCTCTACAAGACGTTGAAAGAGCGGGGGAGCGTCAACGTGCGAACTTGGGGATTAGAGAAGCACAGTCGGGAGGACTTGGCCGCGCAAGAGGCGGCGTGGAACAAGCCCTGTTGTCCGAAAAAATTATGGATCAACAGGCGCGGACCGCGTCTCAGATGCGTCAAGCAGGGTATGAAAGCGCGGCGCAACGAGCGCAGCAAGCCTTTGAGCAACAGCAGGGGCGGGCACAACAAGGCGCAATGGGTCTTGGAAATCTTGCCATGAACTACAGTAATTTGGGTCAATTGGGCAGCGCGTTGACTGCCGCTGATATTGACAGATTGATGACTACGGGTGGTTTAGAGCGTGGGATTGATCAAGCGGGAATAGATGCTCTTCGAATGACTAACTTGCAAAATTATTCGCAGCCGTTCCAACAATATGGTTTCTTGTCTGATATTTATAGCGGAGTGCCTACGGGTTCATCTACAATGCAGGTTTCTTCAATGCCTTCAGCTAATCCGTTCCAAACAGCGGTTGGTTTGGGTATAGGGGCATATGGAGCCGCCAGTGGCGCAAAAGAAGCGGGGATTTTTTAAATGAACGAAGGTTTTAGATCACTGCCTGAAGATGTGCAGAAAAA
>VMHT01128982.1_pt1 | contig 19295 bp, 23 predicted proteins | sample 4693611 | NCBI WGS metagenome assembly VMHT01 (sample SAMN12280063, study PRJNA550983) | marine metagenome | isolation source: seawater sampled from same location over 5 years 0.02-0.2 micron viral filtrate | place: USA: collected off the coast of southern California halfway between the port... ...
GCGAAAAAGATTATATATACAACCGTCTTATCTGTATGTCACATCGATGGCGATGCTCTGTCTGTCGCCAACCAGGACACAACGCACGGACGTGTCCAACCGCCACGGTGACGCCGAACGGCGAGAGGATACTTTTCTCTATCACCACTCTGAACGCAATTGATAGGATAGGACGAGCAACCGCCCCTATCAAGAAATCAATACCCACTCATATAGCAGAACAAGTCTGGGAACTCAACGAACCTGACTGCCAGATATGTCTATCAAAGATAGATAAGAAGGAATACGCCCTATCTACCTGCGGTCATGATTATTGTAAAACATGCTTCAACGATAGTAGATTAACCACTTGTGGTATATGCAGGGTAGATCTATAATATCTTATTATACAATAGAATAAAGTTTTAAAATATAAAAGGTCTATTGACCTATTTTTGTTTTTTAGTGAAAGGGGGTCTTCTATATCAGTATTTACTGACTGAATAAATTTGATCTTTACGTTCAAAAATATCAAGATGGAGCGATCTTGGGAAAATATAGAGATTCTGAAAAATATTATTGAGTCTATTAAGAATAAGGATAAAAAATGGTCTGAAATAGCAGACGATCACATTGAGTGCTACGGATTAAAGAATAGTAGAAAGAGAACCGTAGTATCTTACGATAGACGCAAACTCGCTGAAAGATATATAAGCGACGAGTGGGGTGATAAACCATTACCTAGATCTCTTAACCTTCTTATGGCACATTATCAGGATCATAATTTTAAGGAACTATATAGAGAAGAAGAAATGGAAGATTATGAAGAATATAAGGAAGCGTATGAAAATCCAGATAGACATCCAGTTTGTAAAAATTTAGAAAAATCTATTCAGGCATCAGATGTATTGAATAAGTTATTGACGGCAGTTCACGAAGATGAATTAAAAAATAATATATCAGAAAATACTGATAAAAAAGCAAAGATTATATGTGAGGGTTTATGTGCTACTCTTATGCACACAAATAAAATCATGGAACAATATCAAAAATTTATTCAGGTTAAAGTAGGAGATAGGATTGATGTTGATAAGGATACTTCTCAATTCGGATACGGAGAAAAAACTGAAGACTTAAAATTATATGATGATACAAGAGATAATGGTAAGAAATATGTAATGATTCATTTTAGAACAGGAGATAGGAAGGTGTATATTATGGATCTGAATTTTCATTAAGGTTTTAAGGGAGGTGGGTTAGATGATTTTATAGGGGGCGTAGGTTTTTTTTCTTGTTTCTCTTCATCAGGAGGTGGTAGGGGTTGTCTATGTATTTTAAGACACCCCATCTCTATTCTGTCACATCTACTCTTAAATAATACAGCAATACAACCACCACACGCACCTAAACATGCTATTATAAATATTGATAATTGTTCTAAACTGAAGTCTTCTAATTTTGACATATATATAAGTTTATATTTTTTATTTAATATAATTAATTATATTATATAATGTCATTGTTATTAAAAGGAGATTGTTTAGAAGAATTGAAGAAGGTTAATGATAATAGTATTGATTTAATATTTTGTGATTTACCTTATGGACAGACTTCTTGTAAGTGGGATTCTATTATAGATATTAATGAATTGTGGAAACATTTTATGAGAGTTAAGAAGATTAACACACCTATTATTATGACTACTACAACTAAATTTGGAGTGTCATTAATAAATTCAGCACCTAAAAAATGTCCATTCAGATATGATTTAGTTTGGTGTAAATCTGCATCTTGTGGTTTCTTATCTGCTAAAAAAATGCCAATGAGAAAACATGAAATGATTTATTTTTTTTATGAAAAACTACCATTATATGATATATCAAGTCATAAACATAAATTTTTAAAAATGGCAGAAGGACGTAAAGGTAATTGTTATAAGGATAAGGGGACTGATGTAGCACCTTCATTAAAATATACACCACCTCTACCTAATTCATTAGTTAAAGTTGATAATAATAAGTCTGAAAATACTGACATCAATTCAGGTGGAAATAATTGTATTTTTAAAAGTGACGGAACTTACGGAGGAAAACAAAGTTATAAAATAAGTAAAGATAAAAAAGACCACCAGCAAAAATATGATCCACCTTTACCAAATTCATTAGTTAAAGTTGATGATAATATGTCTGAAAATACTGACATCAATTCAGGTGGAAATAATTGTAATCTTGATAGTAAAATTTATGCTACTACTGATAGAAAATCTCCTTTAAAACAAATGGGTTCTACAGGGAATAATTATGATCCACCATTACCTGATTCATTAGTTAAAGTTGATGATAATATGTCTGAAAATACTGACATCAATTCAGGTGGAAATAATATACCTGAACCGAAAGGTCGAAAGTGTAGTTTATGCGGAAAGGTAGGTCATAACAAAAGAAAATGTCCTACCATTTTAAAGTCTGAAAATACTGATAATAGTTCAATCATTAATTCTGAAACATATAAAAAAATAGAAAGAAAAGAAGTGGTCACATATCAACCTCCTCTACCTGATTCATTAGTTAAAGTTGATGATAATATGTCTGAAAATACTGACATCAATTCAGGAGGAAATAATGTGCCTATTTTAGAAAAACTTAAATATACAAATAATGGAAAAGATGATTCATCTTATGGAAATGTAAAAAGAGATACATTTAAAAAACAAAGATATGACCCACCATTACCTGATTCATTAATTAATGTTGATAATAATAAGTCTGAAAATACTGACATCAATTCAGGAGGAAATAATGTAGATTCTGTTTATAATAACGCATGTAATGGTGAAGATAATTATAGTTTTAAATATACAGAAAATGGAAGAAAGAAAGGTGAACCAGTATATGATCCACCACTACCTGATTCATTATTAGAAGTTAAATCTAGTCGTGGAAAACACTCTACTGAAAAACCAGTTGATTTAATGAAATGGATTTTAAAATATTATAGTAAAGAAGGTGATTATGTTTTAGATCCTACTATGGGTAGTGGAAGTATGGGAGTTGCTTGTAAGGAAGTTAATAGATTTTTTATAGGTGTAGAAAAAGATGAAGATATATTTAAAGTTGCGGAAAGCAGAATTAATTAATATCTATATATATTATATAATGACATATCCTAATATATCAATATGTATGCCCATCGCAGATCGTAATAATTTTAAAAAATTAATTGTTAGTAATATATTGAAGTTAGATTATGATAAAGATAAATTAGAATTTGTTATTTTAGATGACGGACAAGATAAATTTATATCTGATAATACAGAGTTAAATGTATTAAAAAATATTTTATATCCTATCAAAGTTGTATATAAATATGATAATGTTAAAAAAGAAATTGGACATAAAAGAAATATTTTAACTAAAATGGCATCTTATAATATTATAGCATGTATGGATTCTGATGATTTTTATTTGAGTAATTATCTTAAACACAGTATTGATGTTATGAATAAGGGTAATTATAATATTGTATCTAGTCCACAGATGTTATTTTTATATCCTGAAGATGACTGGTTGATGACTGGTATTGAGTGTGGTGCTAAAAGACAGGGACACGAAGCAACTATGGTATATAAATTTAAACATTGGAAAGCAATGGGTGGGTTCAATAAAAAAGGTAATGGTGAAGGAGTTAAAATGATTGATGGCATGAAAGATGATAATATCGGTAAAACTGAAATTAAAGATTGTATGATATGCATATGTCACGGTAAAAATACTGTCTGTAAAAACAGATTTAAAACATCTAATAAAATACCTATACAATTACCAGATAATGAAAAAAATATTATTATGAATTGTATTAATCTTGGTGTTTAGATTTTATTGAACTATTTAATGTCAGTTTATTCATCCACTGTCTCAATATATCCATGTGTTCTAATAAAAAATTATAAGTCCCCATATTCGTTCCGTATATTGTGTTGTTTTGTAAAGCATCCTCACCTAAACCATAATCATGTATAAATAACTCTGAACGCCAGTTATTCTTTGACCATAACTTATTTTTATAATACTCTGATAATATAAAATCATCTCCCATAAAACATGATAATAATACCTCTTGTGGTAAATTACTCATATCTCTTTTAGGTATTAAACACTTATAATATTCTACAAATAATTCTATTTCTTTTATCATTATATTTTTAGGTATAAATATACCTGAAAAACCCTCCACATATGATATATCAGTAAATCTATCTGGTATATATCTACCATCTATTATATTAAAACCACTCCCTGAATTTACATATCCTTTCGGTGCTTTCTTTGATAAATTTATTAAATATTGTTTATTATATTGAATATCATCATCCACTATCATTATATCATAATTTAATCTATTCTTTTTTAAAAACTGAAGACCACCTATATATTTTGTTATAGCACCATAATCAAAATCTAATGAATTTATCTCCACTTTATTATTATACTTTTTTAATATCTTTAATGATTCTATTGTTAATTGTAATTTTATATTAAACCTCCTATATCTATTCGGTATATTTATTATTATTTTATAACAATCTTTCGGTAATTGTTTTACAAAATAAGGTAATGTATTTATAAAAGTATTTATTCTCGGAGGAGTTGTTGTTAATGATATTATAAACACCATATATTATTATTTATATTATTATATTTTTTTATAAACCTATGTCTGAAAATACTGACTAATAAGGAGGTGGAACATAACTCTGACCCTTATTTGTTTTTAGTGTAGAAAATCTTTGACCCATTAAATTTAGGGAATCACTTATTTTCATTAAAGTTGCTATTTCATTATCAATATTCGGTGGCACTGCCTCTTCTATTCGATTCGGTGTTCTTGGACGTGGTGGTGGAGTTTTAGGTCTCAGTCCTGCCTTTGCTTCAAGAAGTAGTTTTTTAGGTGTTCTTGGTCTTGCTGATTTATTTAATTTTAATAATTTTTCAGGAGGTTTTGCTTCCTCTGGTTTTTCATTTACAAATCCATAAAATGTAGCGAGATCTTTTCTTATCTTTCTACCATCTATTACTACTAATATTGATGTCTCATTCGGTTTTAAATCAGCATCTATCGTCGCCACCTTGTTCTTACCTCTTAAATTTATTAATACTTTCTTACCCTTTTTCATTTTTGAACCATCTCTACGCTTTACATCTGCTGCATATTTCTTTCTCTCCTCTGCTGAATGTTCAGATATGGGTTTCTGTCTATATTTTGCGATACTCATTATATTTATTATAATATTTTATTATCACGTTTAATTTTTTTTATTTATATATATTATTATTATATATATTATTATAATGAGTGAAGAAAATATTGATATTACATCTGAATATTCTGACGAACAAATACAACAAATACTTAATAAACATATTAATGATAAAAAATATAAAGCAGAATATTACAGAAATAAATATCATAATGACCCTGAACACAGAAGAAAATGTCTTGAACGTTCAAGAAAAAATTATATTAGAAGAAAAGATATACTAAAAGAACGATATAAATTACAAAAAGAATTGACATTATTTAAAAAAAATTATAAATATCATAAAGATAAAGGAGAAGATGATAATAAATTTATAGAGAAATATCCTGAACTATGGGAGAAGTATAGTCATCATGTATTATGCGAGACTTCCATCTCTGAATAATCTATCTATCGTTTCATTAGAATTAAGATTTGTTGATTGATTATCCGCAGTATTTCTTTCTGTCACAGCATTTCTGACTGCCGTTTCAGATCTACCTTTAACATAATTATATGCATCTCTATTACTATAATTATGATTTTTTTCTAAATGTTTCATTAATAGTTTTTCAGATATAGTTATTCTATTTAAATTGACTTTTGTTTTCTCTGAAAAGCATCTGGCACAATGTGGACAGACTAAACTTTTTGTATTATAACCGAGAGATGGTGCGATCCGACTTGGCATTCTATTATTATTGATTTGATTTCACCTGAAGATCAAATTTATTTTACTTCTGCCCCTGTCGATGCTATATCTTGAACTGCTTGTAGTTTTTCTAATGTAGGTTGTGTGGTCTGTAAATTCATTAATTTTTGTTGTGCTTGTTTTTGTTCTTGTCTTTCTCCTGCTATATCTTCACCAGCACCTACAAGACCCACTGCCCCACCCAGTAAATTCAGAGCAACACCTACTGGTGCACCTACACCTGTTAGATCTAATCCTGTGCCTACTGCTTCTAATCCACCTGATACAATACCAGCAACATTACTTACTCTTTCAGCACTATTTTTACCATCTATTTTACCTGAATTTATATCATCTATTGTATCCATTAATCCTAATCCAACTGTTAATCCTGTTGATGCTAATCCTAATTTACCTATTGAACCTGCTTTCTCACCTACCGTCTTACCTACTGACACACTAGATTTTAAAAAATCACCTAAATCTCCTAATGCTTGACCTGTTGTCCCAGCATTTCTTAAACGCAATATAGCACCTAGATCTCCGCTTCTAGATAATTCTTCATCTGTTTTTAAAAAATCTCCTAAATTTGATTCACCCATGGCAGTATCTCCAAATAATCTCGGAACTTGTCTTGATACACCCTCTACTGCTGTATTTAATCCACCTATTACATATTTATCTGTTAAATTCATTGTTCTTGATGCTACATCAGGTAATGCCTTTAATACTTTCGGAACTGCCTGAATATCTTTACCCTTACTCGCTACTTGACCTAATACTGCCTCACCTAATGTTCTACCCTCCGCAGTATTAAACTGATCTACATCCTCTTTTGTTTCTGCTATTTTTTCTCTATGCTTTGATAATAATTCATTATTAGCATCCCTTATCTGTCTATTTAAACTCAATATATTTTCATTTGACTGATTACCTTGTGAAATAACACTACTTAAACCATAAGATTCCATTATATATTATTATATATTTTATATATTTTAAAAAAATTATCTACCATAATATTTTATGACTCCAATATTTAGCAGAATTTTTATCAGATGTCTGACCATGCCTATCATAATATGCCTTCTTTCTCTTTGGATCGCCATGATCTAAACTCTTATAATGACCCAACTTATCCTTGAACTGACCGTATCTAGAATCTCCAAAATGTATTAACCTCTTTTTTCCATTCTTCATTACATAAACTGAATATTTTTTATTTTTCGCACTAGACTTAAACGGTTTGTATAATGGTTTTTCAGACATGTTTTATTTATAATATTTAAATATATTTATTATTATATGCCTAAAAAAATTCATCACTCTTATGATAAAAAATCTCTTGTAGAAATTATCAACAATTTTAATCTTGATATTGATGTCAGTAAAACCAGACATTCTATTTGTAAAGATATTATACCTTATATAGATGAATATGCTTTACATTATTTATATAAACAAAATACTCAAAAACGCATTACATTTGATAAAAGAAAAGAAATTATATCAGTCGCAAGACAGTGTTCCGCTTACGCATTATCAGGTGATAAAAAAGAAATATATGATAATGATGAAGAATATTTTAGATATATTGAATATCTTTTAAAATACGGAGATATACCTTCTGTTAGAAAAGCAATTGAGAGATGTAATTTATATAAAGGCACTGAATATAAACCTGTTATATCTCCACAAACACAAAGATTAATCGACAGAAAAAAAGAACTTAAAAAATTATCTAAACCACAGTTTAATGTTAAAATAGGTAAATTTTATATTGATCTATCTTAATCAGTATTTCCATCACCACCACCTGCTTTTTTAACATATACTAAATTATGTGTCCCTACACTATGCTTCATCTTTCCTGCCAGTTTCTTCGCCTTTTCATTCTTCTCTGCTGATAATTCTGAAGCATATATTTTTCTAATCATTGTTGTTGATATTTTTGGACTACCATCTATACCATACTTACTCCAATCTACTTTACCTGACCATCTTAATAATAACTGCGATAAATTATTCTTGGATAATGCTTGACCTTTATCATTTAGAAATAATTTATCATCATCATATTCTTTATCTTTAAAATGATCTCTTTGTGCCTTCATCATTAATGCTATTAAATACATCATCTCTTTTGTTGTTTTATCACCCTTATTTTTAGGTTCTATATTAATTACATACTTACCATATTTATTTTTTGTTTTATAATTATTTACTACTAATCTATATCCCTCTATATATCTACCTGAAGATACAAAATTACCAGTCGTATTACTCATAATTACTGCCCAATTTGTATCAGTATTTTCTGACAGACCAGCATTATCATAAGTTTCAGCACTGATTTTTGTAAAGTTTGATAATTCATTTCTTACTGGATAAAGAGAATATAATTTTAAAAATACTAATGTTTGGATGTCACGCCATGTTTTACCTTTTTTAAGTTGATATTGACTCGTCACTCCATCGTCTCCAAAATTATCTCGTCCTATACGTAATCCTGTGGTTGATTGGATTATAGAATAGTCCAATGGTGATGCTCCTTTAATCACTTTCCTTGTTGTAAAATAAGTATCCCAATCTTTAAACGGAAGAGACTCACTTGTTGGTTCAACCACAGATTTCATAAAATCATCAATAGATTTATTGAATATTTCCTCTGATATGAAATTAGGTTTCTGTTTATCTGATATTATACCTGTTGATTGTTCCTCTAAATATTTCTTATTTAATTCATCTCTTAACTGACCATATTTATTTTTTAATCCTGCATCTCCACCAGTTGCATCTAATGTCACATAAATTACATTATAATATGATTTTATTGTTGAATCTGATAATTTCTTATTTTTAAATAATTCCACTACCCTTTTCCAATTCTTTAACCATGATAAATTATTAAAATCTAATTTCTTTTTATAACTCTCATTCACTATATCCTTAACCTTTTTTAATATACCTGTATAACTCTTTATTGTTGATTCTGCTAATGGAGGTTTCTCAATCTTTTTACCTTTATCATCTAATTTATCAGTCCCATCTTTATTCTTATAAAATCTCTTTTGTTCCTTTATCTTATTTATAATACTCGTTGGATCATCCATTATAATATTATATTATATTTTTATTTTTAAGTTAAATCAAATTTAATTTATGACATTATTTACCTACCATCCTCATCGCCTTATTATGTGCTTTTGTAAAACTCATTCCTGCTTTCATGTCACTACGCATCATCGCCATGTGTTTCGATGAATGGTGTTTAGAATGTTCTTTTAACTTTAATTTTTGATTGTCAGTTAATCCAGACTGTTTAGATTTACGCTTAGCGTTAGGTTTAGGTTTAGGTTTCTGACTATACATTATAATTATACACATAAATTTATATCAATACCTAAATAATCACGGTTCAATAATACACATCTATCACCAACATAATTATTATGACAAGTCATATCTAAAACATTATCACCCTCATTACTATATGTTTTTATAAAATAATCAATCATATCATCTGACCTTGTAATACCAGTATTATCTTTTCTAATTTTATAATCTAAAAATGTAGTAGGAAACCTACCCTTATGTCCTCCTTCTCCATCTTGTGTATGAGTTATATTTTTCCTTGTCCCAAAATATTTCTGTTGTCCTCCGTGTTTAACTAATCTTTTTTTATGATATTCATCACCTATCATCTGTGGATTATATGTTCCTCTTCGTTTATAATAAATAAATACTTCTTCTATATCTCTTAATGGTTGATATTTTGCTTGGAAAAAACCTGTGCTATTATTTTTTTTCCAAGAATAATGATATTTAGGTGTCTGAAATTTCAGTAATTCATAAGTAAATGGCATTGATGAATGTAATACAATTATACCATCAGATTTTAAAACTCTCCACATTTCAGGAAATAGCATCTCCCAATCCAAAGGTTTATCCCATGATGCGTTTGTAATACCATAAGGTGGCGATGTATATATCAAATCAAATGAATCATCAGGTATATTTAATATCTCTTTATGAATATCATTCTCTATATATTTTTTACTCATTTATATATATCATATATTTTATTATTTCTTTTCTTCCGACATGATTTGCTGAATAATATTAAATCTATTTGGATTCATCATCTTTGTTATTTTATATATAACAGCTGATGATTCATCTACATTTGATAATGTCTGATCTGGATTATGTATTGAAGTCACTATACTTGATATTGTTTTCGGTCTTGTGAATGTAAATTCTATTGGTGAATCAAGACCCACAAAATAATCACCATAATCATTTGATTTAGGTATTGTTGCTATTACTGGATATAATTGACCTGAATCTTCTCCACCTATATATGATGGATCATCTAATATATCTGATCTAATACAGAAATAAGGTGATGATAGTTTTCTCGGTAAATTATCTGCTTGTAGTTTCATTGACACTGTCTTTTTAGTTATTGCTGGGAATTGTTCTAATTTCATTCCTGATCTAAAAAATTCACCATGGAGACTTGATGGTGGATTTACTGCGAATGACATAGTTTGAGGCATTTGTAAATTATACATCCCAGCACCCCATATATTAGTCACTAAATCCATTGATGTTAATTGATCTACATCCGCATTTGTAAATGCATATGGTAAATTTTGTTTATTTTGATTGGTCACTCTTGTCGTAAAATCATTGTCTGAATTTACTGACGAATTAAATTGAATATATGAAAATCCTAATGTCTCCCATAATCCTTGTGTCCACTGATTTTCATTATATCCAAAATCTTTTATTACTATCCCACTTAACTGATCAAATATAGTCCAACCTTTTAAATTTGGATTTAAAAAATCTACATTATAACTTACTGATCCTATATTAAACTCTAATTCGTTTGCTTTATATGGTATTACATCTGGATTCCAAGATGTAAGAAATAATCTTTTATTTATTTTATATACTTTATCACCACCTGTCTCAAATTCTTCTATTGGTATATCACCTATTGGTTGTGTTGATCCAGCATTATGTCTATTCTGAATTCTTTCTGTCGTGTGTAATTGAGAAATCTCAAATCTATTTGATACTGTATTATATTCTATTAATGGTTCATTAGCACCCAAATATACTTGTTGATTATATCTGTATGTCGGAAATTGTGTTGAACTATATGCTGTCGGTAATTGTATATTTAACTGTTCTGACTGACCTACTAATCCTGCAGTTTCACCCCATCCATTATTTAATCCAACTACTACATTACCATATGAATTAAAATTAGTATCCCAACCTATCGATGTTCTCCTATCTATTAAACTACCACTTAATGAACCATCATTTAAATTAAATAATAATAAAGGTATAGTTGTAAAACTTGCTGATAAATCAGTATCTTCTAATATACCCAAATGAGATGTTGTTATTGACACATATCCACCTGATGGTGATGTTGTTGATGGAAATCTTTTAAATACACCATAACTATATCCATCCTCCCATGAATTACCTTCTGTCTCAATATCTTTATATGAAGCATTATAATCAAAAAATAAAGGTATTGTATTCATATATGCTGATCCAGATGAATTTATTTGATAATAATCACAACCTAATTGATCCCCATGTATAGAATCAGTAGATGCTGATCTCACTGCTCTACTCAGTAAATTCATATGTAAAAATCGTGAATTATTTACTGTTGTAAAACCTTTCATTTGATTATATTTATTATCAAATAATTCAGGATGATTACCCTGTTCATTAAATATATTTGCTAATAATCTCATTGCTTCTTTATCATCCCAATCTACTGATAAAACTAATTGATGAGCATCATCGTCTGTTGATCCTCTCTCAAATTTAGATTGTTCTAAATCATTCTCAAATATAAATGAAGAATATAATAAATTAGGTGTATTCGTAGGAAATGCTGTTTTAACCCAGTAATTATTAAACTCTCTACCTTTAATCCAAAGTTCAGGTCTCTTTATACCTATATACTGATATGATGATAAATATTTTAAACCACCATCATTATCTCCTGTTGTTCCTGCCCAATCAGAATATGTTGCTGATGAATTTGTTTCAACAGATCCTGCATAAAAAGTATGAAAAGTTTCTGAATTGATTTCAGTATTTAGTCTTCTATTTGTTTCCACATTTATAGTGTTATATGCTACTCTTGATATTGCTGTATTTAGTTGAGGTTGTCTTGTTCTTGTTAATGTATTAGTTAAAGTATTTGCTATTGCTTCAGGTGACTTAAAACCTACACCTACTTCCACATCCAATTTCTCAATATATTCAATATAATCCAGTGCTGCAGGAGTGGTTAATGAAGCACTCATTATATCATCTGGACTATCAGATTGACTACCATATCTTGTTTCCGTTAATGTAAATATTTTAAATCTAGAATTATTTAATATCGGTTTTATTCTATTTGAAGCAGAAGCAGATTCAGAAGCATTCTGAAAATATTGAGCATCCTCATCTGTAAAAAATAAACTAAAAGTATCGTTATTAAAACTACTACCCACTGATGTTGATAAAGCATAACTCCCAAAAGGTCTCCCAGCATTCTCTGAATCAACAGACAACTCAAACCCACCTGAATTAGTCGCCCAAACAAATCTTCTCGGTAATGAATATGCGATCTCACCATGATTAGTAATATAATAATTATATAAAATTGTTGTTTTATTTTCATATACATCCACCTCCAATGTTGTATTTGATGCTGTTATTCTCTCATAACCTAACATCTTATCATTTGATCCATTTACATAATTTATAGGTGTCTGTAATGTATATGTTATATCTCTTCTACCTATAAATTTATCTGTTATTTGTAAAGCATTATCATCTGAACCTATCTCAGATATATATGATTGATGTATAGATACTTTATCACCAGCATTTACTCTTATACCTGAACCCAGTTTATTTGTATATAACGCATTACTATCTTTATTACCTGCTATATACTCACTACTCTGTTGATGAGAACAATCTAATAATATTGTTGATTCACTCATATATTATAGATAATTATAAAAAAATAATATAAATAATTATTAAAAACACGCATCAAAAAAATTATCTGATCCATATTTATGACCCAGTGCTTTATTGATTTTATTCTGAACTATCGCCTGTTGATTTTTTTCTTCATATTTCTTCTTTTTTTCTGCTTTGCGTTGTTTTCTCTTATCTTCATATTGTGATAATGCTTCCTCTGTTGCTTGTTTAGATATTTTCATTATATCCTCATGTGTTATATTATTAGTGATATTCTTTGTTTCATGAACTACATTATTTACTACTGGTCTTTTTCTCTCAATTTCTTCTTTCTTTTCTTTATCCTTTTTTTCAGACGGAGTAGGCATCTCTCCTTTTGCTCTTAATTCTTTATTTCGTCGTCTTGTTTCCAACCCTTTCTGGCGTGCTATTGCTAGTTTCTCTAATGCTTCAGGTGACATCTTACGTGTTCTTTTAGGTTTCTTTATCACTGGTGCAGTCTCTAATATCTCTGCTTTTTTAAATACATCATCCACTTGAACCTTAACTTTTTCAGGTAATGGTTCAGGTTCAGGTTCAGGATCAGGTTCTTGTTCTGTCTCTTCTATATTCATTTCGATATTATCTATTGTTTCTTCTTCTGATTCTGACACAATTTGAGGCATTTTCTCCATTTGATTTATAGTTCTATAAAATATTTTAATTATTTTTTATAATTTTTTATTAAAATCTAAATAATGTATATAATGAGTGAAAAAATGTTTAAAAATCCTCCAAAAGTAATTCCAGTTAAAGAAGAAGAACCTGATAAACGTATTAAACCAGTTCATCCTAATTTTATAAAACCACCTGCTTTACTACTTGGTATAGGGGCAGTAAAATCAGGTAAAACTGTTTTGGTGAATAATATTTGCCTTCGACCCTATGAAGAAGGATTTTATGGACAAGATTATTTTGATAATGTTCATATTATATCAAATACTATAAATAATGATCCTACAGCAAGATTTTTACGTAAAGCATTTGATTGTCAAGATTTCTATACAGATGGTATGATCACTGATTTAGTTAATAAACAAAAATCATATGGTGAAAAAAAAGATATGCCTTTTATAGCATTAATATTAGATGATATTTTAGGTTCAAATATGAAAAGAAATAATGAAATTAGTTTTCTTGCTACAAGATACAGACATCATAATATAGGATTAATGGGTATATTCACACAGAATTTTAAATCTGTTGATACTATATTAAGAAATAATGCTACTGATGTTATAATTTTTAAACAAACTAATAATAAACAACTTATACAAATAGCAGAAGAATTCCATCCACCATTTCAGAGTATTGAGAATTTCTTGAAGATATATCATAAGGCAGTTTCTAAAAAATATGATTTCTTATATCTGAAAGTTCAGGAAGGTAAAGCATTAAGATCTTTTGAGGAAGTATTATATGAAGATGGTAAGATGCTGGGTGAAGATATTGAACTACCTGCTGAAAGTAAGAAATTAGTTAAACAAGTCAAAGAGGTAAATGAGAATGAAAAAACAGATTGATTTACCCCACAAAATATCTATATAACACCGTCTTAAAATGAAATCAGTATTTACTGACATAAGCAGAATTATAGAGACGTGTCCCATTTACCCCCCTTTTTCTAAAAATAAAAATTAAATACAATCACTAAAAAAAAATAAAATAAAATATTAATAAAAAAAAATAATTTCACATATACACCACGAATGTTTGAGAATATGGGGGTAAATGGGGTATTTAAATTATTCATATAGGAGATATTTTTATTATCAGTATTTTCATATAGTATTTATATAGTAAATATTTAAATTGTAAAGGGTAATAGAATCATCTTTTTAAAAGTCTATTTACCTCGTTTAAATCTTTGTTTTATTATATATATAGTTAATATAATGTCAGAAGAATTAATAGAATTTTTTAGTGAATCAATATATGGTGATAAATATACAAAAGATAATAAGAAATATATAAAAAATAAGATAAATAGTATTAATACAGGTGAATCTTGTTTTTATATAAAAGATAAAAGTCAATCATTAAAGTTGATAGATGGTTTAGAGTTTTTAATAAATGAATATACAAATACTCGTAATACAATAACAATATTAAGAGATAAATTAAAAAAGTGTCCGAAGGATAGTGACTGGGATTATATATCTAATAAATATCAAGAATCATTAAATGATATTAAAAATATTAAAGATGAATGTAAAAATGAAATAAAAAATATTGAAACTAATTATTATGAAAAATTAAAGAATGATATTAAAGATACACAACCTTATATTGATTTAACTGAAAAACATAATAAATCAGTAGAAGAATATACTAAACTTTATAATGAATATTATAAAAATCAGAATATACTGACAGAATTAAAAGAAAGATATGAATCATTATTAGATGATCACTGTAAAGAAAAACGTGAGAACTCAACTGCAGGACATGAAAAAAGATTAAGAAAAAAAATAGAAAAAGAATTTATGGATAGAGAAGATAAAACTAAAAAAGATTTACAAAAACAAGTAAAAAATTTAAAACAATTATTAAAGTTTGAACAGGAAAAGAATATGTTATTGATAGATTCGTAATAATAAAATATTAATAATATATAATGGAAGATGTGCTGGATACATTAATGAATTTAGAGTTTCCTCAACAAGATAGAACAAATGTAGGTAAATATCAGGGATTTGTATTGGGTATGGTAAATTCATGGGCAGGTAAAGGTGATAAAGCAGGTAGAAGACAATTAATATCAAGAAAAAGCGAACAACCTAAATATCAACATATAATGAAAATATCATTCGACTTAATGAAAAATTATGATAAAGATTTTAAATTTTCTACAATACAATTTAATAAAAATAAACAGATGCCTAAACATATAGATGGTAGAAATATTGGTGAGAGTTATATATTAGGTTTGGGTGATTATAAAGGAGGTGAATTGATTGTATATGATGAATATGATAATCCATCAAAAATAGATATTAAAAATAAGTTTTATAAATTTAATGGATCAAAATATTATCATGAAACTGCTGAATTCACAGGTAATAGATTTACTCTTGTATTTTATCAAATATAAGGTCTGAAAATACTGACAATAAATTTGATCTTGAAATAAAATCAAAGTATAAATATGCGTTGTCTAGAATTGTTTAGTGGAACTAAATCATTCGGCAAGGTTGCTAATAGTCTGGGTTTTCAGACAGTATCTCTTGATCTTGATAATAAGTTTAAACCTGATATAAATATAAATATATTAGACTGGGATTATAAAGAATATGATAAAGATAGTTTCGATTGTATTTGGGCGAGTCCACCGTGCACAGAATACAGTAAGGCGAAAACAAGAGGAGTGAGAGATATTGAAGGTGCTAATAAAATTGTATTACGCACAATTGAGATAATAGAATATTTTAATCCTATAATATGGTTCATAGAAAATCCACAAACATCTTTATTAAAAAAACAAGAATTTATGAATAAATATAATTATATTGATGCTGATTATTGTATGTATGGGAAACCATATAGAAAAAGAACACGATTTTGGACTAATAAAGAATATACGCCATTATTATTATGTAATAAACAGTGTGGATCATTTGTAAATGGGAAGCATATAGGTAGTTGTGGTAATGGTAGGTCAGTATATACTGACAAAGCATATACGGTAGATGAGAAACATTCTATTCCACCTAAATTAATATATTCATTACTGATGGATTAGTCAGTTTTTACAGACTTATTTTTAGAATAATCAAATACAACTTTACTACGAACTTTTTTTGATTGTGCTATACTCTCATTGACTTTAAATTGTAAAGGTGCGTTTGGTGTAGCATTATTGATTACAGGTTTCATTTCTTTTTTTTTAGGCATATGTATATTTAAAATATTTTTTTTAGATAAATTTTTTTAATATTATATTAGATATAAATGAGTTTGATTATAACATCTAATACTCCTAAAAATGAGGTAGGTGAAGTTGTGTCAGGATTAAATTTACCTTATACTTATCAAAATAATTTACAAGATACATTAAAAATTCCTGCTAATTCTGAAATAGCAGTTCAATCAGTAAAGATAAATAGAACAGGTAATTATACAATAAGTTCAGGAGATAATATGGGTATTTATTTTGGAGAGGAATTAACTGCGGAGGGTAGTAATAGTGCTGTAAATTCATTTTGTGTTCCTACAAGATTATTAATGTCAGGAGAATTTGAGGGTGATGATGATGAATTTTTTAGTGGTAGTCCTGAAAATATTGCTAAAAAAATAGAAGATGCAGGAAATAGATGTCTTCAACATCCTAATTTATGTAAAAACGCATCAAGCAGTATCAATGAAGGTTTTACTTGTGACGTGTTAAGAAACGCATCAAATACAGGATTTTTAGGATTTAAATATACAATGACTAATACTCCATCAAGTAAAAATGAAACAAGTAATATATCTGATTCTTGGTTAGATGTAGATAATTCTACGGAATGGGATTATAATTCTTCAACAAGAATTTTAACAAATGATAGTGGAACTGATTTTTCATCATGTATAGGCACTGATTTTCCACTGAGTCAGGCGAGTGGAGTATTTACAGCATCAATACTCGCATATAATCAAAATCAAGAATACGGATTAACAAGATGTATATCAACATTAGATACTGATGATGGATATAAATATCTACCTGATTATTTTGATGATGACGGAGATGCTTTTTATGATTGGCAGGTAGAAATTGGTGAGGATAATCTTGTATCAGTATTTCATGCTGTCCCTGATTTACCTGATAATCCTGATAATCTAACACTTAAAGAATTTAATTATTTAGGTAATGCTTCAAGTGGAGGTAGTAAGTTTAATGCGAAGACAGATATAATCGATAGTGTAAGATTTCTTGTAAAAGGTGAAAGAGTTAAGATTTCATTGTTTAAAGATACAACAGAATATGTGTTATGCGATGGAACAAATGCTTCAGGATCACTTAATGTAAAACCTACAAATATGAACACAAGATTTTTATATCCAAAGATTAGATTAAATGATAATGCTTCATGTGGTATAGATGTATTTAATGGTGTTAATGTAGATGGACTTGTATATGGTAATGATGAAACCAGTGGTGAATTAACAGATGCTGAAAAAAATATAGATTGGTGGGTAAATCATAGTGATGATCCATATGCGGAAGAAATGGATTTAATATATGATTCAGCATTAAATTTTACAGGTCAAACAGGATTAAACGCAAGTGGACAGATAGATTATAAACCAGCAATATTCTGTGCGAAAGATAATAGATATGAATTTACAAATGATTTAAATACACAAGAATTATTAGGATTCCCAAATAGACCTCTTGTATTCCAAGAATCAAGTGTAAGTGCATCAACTCCTTTTCCATTAACTTATAATTCAGATCAAGCACCTAATCTTGATGCTACTACATCTCTATTTGTAAGAGTTAAAAATATGACATTTGATTCAGTAAATTTCAGTAAATCTGCTTTATCTAAAATATTATATCATATACCTACATTTTCTAATTCAGGTGATACTGCTGGTGCTTTATATTTTGAACCAACCGAAAGAGTTTATCTAAAATTAAATAACCCAGTAGATTTATTTATATCCAATATTGATATTGATATAGTTAATGCTGATGAAACTCTCGCAACAGATTTAACTGGTAAAACAACAGTAATACTTCATATTAGAGATGCTAAAATATAATCAGTAAAAACTGATATTTTAAAATATAATAATAGATATATAATATGCCTAATACTGATAAACATTGTATATATTTTTTAAAAGAAGAATTATACTATATTTTAATGTCAGTAAAAACTGACTATCAAAATCTATTAAATAATGAACCTGAAGATGAAGAAGAAGAAGAAAGTAGAGAAGAAAATTTAAGTCACTTATTTTCAGTTATTAAAAAAATAGAATCAAAAATTAGTCAGTAAATACTGATATTATTTTTTACTCTTTTTATGTTTCTCCCATAAATCTTTATCAGCAGTTCTTCTTGTAGTGCCTCCTACCGCAAAACTATACACCCTTGCCTGTCCCCATTGCTGTGCTGACATTTTACCTTTTAAACTCTTACCACCTATTTTATTACCTGATAGACTCCTCACGCTCTCAGGTGAACCTCTGTGTGCCGCCAAACCTCTATCATATACTTTATCTAATATACTCATGCTAATACCAGTTAATTTAGATATATCTTTTTTACTATTA
>VMHT01088654.1_pt1 | contig 19293 bp, 26 predicted proteins | sample 4693611 | NCBI WGS metagenome assembly VMHT01 (sample SAMN12280063, study PRJNA550983) | marine metagenome | isolation source: seawater sampled from same location over 5 years 0.02-0.2 micron viral filtrate | place: USA: collected off the coast of southern California halfway between the port... ...
ATCTACATCCAATAGAACAGAATATATATCTCCGTTGGAAGCTACATTTGTTCCGTTACTCCCATACCCACCAGACTGACCTGAGTTATCTAACGTAACTTGCTCATTGTAACTGCTAAAAAATATACCTTTAGATTGGCAATTTTCGTCATAGCCTAAACTTGCATCAGTACCCCAGCCAAATTGCATACCGCCGCCAGAAGCATAAGAATCAACATGAACTTCGTAGTACCATTTACCGCTAGATGGCAGCGACATTGTACCATGAATCGCTGTATTATTTGTGTCGTGGGCAAGGGTCAAATTCCCTTTAGAAAGATCTCCCATAGTGCCATACGCTAATGGATTTAAGGTGCAAAAGTTATTGCTCGGGCTGTCCGGCACGACATCGCTTGCGGTAAAGTTGTTCACAGTAAAATCGTTTGTACCATCCGTACTATTTGCGTTGTTACCGATATCACTGCTATCAGCAAAGTCTAAGTGAAAACCATTTGTTCCGTAGGATACGCCTGATACCGCTTTTGGAACCCACACTCCGTCTTTAGTCTCACCAAACGTCTCCGGCCCATAGCTCGTACCATCAATAAGATGGACTTCAGCCATGTAGCCATCAAAATTACGACTGTTGTTTCCCCCGTATTTACCAAGCAAATGATCGTTTCCAGACTCATTAATTGTTGAGTCAGTATCTTGGCTAACATTTTGCTCTGTACTCCAAGATGTTATCTGTGTTCCATTGACATAAATACGGCTTCTATCTTCAGCCGTTGATTGTGTCGTGTCTACTCGCCAGACAAAATGATACCAAGCTGAAGTATCACGAAACACCTGATTAGTTAGTTTGTATTTAGCCGCACCAGCATATAGTTGAACGTAAAGTTTATCGTTACTATCAAAGTTGAAATTGCTTAAAGAGCTAGATCTGCCATCAGTAAATAGGTATTGGTCACTACCCAAATTCCCTCGTTTGACCCAAGCACTCCAAGTCCATGTTTTCATATTACTCGAACTGGTTATATCGCGTTTTAAGTTTGCATTATCGCCATCATCAAACCGCAAAGACTGGTTAAGGGTGTGACTAAAAAATGAACCTAGCGCACCTCCCGGCGCACCTGCCCCACCCAATCCACCATGATTACCTTTAATCAAACTCATTAAGTCAAGGCTCCTGATGCCGATACAGCTATCGTATTGTTACCTGACGCTGCGCTGCAATAGTAAGCAAGGTGATATGTGCCAGCCGTTGTGAGTGCTGTTAAAGAAGTAGCGTTGATTGCTACGTCAGCATGGGCTGATACCGTGTGTCCCCCACTGTTAATCAGTAATATGTTGCCAGATTGACCAGCAGCTGCATTTGTAAACGTAAGAGTGAAATTACCACTAGGTGTACATTGAAAATCGTTGCCAACAGCAAGATCAAAACTACCATCATTATCTGTGGTAACATGTCCAAACGCTCTGCCATCCACTTCAACATCATCATTCATCTTAAATATGGTTGTGCCTGTAGCTATTGAAGCCACAGTAGCGTCTGCATCGTTTTTGATGGTTACGTCTGTGCTTGAACCCTGACCTGTTAAGATAAGACCTTCAGCAGATGTAAATCCTATGGCTGCGTTATCACCCGCTGCCGTATCACCATCAGGCTCAAATGTAGCTGCTGTTGCTACTCCAACAATATCTACGTTTGTAGTGCCAGTTGGAACAGCAAGAACAGTTGCGTCAGCATCGTTTACCAATGTAATGTCGTTTGTAGAACCTTGTCCTGTAACTATAATACCTAATGCAGCAGTGTAACCTATCGCTGCGGCGTCACCTGCAGAAGTATCACCATCTGGTTGAAAGGTTGCAGCACCTACATCTCCACTAAAGTCACCTGCCGTGCCGTTAAGCTGCTGTGTAAGAGTAAGCTGTCCATCAGATGCAATCGTTATCGAATCAGCATCACTTGCAACACCAATCGTACCACCATCTTTAATAACTAGATCATCTGCGATCGTTAGCAAACCAGTAGAACTTAGCGACATGGTTTCTGCTGCCGCTGCAGATGCTGCTGTTTTAAAAGATAACTTAGTTGCATTATTAGATGCACTAAAGTCACCCTCGGATACAGCCTCAATGCCTGCTGCTACCAATACTGCATCTGTCCCAGCACCTTCATCGGGAGCTATAAAGTTAATGACCCCTAGCTTATCTGCACTGGCAATATCGTTGTCACCAGCGGCTAGAGTGAGTGTTGGAAACTTATCGTCTGATGTGGACGCATGTTTTAATGTTAGTCCAGAGTCAGCCACATGTGTCAGTGTAATTTCTTGATCGTTACCAAACTGTATTGTGCCGCCGTCTGCAAGAAACAAATCAGAAAACTCAGCAGCTGCGGTTCCAAGAGTAGCCCCGTCTGCACTGGCGGGTACGATGGATGTGCCTACGGTGGCTGTGTTTAGGACAGGGCTGGTAAGAGTTTTGTTAGTTAGTGTGTCAGTTGATACGAGAGACACAAGAGTTGAATCTGCGCCTGCTGGGAGCAACATTACGTTTGTTACTGATGCGCTATGAGGTTGTGATGCCAAAGTCTGACCGTGACTGTTGCTTTCACAATTAAATACTATTCTACCTGAATTAGTATTTCCTCGTACAACTACCGTGCCTGTACCGTTAGGAGCTAAATCAATCGTGGCATTGGACGTGGTAACAATATCCGCCCCATTCATGTCCAAATTTCCACCTAATTGCGGAGAACTATCCTCAACTATGTTACTTATGCCAGAAGATGTAGCCAGTCCTGAGACTAGTGTGCTACGAGTTAGTCTTTTTAATCCACCACCAGACGTGTCAACAGCAAGAAGCACATCATCATTTGCTACTGTGGATATCTCGTTAAGATCTCCCAAAGCTTTTTCTTCAAAGCTAGTGCCATCGGCTACGAGTATTTTATGCGCTGTGTTATCAGGCATACGTAGTTGAGCGCCAAGGGTTACGTTGCCTGTGAGCGTAGATGTGCCTGAAACGTCTAAATTACCATTTAAATCAACAGTTGTAGTGGTTATCTCAACTTCAGTATCTGCATCAATATCAAGCTGTCCGTCAGCGCTAGAGTTTATAAATATAGCTGAGTCTCTAAAAAGCACTTTCTTGTCAGTAGCAACTAATATGTCTTCTGCTAACCCGTCAATATATGCGGAGCCGTTGATGTATATATCTCGCCACTGTTGACTGGATGATCCTAAATCAAATGTATTATCATCATCAGGTATTATGGACGAGTCTACATCTGCCCCAAAAACCACATTATCAGAAGCGGCATCTCCTAATGTGAGAGTTCCTCCATTTAGTGTGGTTGTGCCTGTAATAGTGGCATTACCAGCTACAGTTAGATTACCACCTATGTCAAAATTACCTGCAACACGATCAAGAGCTTCGACCACATTCGTGCCATCACAGAACACAAAACAAGTTTCTCCAGCTGTTACAGCGACACCAGTTCCTGATGCGGTTTTAACAGTGACTGTCTGAGCTGTACCATTCTTTACTACAAATATTTTACTGAGTGTTGGCACAATCACCGTAGCTGCGCCAGACAACGATGTACCTGTGTCTGTGAGATTCAGTATGGCGTTTCTTGACTCTGCTGTTGCGCCGTTAGCTGTGGATAGAGTAGCAGAATTAGTACTCCAAGTATTAATGGTTGCAGTGCCAGCTATGGCCTCTTCAACTAATTTAGTAATACTATCGTTTACAGTGTTACCCCAACTACCGCTCAACTCACCTTGAGTAGGTAAGGCTATTTTTAATAACGTACTAAACTGTGTTGCCATCTGTGAGTCCTCACTAACCTATGCGAATTATAGCATTTGTTTTATCTGCCGTTGGGAATTGAATAACAAAATCTGCGGAACTTGTCTGCTTATCTTCTCCAAAATCTATAACTGCTATGGCAGGATCTCCACCACCAGATTTATATATCAAAGCACCTCTAGCAGTGATAGAGGACGAAGCAAACGTTGTATCAGCAAAATCTAAAAATGCTATAGTGCCTGAAGATGCAGGATTTGCAGCTATGGTCAAAGTATTTCCACCAGCAGTGTATCCAGTGCCACTAACTTCATTAGTCGTAGAATACGCAGTTGTGGTTGCATCTAGAGTTGCACTGGAGGTGAATAAGGCAAGCTTAAATGTTTGTGATGTATCAGCACTAAAGTCCATCTCTCCGTTTAGGAGAGCTACCTTAAATGATGTGCATAATGTTTGAGTTATTGCCATGATACATCCTTAATTAACAGGCATCCTGTACTGCCCAGAACGATAGTAATCCTGACGCAGTTTACCGTCGGTAGTGCGCTGCAATAATCCTATAGCCTGTAAATAACGTTTTTCATACATCGCCACCATATCAGCCTCGCCTTTCATAAAACGAATCGCTTCCATGAGAGTCCCATTTAACAATGCAGTATCAAAGTTATCACCTAGATACGTGCCTCCTGCAGTGACTATTGATGTAGGATACTTGGCATAAATATGTTCGATCTCATAATTTTGATCTGGGGTTGGGGCTAACATTAGCTTTATTTTACTACCCGAAGTGCTGTGATAAGCATAAAACTTAGGTAGTCCGTATTTTGCACTAGTGTTGACAGGGTAAGCATCGCGTAGAAAGTTTACATCTTTATTCAACAAATAATTCGTGGTGCTACTGGTGATTACAGCAAAGCTGTATGTATACAAGTAGTCATCAGGAGTAGTGTATAGCTTATTAGTAGCAGTGAGAGGGCCACTATCCACATTACGCATGGACGTCAAATCCACCGTATTATAAATTAACTGCTCTGCCTGCTGTGCAAACAAAGCATGTTGATCTGCCGTAAACGTCTGCTCACATATGTCTTCGACGTTTGCTTTCAAGCTAGTGTAGTTCATAATTTACCCCATAGGACCACGAGCCATAAAACCTTTGGTTGCTGCACCTGCGCCGCGTATTTTGATGCCGCCTCCTGCGCTGTATTTTTGTACCGTACCACCTTCTTTCTTAAAGCCCATTTTATTACGAACTTCTGTTGGCAGCTTACCTAGACCCTTGTTTCCTGCAGGTACTTCCTTTAAACCACCGGGATTACTAATTTGCTTGCTCATGTTTGCCCTCGTTATTGCCATTGTTTTACCTAAGAAGTTGTTACTGTTACTGAACCTAGAGATGCGTTCATTACAAACTCTAGTTTATTATCCAAAGACCCCGAATACTTAAATGCTCTACTTTCTGCGTAACCAGCAAAGTCTGGTCTTGGATCTCGTATTGCTTGCGGATCGTCCACAGGAAACATACCTAGCTTATGTTGTGGGTGATCGTGATCATAACATTCATAACATGCCTTTAGATTAGTATCGTTACCTTTCCTTATTATATTACGTAAATCACGTAATTTATATCTAAATCCACATATATCGCACTCTGCGATAGCTCTTTTTGTGGATGCGAATCTGTTAGACATAGTTAAATCCTAGCAACTCTCGGTATATATCGCTCAGATGTTTTCTCTCTATCTTCACCTGCAGCCAGATTATATTGCTCATCATAAGCTGCTTTTAACATAGCAACCCTATCAGCCAGCTCTGGTGTTTTCATGGCTATGTGATACGCCAAACCAGCCACAAGGCACGGTAAGAACCTGAACACCACGTCTGCTGTTTCAACGCCGTTACCAGCATCTTCTATTCTTCTCATCCTAAAATATACGAACGTATATGTCTGATCTGGCACAGGCCACAGGTTTATTCTAGGTGTGGCTAACCGTTCTACAAATACCTGTATCGGCCTACCAGATGTTAACTTGTTTGGGATAGACGCGTAAGTACTAACACCAATACGTGTTATGGTGAGATCAGACTGTGTGGCTGCATTACCTGCGTTTGTGCGGATTACTTGATCTAACAGGTCTATGGTGTCTGCAGGTAAATTATACTGAGACGTGCCTGCAGTGACAGATATCGTCCCGCTATCAATAGTCCACATATTAATGCCACGGTTCTGCCACTCAATAGTCATCAGGTTCATGGATCTGCGAGCCGTGCGGAGATCGTAACCCGACCGCATCTCACGTCCAGCACGCTCCCACGCTTCTTCCGCGATTTCAGTGAAATCCATATCAAATGCGGTGGTGCCTGATGTAGCCATTTACTTTTTCCTTCTTAACGACTTTACACGTCTTGGTTTACCCGCCGGTTGTCCAATTCTCTTCTTCTGTGCAATCCTACTACGTTTCTGAGCGGCTGTCATTTCTCCAGTAGTTTTAGGAGTTTTTGAAGAAACACGCTTGGAAGGACGACAATAAGGAGTTCCACGTTTCTCACCCTTCTGTCTGCCACATTTCTTGTCAGTGGATACATCTTTCCAATCCTCCTTAAACCAGCGTTTTAAGGCTAGACCACTTTTTGTTTTCCTGACTGCCATAAATAACTCACACGTACTTTGTAACTTTACGACGACTAACTATCCCACAACCTCTAGCCACATTACCGTTTTTAGTGGGTCTTTTTCTTCTACGTCTGGCCAAACCACCACCGTCAAAATTTACAACGCCCCCAGTGGCTTTCTTCTTCTTTTTGCTGCCTTTGCCATAGTTGGCCGCACCGACCTTCCTACATTTCGCAATGGCCCCTGAAGCATAAGCGCTCGGAAACACTCTATAGCGAGCTTTTACTTTGTGATAACAAGCGTCTTTAGGCATTTTTTCTAGCCCTCCTTATGCTTTCTTTACCTTGCCTAAATATTCTGGCAACTTCGGTTTTACCCATGACTTTGGCTCTCTGTTCACCAACAGTAAGTATCTGTATCTTTCTGGCAAAAGGCTTATTTACTTTCTTTACCTTTGCCACAGTTGCTCTGGCGTCAGCAGGAGTAGCAAACTTTATACCCACGGTATCCTTGGGATTCTCATCAGTATAAAGCCTGCGACCACTACCTTTTGGCTTTTTTCCTGTTCCTACTTTTGGATCTCTTTTTCTTTTTCGCACTTGGTAAAAGCCCCTTGTTGACGGCTCTAGCTCTCTCACTAAAACCCATCTTTTCGCCAGTTTTTATCTTACGTTTTATCGTAGATATCTTTGCAACCATCTATCAGCTTCTTCTCTTACCGCCTTTTTTACCACCCTTAGTCATCATAACCATTTTAACTGGACGAAAGCCTTTAGTGGCTTTACCTACACCACGAACCGACTTACCGGCAGAAAAGCCTTTTTTACGCATACCGCCCATGGAGTAACCTTTTTTCTTCATGCCACCAGCAGCCATACCTTTTTTCTGTTTGTCCACCATTTTGATGGCGGCGTTTAGACCTCCAGCAGCCATGCCTTTTTTCTTCATGCCGCCCATGGAATAGCCTTTTTTCATGCCACCGGCTTTCATACCCATACCCATGTAAGGAGTTCCTTTGCCACCAGTTCCTCGCCTGCCTCTTTCTTTTGGTGCAAAAGCAGTTGAAGGTGGCTTAGTACCCCCTTCTTTTGGTGCAAGGACTGATTTAGGAGGACGCCTTCCAGAACCTAAATCCTCTTGGATCGGAGTTTTCTTTGGTGCAGCAGCTCTACCACTACCCATGGGGACTTGAACTGGAGTTTTTTTAGGTGCAGCAGCTCTACCACTACCCATGGGGACTTGAACTGGAGTTTTTTTAGGTTTTGACGTTGGTTTGGTTGTAGGAGCCTTTGGTCCTGCACGAGTCTTACCCTGTTGCTTGTTAAGATAATCACGCAAAGACAAACCTGACGCTTTCAACTCTTCCGCTGTAACCGCAGCTTTTTTCTTACCTGATTTATCGGTGAAAGTGCTAAGCCCACGCCGTTTTGCCTCTGCAATAGTTCTGGCTGGACCCTTGCCTTTTCTGTCAGCCATACCTTTTGGAGCCGCTTTTTTAGCGGCTCTACTTGCGGGTTTCTTCTTTCCTGCACCAAATGCTTTCTCTGGGAAGTCAAAATCTTTGCTTCTCTTTTTTGCCGCTTTTGCGGACTGCTCGCCTCTAAATCCATTAGCCATCTTTTTCTTCCTTATACAAGTTGTTAAACACACGCTCAGTATCCCAAACATAACTTACATTCTCTTTAGAATTAAAAGTATGTTGGTTCGGTCTGAAGTCTGGAGCGCCCTGCCCTGTTTCAAACCACGCAGGATGCGTAACACGCACCCGGTTGTTAGGTAACGCTACAATGTTACCTGTATATTCTCCTGCGTCTAACAACTCCAATACATGACTTTGTTTATGTTGTGCAGGATGGTCGGCTACTTCACTGTCTGTATAATCTACAGTGAAATAGTATTTAGCGGGGTAAAACTCACCATCTACCTTGGCTATCCAAGGTGCAGGTGTTGCCCGCTCAATCTTATAAACTGCATGATAATGGGACATACAGTCCCAAGGTTGGGCTAGGTAGGGTGGTAGCTCTGTAGGCCACTCTTCATAGGGTACATCAGCCACAAGCGCTGTCAGAGGCATCCTAGCCCACATAGCGCCACCATGTACGTTAGGATCGTCAGTATCGTCAGACTCACATCCTGTGAATATGACTTGAAAACTAAGAGTGCGGTTGGGCATCGTAGTCACGGCAACCACCATAGCATGTAAAAACTCTCCATGATATTCCTCAAAATTCTTAGTGTACTCTCTCCGAACCCAAGCGTTGAAGTGTGGTATATTTGATTGTAAGTATGGCATTTATCATCTTTCGGTTTTGCTCCATGCAAGATATCTTCGTATTGTCTGCCTGTAAAATCTTCCCACATGGGTTTTAACATAGTGTGTAGTTCGTCTATCTTCTGGCTGTTATTGTCCACTTTAACTGCAATAACAGCTACATTCTTATCAACCTCTAATAAAGTTGATGATATCCACGTAAGCCCCGTTGCGCACAAGCCAACAAAAGCGACGAATAGAGTGCCTGCTACGAACTGAGCATTTAACATTTCCATCTCCGTCTCGCTTGACGCAACCTGCTATTAGGATTCTTAGCTGCCTTTGGGAACTTCTTCATTTGTCCCGCAGAACGAGCGCAAAACGATTTACGCCGTTTAGCAGCTTTGCTGCCCGGTTTTACTTTGCCTGTAACAGCGGTCTTTAATTTACTTCCGGGGTTATCTCTACGGTATTTAGCAACACCTTTTGCCGTCATACCCGCACCAGCTTTGGTGGGTCTTTTGTGACCCCCCTTGATGCTATGACCCTTCATGGTGCCTTTTCGCCTAGCCATGGAAAAAAGTCATCATGTCTATAGTAGCTATCGTGTATTTGACTGACATACCATCTTCAAACAAAACACCGTCTGCCGGTATAGTTCTGTCTAATGTGGTATTATCAGTTCCGATAGTGCGAGACTTAAATACTGCAGATCCATTCTCTGGAGTATTATTGATAAACTCCACTGTCCCTGCTGTACCGCCAGATACTATAGAAAACCCTTTGAGTCTGATTCTGTTGCTTCCATTAATGGCTTCTGCGCAAATATCACCCGACCCTACTTTAATGTTTGCTGCATACTGAGCAGAACATTCCACAGCTGTCACTGTAAGAAACAACTTAGTGCCTGCAACAGTGGCCGCGCTGCCAGTAGAAGTTATAACCTCTGTCATGGCGTTACCAAAAACATCTGTGCCTGTGATGGTACAAGTCTTTGCGTTATCACTACTGCCAGTGGTGGTAACAGTTACATTTCTAGCACCACCTCCGGCAAAAGTCGTATTCGCCATTGTAGCGCTAGTGTTTGGCCTTGCTGCCGTTACTAGACGATCATCATCTGACGCATTTTCATCGCTGATGAATTTTGCTTTTATATCTGAACTATGGCCCATATTAATCTCCTTCAAGAAAGGAGAGGAGTATTCCCCTCTCTGTTAATATTAGCCATTATTAAAATCAAAAGCTGCGCCGTGAATTTTGATCACAAGTTTACCAGCTGTATAAGCAGCCTCTGTGGCATCCCCACAAGTCAGATACAGAAACTTTTTACTTAATGCTGCTAATGTTGAACCTGCATCTGCTTCGTTATGAAGACCTAATGTTAAGTCGCCATTATTAAACAACACAGTGCCGCTAGTTACTGCAGCATTTTCTGCGGTTGTACCTGTTGCGGAACAAACGAGATTGATGTCTGGATCACCACCAGTTGGAACCTCGATACAGATAAACTCCATTTTATATGGGACACCATTCACTGCGCTCGTAAGTTCTGCAATGTAAGCATTTGCTGCACCACCATCTGTGCCAATAACGTCATTAGCAGCACCACCAGAAGCCAGACCGCCATGCAGATCAACAAGAATTGTTGTAACAATATCTCCGCCGACCTTGTTTACGAAGGTGTTGATAGCTGCGTCAGCAATACCAGAACCATGTGCGTTTGGAGCGATGTTAAAGATTGTAGCTGCAGTGCCTAAACTAGCGTTGTTTGAACCTACAGTTGTGCCTGCTGCAACAATGTTGTCTCTACCAGATGTAGCAACTTTTTGAACTTCTAAAGAACCGCCGCTGGTAGCGTTTAATTGCTCTGTGAAAGTTCCTAAAGTGGAGCTTTTGGTTACGACTTTAAATCCATTTTCGGCGCGCACTGCACCGTTGAAGGTAGTATTAGCCATGTACATCTCCTGTCTTGGCTAGTGTCAGACCCCCAATGGGTCTGTCAGGAATAACTCATCGTATAATAAAAAGAGGGGAGTAGCAAGCCACCCCCCTCTAATCCAGTTATGCTCCGGGTGAACCGAAGATACCCAACGGGTCAGATACACCGAACGAGTAACGCTCACGGGCTTTGTACCGGCTGTTGCCAGTGCTAAAGTCAGCATCCATAGCGGTAGTCATTGGACTACGTGTGAAATGCTTGAGGCCGTTTGGAACGTCAGTCATAAGGAAGAAAGCGTCTGTATCAGTCAAGTAGTGATTGATTACATAACCTTCTGGGATAGAACCATTATTGCGAAGTGCATTAAGGTCGTTATCCGCTGTACCTACACGTCCTTCAGTTTCTAACAAACGAGTTGCCACAAACTGTAGATTCGGTGGAATAACTAACTTGCGTGGTCTAGCAGCAATCAGCAAACCGCGCTCGTCAGTCCAACCAGCGATCTGAATAACGGCGGCTTCAAGAGAAGTCTCGTTAAGGTCAGCTGCAACTGCAGGCTCGTTAGAGTTTGTACCACCACTTACAAGTGGGTGGTCAGTAGCACACAGAGACTTACCATCTCCATATGTAGTGCCAGCAGCAAAAGCATTATTCAAGATAGTTGCTGCCTTAACTTGTTTTGTGTATGCCATCGCACGAGCCAGTGCTTTAGTATAACGAGATGACAGTGAGTCATACAGGTTATCTTCAATAGCCTCTTCAGTAATTGAAAAGCCCATTGCAACTGTTTCGTGTGAATAGCGAGCGGTGAATGCCTCTTGTGCATTGTCATATTCGATGGCAGAGCCTTCGTTTTTGACTGGTGCTGCTGAGAAGCCCGATAATTTGGTCTCCTCCTCAAAAGAGCGGTCAGAAGTCTCTGATTCAAAGATCTCTGCGTGTTCTTCACCGTACTTTGCGTACTCCAATCCGAACAAAGCGTTCAGGCCGGGAAGGAGTTCTTTAAGTAGTTGTGCGCGTGAAATAGCCATTATCTACTCCTCCTTATACGCCAGCGGTTTGCTGATAACGTTGATAACCCTGTGTAAGTTTAACAATAAACTCAACAAAATTACCGTCACTATTCTTGGTGTCAGGAACGACATCAACAACGGTGATTGGTAGGATTGTGGCTACATTGTTAATAAATACACCCATACGGCTGTTACCTGATGCTGTTACACCAGTGTTAAGCACAAGCTCCGCATTACAGGAGATTGAGTTAGCACGGCTAACGAATGCAGGAAGTAAACCGCCAGTAGCGCCATCAGCTGATGCACTAGTGCAATTTACTACTTTAAACAGTACGTTAGGGTCGTCACACACATACGCCTCGATATCATCGGCTACAATGCTGCCGGGATAGCTTTGACGAAATGTCAACTGGTTAGTATTTGGATCAGTGTAACTTACACCCATAAACACACCAATAACACCGGCCACTACAGAAGTATCGTTCTGCAATGTGGTGATAATGATGGTTCCATCGTTCTTGTACTGCACCACATCTCCATAGAAGAGAGCCGTACCGTAGTTTGAAGCGATGGGGATCTTACGTGTAGAACCCGCATAGCTATGACCACCAATCATTCCGATTGGGCGGAGGCCATATGGGGCATCAATGGTAGGATATGCCATCTATTTGTCTCCAGATAACAAAGGTTTTTAAATTAACCCCCCGAGCCAAAAGTAACTTTTGTTTTACGCTCATGAAAGAGCGGCATCCGAGGATCGTTTTCTCTCATAAGGTTGTTATCAACTGACTGCATCTGGCCTTGCGTTTGTTGTTCGTAATACGCCGTGCGTTCTGCAATAAGTTCTTCTGGAGCTTTACAAAGAATAAGACCACCAATTACAACGTTATCTTTGAACTTTTCGTTCTCAATAGTGACTACTGTAATCTCAGGATGATCTGAAGCTTTTACAGGCTCCCAACCTTCACGAAATTTTGAAGAAACATTAGTGGCGTCAGTTTGCCCCTGCGTGGCGACTCTAATCCAGCGAAATGCATAACCCGGCTCGGGATTTGGTGAGGGCAAGGTCTCTGGCCTTTGCCAAGCTCTGGTGCGGGTCGTTTTTTCACGAGTGGTCTGTTCACGATCTATACGATTTTCAGCCATTATCTTTCCTCATTTCTTCTGCAACCTTTTGGGCGTATAATTCTAAAGGAACTCCAAGTCGTTTAGCTATAGCTACCTGTGTTTGCGTTAGTTTGACCTTTTTAGGTGCTACGCTCCGCGTTGCGGGAGCAACCACGTTAGCTTGTTTTTTCGGCTTCTCGACCTCTACTTCCTCTAAAGTGTCCTCAAAATTATCTGGGAACACTTGGCGCATACGAGCATTTAACTTCTCGTAGTATTCATCGCTTCCGACAACAATGTTGTCTTTAGCTAGTTTATTATGCACACCCATGGCGAAACTTGTCATTTCGTCGTCGGACCCAAACCACGGATTAGCTGTTGCCCAATCTCTAGCTTTGGGGTCCGCCACCTGTTGGGCGGGTTCTGTTGACACATTAACAGGAGTTTCTTCTTCCTGTAAAGCAGGAAGTTTGAAATTGTTTAGCTTATCGAATTTAATCGTGGCAGCTGTTAACTTTTCTTGTGCTTTTACTACTGCCTCTGCATCTCCAGCCTCATAAGCTTCTTTATATGCGGCTTTAGCACTTGCTAACTCAACTTCAGTCGATCTTTTAGCTTGATCAAGCATGGCTGACTGATTTTTACCAACCGTGCCTTTTAGCTCTTTATTTTCATCAACAAGACGTTGAGCTAAAGATTCAAGTTCTTGTTTTTCCCTGATGGCTTTTTCCTTTTCACGACGCTCATCATGGTAGCCTTTACTGAAGTGCTTGATTCTATTACGAACTTTATCAGAGTATTCTTCAAGTTCTTCATCAGTGACATCAGCTGGTGGCTCAGAAGCTTTACGGTTTCGATCAGCTTCTGGAGTATCGTCAACAACTTCAATCTCAAATTTGTCATCATTAGTATCGTCTGCACGCGCAGGTTCTGGATTAGGCTCTTTAGCTGCCTTACCAGAAAGATCAATTTCAACGGCATCTGAACCCTCCACCTCTATCTCAGGCTTTTTATCTTTTTCATCAGGAAACTCATACTCAACTTTTTGAAACGCCATTATCTACTCCTAGACTTTGCAAATCCCACGAGGATCAGGAATAACTGCCTCTACAGAATCGTCATTCATCAAACGGAACTCTTTACCGTTTACTTTAAATCTTGTGCCTGTGTTCATGCGAAACATCACATAATCACCGACTTTACACCAAGGACCAGTAGGGAATCTATCCTTGTCAGAATATGCGGCATCACCCATATCAATGACCACACCCATAATAGACATGATGTATTCTTTCTTTATTTCACTATCAGTCTTTAATAGAGTGCTGCCTTCGTAATGATCACTTACATCTGGTAGTGCTACTAGAAGTCTGTAACCACAAGGTATGGGTAGCTGTGCATCAAGATCTTCTTCGGGTGCAAGTTTTTCAACTGTTTTATTCATCATCATCTTCCATGTAGTTTCGCGAGAGGTCTGTTACATAGTTTTTGCAGGCATCTAGACCTCGTATCATGCCCGTTATTTCCTTGTACTGAGCAAAGTCTTTTGCTCCGCCCCCTCCAAGAAACTGTAACGCTGTAAATTTATCTTCATCTAGTTTTTCAATAAGCACGTCAAAGACGGTTTTAGCCATGTTTAAGTATCTCTCTTAAGTTCTGTTATCACCTTAGAAGCTTCGATAATATTTTTTTCTTTTTCTTTACGGGTGTCCGCACGTAATTTTACTCCGGCTTTCTTGGCATCAATGCCAACCTCTAACTTCTCAAGCTGGATGCGCTCCTCTTCAAGTTTTGCATCTGCCATATCCTTAACAAGTTTGCGTTTTTGCTCTTCCTGTCTAAGTTGTATGTCAGCCACATCTTTCTGAGATTTACGCTGCACTTCTTGTGCTTTGATCTGCATTTCCTGCTGCTGCAGTTGAAACACGGGATCTTGCGCTTGCTGCTGTGCAGCCTGTTGTGCAGCCTGTTGCTGGTTTGCCTGTGTGAGCTGTTTGCCAGCCTCTGCGACAACTCTTGCAAGTTGAACTTCTACCTCTTCTGGAAGCTCTTCGTTTGGTGCTGGTAGCGGTGCGCCAAGCTTTTCTTCTATCTGCTTGCGATACTTGAATCCTAAATGTTCCGCAATATGAGCCTGCAGTGCAGCCATAATTGGGCCTGCCTGTGGATTCTGACCTATCATCTGAGCAACTTGCGGATCTTGCATGAAGGCCATATGCGCACCGATATGCGCATCGTGATCTTGATAGATAAATGCCTTCAACGGTTTTCCAACCAGCGCGTTCATGTTCTCGCTAACAGGATCTACCGGTTTCAGGTCTTCCTTAAGTGGAACAAGTTTATCTGCGTTCTTTACCCCTAGCACTTCAATCATCTGCCTGTGGAGTTGTGGTAAGTCATATATCTGCGGTGCCTGAGATGACATCTGCAATACGGCCTGATACTGCACTACACGTTGTGCCATGGTAGAACTGTTAGGATCGCTAACAGGTATTACATCCACCATCATGTAATCAGTCTGACGGGCAGATACCTCCCCTCGTGCAGGCTGATACGAATACTCGGCTGGCGCGTATTCTGCCATCAAAGCCTTGAGGAGCTTGAACTCCTGCTTCATAGCGTAATGAACACGGGCCTGCACTGCAGCCATGGGCTTCAGTGTACGCTCCAAAAGCGCCAGCGTTGTGCCTACCGGTGCGTTAGCCGACATGTCCGATATGTTCATGTCACTGATTGCGCCCAGTCTGCGGCCTTCGTTAGTTATTTTATCCAGCAAAGCCAGAAGTGTCTGTGACGGTTCTTTGTAAGGTAGCGGCATAATGTTATCGCGTATGCTACCTGATGGCACATCAACGTCCTTGAACTCACCCGGTTCAATCGGAGTGTCATCCCCCTTGATACGCAAGCCACGGGATTTTAGTCCACCGGGCAGATTAGCGAGCGTACCGGCATCGACAAGTTGGCGTATCAAGGAGGTTCCTGCTCGTGCATATCCACCAATGATGTGAATAAGCCCGAGTCCATAAAAACCAAAACCCGGCACATAAGCATAATGCACAAAGTGTTGGCGCTTTAACATGTAAGGATCGTCAGGGTTCCAGTTCCTGTATATGGACAGGATATCACCTGAACCACGTTCCAGAGTCACGACATATGGTTTTGCAATCTCATCTTCTGAATCATCAAAACCTTCTATCACAAGATCTGCGTGGATCTCATACAATGTATGTCTGTCGTCATCTGAAAGAGAGTATCCACCCTCTTCAGCTTTACGTATCTCAATGTCAGAATGGTATGGTTGTGGGTCGTACAACTCTATATCACGATAAAATCTGGCGACCTGTAGCTTCTTTACTTCGTTCTTGGTCTTGCGCATAACGTGTGTAACACGCTCTGCAGTTTCTATATGAGATGCGCTGTAGGGTACAATACAATCTTCTGCGGGTATAAACAGTGCAACCTGTCGTCCCATGTTTGGATCATAGTAAACCTTTTTGAAAGCAGAACCTGCGAGTCCAAGGCTGTAGAGCAGACGCTCATGCTCTGGACGATACTCTATCATGTTCTCTGTCAGCTCGTAGTTCATGTCAGCTTTGACACGGGCAGCAGATTCAGTCTTCTCTTTTGTCTCTTCACCAAGAATCTTGGTTTTCACCGGTCCCATGGCAGGGAAAGTTTCGCTCATGGTTTCAGCTTGGAATCTTATGGCTGCTTCTGCCAACACAGTGGAATACACACCGCAAGCGCCTTCCCAAGGATCAGTGCGCTCTTCATACTTAAATCCTAACACGTCAAGACCCTTCACGAATGTATCTGCCCATTCGTTACGGCTATAAGTGTCGGAGTCCACCATCTCTATGAGATCTTCTGATAAAGACATCAGAGCAGTATCTTCCATGACTTCTGCCAGATTGCCATCAAAGACGACGTCAGCTGGAAGCTTTGCGTCAGGGACTATGGTAATTTCTACGCTACCATCATCCAGAGTCACCATTTCAGGATTTACGATTTCAATCTCCAGATCTTTGGATTTATCGTCCTCTGCATCTAAACCCACAGGAGCTTGATATAGTCCCTTTTCAACTGCCATGATATTGACCCCTAATAATACCCGCCTCTACGATGTTTGAAATACTGCTGCTCTTCCGGTTCATCACTAGGCAGGCGTATAAAGCCTCCCTGACGAAACCTCATGAGAGCCATAACAGTTGCGTCAACCAAGTCATCATGACTCATAAACGGGAATCCTGCAATCTCTTCTACCACTTCTTCGGCCCAGCGAGTCTCAGGAACCCAGCAAAGTCCTGACGCTACGATATCTGACACAGAGTTTAAACGAGCCAACTTATCTCCTGAACCCCTGTGCGGAGTGTACTCCTGTACCGGCAGTCCAGACCTGCGCATCTCCTGATATAGAGCCGTGCCAGAGTTCTTCTTCTCGACTATGAACGCGTCCGGTTCCCACTCTTCATATTCTTCCAAGGCAAGTTCTTTGAGTTCTGGGAACTCCATACGCCTCTTTATGCTGTTTAGCAATATAATATTATAATTGTCCTCATGTTCATTCAAAAACACACCCCACGTCGTCAATGCTGTATAGTCAGCACGATTGTGTGTTTCTGCTGCCGCATCCAAAGACATTATCACGTATTCACATTCGGGCGGATATTCCTCTTTCCATATGCCCCACCACTCCCGTTTGATAAGTGATGCTTCCTCTGCCGTAGGTTCCTGCTGGTACTGCGCGTTCCACTGAAAAGCTGGCATAGATGCCTTTGTACGTAGTAACGCGTCAAGGTCAAAGAACTCAGGCCACAACGGTTTTTGTTCTGATTTATGAGTTTTTTTATTTACGATGTCCAATATGGCAGGAAACTCCATAACCTCGTATTGATCTGCTCTTTCATTCTGCCCCATGTCTCTGGTTACACGTCCGGTCAGATCGTCCATGTGCCAACGCGTTTGTATGATAGCCACACGACCTCCGGGCATCAGTCGTGTCCGCGCTCCGAATGTGAACCAGTCGTAGGCTTTTTCAAAGACTTCAAAATTTCCGTTAATGACATCTTGTTCGGAATGGGGATCGTCAACGAGCAGGAGGTCAGCGCCGCGACCAGCAATGGATGAACCAATACCACACGCATAGTACTCACCCCCTGAACTAGTATTCCATCGACCAGCAGATTTAGAATCTATGGCTAATTTAACTGTAGGAAATATAGTGCTATATTCATCTGTAGATATCAGGTTACGAACCTTACGGCCAAAGTCTACAGCCAGATCAGTGGTGTGTGACACCATCATAACCTTCTTGTTGGGGTTACGGCCCAGAAACCAAGCAGGGAAAAATATAGATACAAGTTGCGATTTACCGTGTCTGGGGGGTATGTTGACGCATATTCTGTCTTTTTTACCCTCTGCAATGTCCATGAGCATGTCTGCAAGCATCCTGTGGTGCTTACCAACGATGTAATCAGGCTGCATACGCTTACAAAACTCAATCAGGTCATCAAATGCCGCCTGATTAGCTTTTCGGGAGTCCAGTTCATCTATTAATTTGTCTATTTCAACGATTTCTTCAGCAGTAAACTGGTCAAGGTTGTCCAACATGTGTTGAACTTCACCATCAGTAAAATCTGAAGCTAAAGCTGACGTCACAATGATGTTTCTTTCTTCTCTTCAGGCTCTGCAGGTAGTATCGCTTCTTCACAATGCACTATAAACTTATAATTTACATTATTTTCACGCCAAACCCAGTTTCTAGCCATGGCATCGCACTCTTCCATGGGCATAAGCACATCTAAAACTATATTATTACCCACATATACCCACTCTTTTTCTGCTGTGAAGCCCCAAATACTTATAACCAGTAAAAAAGTCTTCATTCTTCTGTCTCCAGTCCTAGTTCAGCGTCAACATCCAGAACTTCACCGTCTATAACGACGGCATCTTGTATATCTTCCTCTGGTGTATTCAGCTTTTGTAGTTTTTCCCTTAACTTAGCTCGTAGATCATCGGTGGACTGGTGTGTAATGGTCACTTCGGACTTCTCTGCAAACAACCCAACGTCAGAAATCTTACCCAGTAGCTCCAAAGCACGTATCCGCACCCTTGGATCTGGGTTTTCTGTCTCATCTATGAGTTTGTTAGTCACCAAGTGTCGTACTTGTAACGCACTCTCGACTACAGAATGGCCAAATTCCTGCAAAATATTGTTTGTAAGTACTAGAGATGCCGGGGTGAGTGATGCTGCACGTTTTGTGGTAACTTTTTTAGACGTGTTTTCGGGGTCATCAGCATATGCCGTGACCAATCTGGCAGCAATATCTTCATCTTCTTTGGTAGGTTCTAGGTTTGCACCGTGGTCAGCAAGCTCTTTGGCGGTTTCAGCAGCCGCGTCAGTGCGTTTCTTTAGGTCCATGGGCGGTAGCTCTTCAGGAATCGCCACACCTAGTTCTGGTTCTACTAGTATACTCATGTTTTTTCGCAGGTTATTAACCGTTCGTATCAATCTATATAGTAAAATTATTTTTTATGCAAGGAGGTTGGGACTCCTACCGGGGGGTGTTCCTATATT
>VMHT01039441.1_pt1 | contig 19283 bp, 22 predicted proteins | sample 4693611 | NCBI WGS metagenome assembly VMHT01 (sample SAMN12280063, study PRJNA550983) | marine metagenome | isolation source: seawater sampled from same location over 5 years 0.02-0.2 micron viral filtrate | place: USA: collected off the coast of southern California halfway between the port... ...
AATACAATTGACACCGCCTTTATTAAACAGTTTGAATCAGAGGTTCACATGGCTTATCAGCGCATGGGTTCTAAACTGCGGAACACTGTGCGTACTGTATCAAGCGTCCGTGGGAACACTGTTCGATTCCAAAAGATTGGAACAGGCTCTGCTTCAACTAAATCACGAAACGGTATGGTAACTCCAATGGAGTTAGCACACACCAACGTAGAAGCAACAATGTCTGATTTTTATGCTGCCGAGTATATCGACAAGCTAGACGAACTGAAGACAAACATTGATGAGCGTCAAGCTGTAGCAAAATCTGCTGCCGCTGCCCTTGGTCGTAAGACTGATGAGATTCTTATCACTGCTATGGATGCTGGCGCAAACTCAACTCAAATTAGCGCAACTGGTGCTGCTCTTACAAAAGCAAATCTGTTGACTCTTTTTGAAACATTTGGTTCAGCTAACATCCCAGAAGATGGTGGGCGTTATCTTGCGATGCACCCTGCTGGTTACGCTGACTTGTTCAACATTACTGAGTTTGCTTCAAGTGACTTTGTTGGTGAGCAAAGCCTTCCTTTTGCTGGCGGCATGACAATGAAAGAATTTCTTGGTTTCAAGATTTTCTCTACATCAGCCGTTACTGCTGGTAAAAATATGGCGTATCACACATCATCTATTGGACTTGGTATCGGTGCAGACGTTACGACTGAACTGAACTATGTCCCAGAGCGTGTGTCACACCTTGCAACCTCAATGATGTCCATGGGTTCTATTGTTATTGATGACAATGGTATCTATGAAGTCCTTGACAACAACTAGGAGGATTAGACATGGCATATGCATCATCTGGTCTTAATCGTCTTGCAGGGGCGTCTAATGGCAATCTGTGGTTTTATACTACCGCAGACGCTATTGCTACTGTAAATACAGAAGGTTACTTTAATGACGCAGCAAACATGCTTAATGTTCGCGATGTTATTATTGTAGCTGATACAAACACACCAACAACAAGTTTTGTTAGTGTGCTTTCCAATACTGGTTCTGTTGTAGATGTATCTGACGGTACAGCTATAGTTGAAACAGACACAGACTAAAGGAGTAGGGGGGTTAAGGTATTAACTTACCCCCCTAACCATATATGGCAGTTACCAGTACAACAGCTAATTCACCAATAGATATTTGCGCTAGAGCGTTAATTCTTATTGGCGCAGATCCAATTACATCATTTGATGAGAATACAACTGAAGCACTTGTGGCCTCAAATATGTATGAAGATGTTGCCAGAGCGTCATTAGTAAATTCACGCTGGAGATTTGCGACAAATCAGGGGTTGTTAAATTTATTATCTGCCAAACCTACAGGCAGATACGACAGGGCGTATCAACTTCCAGCAGATTTATTAATGCTACATGCTGTTACAGTAGGTGATTTGCCTATTGAATATCAAATATATGGTAATAAAGTTTTTGCTGATACAGACCCCGCTGACATTGTTGTAGCTGATTACACATTTAGAGCCAATGAACAAGACTGGCCTTCATATTTTACAATAGCTGTCGAATATTCTTTGTCTGTAGTTTTTGCAACGTCTATTGCAAGAGATGCAACGCTTGCTTCTCTTATGAAAGAGCAGGCTAGAGAGTCAATGGCAAAGGCGAGAAGTCTTGACTCACAGCAGCAGACTTCAAGAAAACTTACTACTTCGAGGTTTATTGCTGAAAGGCGTAGCTAATGCCTAGAATATTGGTTCCGCTTACAAACTTTCAATTTGGTGAAGTAAGTCCGTCTTTGATTTCAAGGACAGATACAAAGGTATATCCAAACGCAGCTAAAACTATTAATAATTTTTTGTTGCGTAATGAAGGCGGCTTAGTAAAACGCTTCGGCAGCAAAAGAATATATGAGTATGAAACAACTTACGACTCAAGTAAGCCGCAGCAAATAAGACTTGTTCCATTTATATTTTCTGATGATGAGCGTTATATTGTTTCGCTTGAAAATGGAGCGTACAGAGTTTTTCAAATTGACCCTGTAACTGGTAACGTAGCTATGTGCATGGCTGCATCAGTGGACTCTAGTTATAATGCATTACCTTTTACTGACGAAATTCTTCCTGAATTAACATTTGCTCAATCTGGTGATGTAATGTTTATTGCACATCAAACTTTTATGACGCGTAAACTTGTACGCACAGGTTTAACTACTTTTTTTATAGAAACATTTTCTTTTGAAGATAGCGCAGATGGATACAGAAACAATCAACCATATTATTCTTTTCAACCGCTTGGCATTACGCTAGACCCATCTGCCTCAAGTGGCAGTGGAGTTACAGTCGTAACAAGCGCAGCTTATTTTGACACTAGCGGTGGTGCAAGCGGTGGTGTTTATCCAAATTCAAAACACGTTGGCGTTACATTAAGATATCATGATAACGAAATATATATAACTTCTGTTCAATCAGCAACACAAGCAATTGGAAACATACAAAATTCATTAACTGTTCGCCTTGATGTAGACGCGCTGGAAACTACAGATGGCCTTGCCGACATACAAGTTACCTTTGCTTTACATGGATTAAAAGTTGGAGATTCTTTTGTAGTAGCTTCAGCAGGTGCTGTTGGTGGAATAGCAAGAACTAATATAAACGGTACGCGAACTGTTGCAGAAGTAATTGATGAAAATGTTTTCGTATTTGCAGCGGGTGCAAATGCAAATGAATCTGTTGTTGGGGGTGGTTCTCCCAAGATAACCACGCATGCGCCTACAACCGCTTGGTCTGAGCAATCATATTCTTCATTGCGCGGCTACCCAGCAGCGGTAGCATTCCATGAAAATAGGCTGTGGTTTGGGGGTACTATTGCTCAACCAGATGGTTTATGGGGCAGCAAAAGTTCTGAATATTTTAATTTTGACGTTGGTGATGGACAGGATAATGATGCAATAGATCTTACTTTAAGCATTGGTGAGATAAACACTATAAGGCACATTATATCTAATCGTGATTTACAAGTTCTCACATCTACATCTGAGTTTTATATTCCAGCATTTTCAGAAAAACCTATTACACCTACTAACGCTCAAATAAAAAGACAAACTCCATACGGTTCAGAGTTTATGAGACCGTATTCTTTTGATGGTGCAACGATATATGTGCAGAGACATGGGTCTGTAATTAGAGAATTTGTTTATGACGATAGTGAAGGTGCTTATGTATCTAATTCTATAAGTCAGTTATCACCTCACTTAATAAAAAATGTAATACAAACAAGTGTTTTAAGAGGTGCTATCAATAGACCGGAATCTTATGCGTTTTTTATAAATACTGATGGCACTATAGCAGTGTTTACTTCAAACAGAAGTGAGCAACGTGCTGGATGGAGCCAGTTTACAACATCAGGTAAGTTTCATTCTATCTGCACAATTGATGAAAGAGTGTTTGTTCTTGGCCTTTATGATGTTGGAAATGGAACACAAAAATTTATTTTTTCAGAGTTTGATGTTTCCATGAACTTAGACTTCTCAAATAACTTTACAGGAACAGCAGGTGTCTTTGATGTTTCTTCACACTTTGAAAATGGTGCAGTTGTACAAGTTATTAATGGCACAGATTACATTGGCGAATTTATTGTAGCGGGTGGTAATGTTGATGTGTCTTCTGTTGCTTTAATAACAAGCGCAGAGATTGGTTATAAATTTGATGTTGTTGCAGAAACATTACCAATAGACGCGCAGGTTGCTGGTGGGCCATTAACTGGTCAACCAAGATCTGTAAACAGAGTTGTACTAGATTTGCTTAACACTTTATCTATAAGTGTAAACGATAAAGAACTTATTATACGCACTGTCCTTGATGACCTTAGTCTTGACAGAGTTGCGGTTGAGGGCAAGAAAGAGTTTAGGTTACTTGGTTACAGCAAAGATCCAACAATTAAAATTACACAAAAAGCACCATTGTCCTTACAGGTAAATGGTTTGATAGCAGAGGTGACATTCTAATGTTTCAATTTATAATGGCAGGTGCTTCAATTCTAGGTGCATACGCGACAATACAAGCTGGAAAAAGCGCACAAGCTGCTGCAAATGCAGAAGCTGCACAGCTAGAGCAAGAAAAAAAACAAAACGAAGTTATTGCAGGTCAAAGACACACTGATCGTTTAGATCAGTATGATGCCGCAAGAGCAAACAATCTTGCTTGGTTTGCTTTTTCTGGCAGAGATGTTTCTGATAGGTCGGTAAAAGCATTTATGGATAAACAGCGCGAGGTTGCTTACACAGACGTTGCTAGATCCGATGCTCAAGGATATGCAGATAGCTCACAACTAGCCATGCAAGCTCAAGTAACAAGGATGCGAGGGGCAAACGCAAGGCGTTCTGCAAACATACAAGCACTATCAACACTATCATCAGGATTGTATCAATATAATACAGTAAAGAGTTAGCAGTATGGCAGTAATTAGAGAAAAGCAACAATTCCGCAATCAACGCATTGGTGTTGTGAAGATGGATACTGGTGCTGAAAATTATTATAACACTGTAGCTAATGCAGCCGACAATCTTACACAAATTGCTTTTAAAGAGGCTGGCAGACAGGCTGAAGAAAAAGGTAAGGAAACTGCTGAAGCTGTTAAAACGCAGGCTTTGCGTACTATAAATCCAGAAACTGGAAAGCCAGAAGCTTACAATATACCAGAAAAATTTGGCACAGTAGCGCAGGCATCATACGAAGAAGTTCTTGATCGCAGATTTATTAATGACGTTGATCAACAAATTAAAGACCGTGGGCGTGATTTATTTTTAAAATATCAAAACGATCCTCATGGTGTTGAAAAATATAGTCAATCAATGGAAGACTATGTTGCTCAGATGATTGAGCCTAAAAACAATGCAGGCATACTAAACGATAGATTTAAAAACATAATTAAAGATACAGGTGCAGCATTCATTGCTAGCACTAAGTTCAATCTCATGAGCAAAAGAGCAGCTATTGTTGCTGATCAGTTAAGAGCAGGGCTTGATCAAGACGCAATTAATGCAAGTGAAGAAATTGTATCGGTAATCCAAACCGTAGACCCTTTAGATTATGAGGGTGGAGAGGTTACTAGAACAAGTCAGCTTATTGCTGACTTAGCTATTGCTGAAATGGATGCAGGTTTAGAATCTGGAATACTTACAGTTCCACAGCATAAAGCTAATGTGCAATTAATATTAAAAGCACTCCCAGAAGGAATGCTTACAAAGCGGATGAATTACAATTCTAGTTATGTTGATGATAATAATGTAACAAAACAAATGAATTCTGATGTTGGCATTCTTATAGAAAGCGCAATTGATACAGGCGTTATTCCGGATAATTTACCTAAGTCTCTTGTGCCTCAAGTGCAAGAACTACTCGATTCAGATGGGTACAAAGAAAACAAAAAGTCTATACAGCAAAAGGTAGGAGACTTGCGCCTAGGCCTTGAACGGCGTGAGGCAGAAGTTAAGAAAAAAACACAACGGCAAATAAATAGAGAAAACGTAGTTGATAAAAATTATGTTGTTGATTCAACGGACAACGGAATAAAAGATGCTGTTGACTTTCATATAGCTAGGCAAATTGATGGAATGGATCCAGAAAACCCTAACATGGTTCCTTATTTTTCTAGTGAAGAATCAACTAAAGAAGATGCTGTTTGGAAATTTTTTCTTGTTAAGAAGAATGTAATATCAACAGGCATGGAGTTGAGTTTAAAAAGGCTTGCTAGACTTGAGCCGATGAAATCTCAAGAAATGAAAACACTTCTTAGCCACTACAACTATTTATCTAAAGTAAATATTGGAGGGTCTATTGTTAATAAAACATTAGATTCAACTTTATCAAAAGAAGATAACGCATTTTTACGCACTTTAAATGCTATAACCATAGTTGGTGGTGCTGAAGATATTGTTCCTTTTGCAGCTAAATTAAAAGAAAACATGCAAAACACACCTCTTGTAAACAACACAATTAAATCTGTGTTTGATGCAGAAGATGATGTTTCCGCCAAAGAAGTTTTAACTTCTTATTTGCAAGAAGAATTTGGAACTGATTATGAAATGATTGAAACTGTAAGGCCATATGTAAAACATTTAATTATGTCTGGCGTTAAAAAAGACGATTTAGACAATCATATAAATGAAATGTTTGAAACTTCATACATTGAAACAGATGGCGTTGTTGTTGATAGATACAATTCAAATAGCACTAAGTCCATGTTTGCGATAAAAAGAATTTTGCCAGATAACGCAGAAAGACAAACTTTTTACAGAAACACTACTGAGTTAGTGCAACAATTAAGCGGTGAAAATTTTGTCTTAGATGATAGGTATTTTGGAATTGATAGAAACAGGCAAATTAAACTTGTTCCAACAACAGCAAGCGCATTCCAGCCTGATTCATTGCCCCTAGAATATAAGTTAGAAGATGATTTGTCAGAAGAGGGGTTTGTTACAAGAAACTCAGAACTAAAAACATTTCAATATATAGCTTATTATGTTGCTGATGATGGTCAGCTTAGAATGATACCTAATAAAACAGGTGGCCCAATACTTATTGGAACAGAGTTAGCTTATGATGATATTTTCAATATAAGAAAAGAAAAAGCACAAGATGAAATATATGATTCTAATACAAAAACATTAAGAAGAATAGAAATAAACAGAGTAACCAAAGCTCGGATTAATAAAAACATTAAAGCTTTAAGTAATATAGAATCGCCATTTAAGGATAAAAATTAATGGCAATTAATCCTTGGGAAACAACACAGCCGACTTTTATTGAGTCAGATGTGGCTGATAGACAGTCTTTACAACGTGTAGAACAACCTGAGTTTTTTGCTGACACTGTTCCGGCAGCACTTGGCTATCAATATGCTCCTATATTTAATGTTGTTAAAAACGCTGTTAATCATGGAACAGAGGTTCAACAAGGGTACAATGCTCTTGATGACATGGGTGGTTATGAGGAATATAAACATCATCTTATGAACGCTGTAAGCGAAGATCACATGCAAGATCTTAAAATGCAATTAAACGAAAACAAAAAACGCAGACAAGTTTTAGCTGACTCATCATTCTGGGCTAATCTTGGTGCTGGTGTATTTGACCCTATTAACTTAGTAGCTTTGCCATTTGGCGGTGCAGCCGCTACTGCTGGCAGACAGTTCTTGCGTACTGGTGTTGGCGTAGGTGTAACACAAGCTGGTTTAGAAGCGGCTCGTGCGCCGTTTGATCCGCTTGCAACAAAATCTGAAATAGCAATGAATATAGGTTCAGCTTTTGTTATTGGTGGTGCTATTGGAACTCTTGTGTCTATACCAGCTAGACGCAGAGGTGCTGTAATAAAGAAGACAGAGGAAGATGTTTTTGAGTTTACAGAAGCTGTTAAAGATTTTACTGCTGAAGACATTGCATTAATTGGCACACGAGAGCAAAGACCTCTTGGCAAAAAAACTGTAAATGAAATCAATGACCTCGAAGTTAAAACGCCTAAAACTATTGAAGGCCTTCAAAAAGCATTAGAAGACAACAGGCGTAAACTCAATGCTAAAACAATAACTATTAAAGAGCATGATGCCGCAGAAGCGGCAATTTCAAATGATATTATTGCTGCTGAAACAAGGCTAGGTGCAGCAAAACAAGAACGATTATTGCGCCGCGCAGAAGAAATACAAGGTTTAGAAACACCAGAACCGTTTAATATGCCAAGCAATGTGTTTACTGATTCATGGCTCTATACAGGCGTATCAACAGGCATGAAGCGTATTTTGCGTGGTAAGGTTCCTCAAAGCGTAAAGCTTGCTACAATCAAGTTAGCAGGCGATAGCGGCATATTGTTAAAATTAAATCAATATGGCATGGCTACACCTAAGTCTGTATATCAATATGCACAAACTAGAAATGGTGAGTGGGTAAAAGCATACACTGATATGATGCGCCAATTTGGTGAGCATACTAAACGAGGTGGTTCTGTAGTAGTAGCTGATGTAAACCTATCAAACTTTGATGGTTCATTCTCTGCATATTTAAAAGAAGTAAATCGAAAATATATTAATGGCGATAAGCCAACAACCACTGCGGAAAAAGAATCTATTGAAGCACTAAAAGCTTTCTATAAAACATGGGAAGATAGGCTTAAAGAAGTTGGTATGCTTGGCGATGTTAAGCGTTTGCAGCGTAGCATTGTTGAAAAAGAACAACAGCTTATGGAAATACAAGACAAAATTGATGAGCTTGAATCTGCGTTTGATAGCAAACAAAAACAAGGCGGAACGCCTAAACAGTTTGATTATTTGCAAAAATTAAAAGAACGCTATGATCGCAAAGAACAATCACTTCTTAATGATGAAACAAGTTTACAGTTTGCAAAAGACACAACAGTCACACCATCTGGCGAAGAATTTATGTTTCCTAGATATTGGAACAGAGATGCTATTAGGGAAAACAGGCAGCAGTTTGAAAAAATATTAGCAGATCATTTTGAAGAACATAATGTAATTTATGTAGCTAATGAATCTCAAGAGCGTCCTCTTTCTAATTTTATTGATATGTCTAATGAGCAGCTTGTATCTAAGCTAGGGCAAAATTTTAATGTTAGAAAAGTTGTAGATGGTTTTGAAGCTGTTCAAAAAATTAAAGAGCATCATCCTGATGGTGCGCTTGGCATGCATATGTATTTTGATAATGAGGCTGGCATTGTCTACATTGACAAGGCTGGTGCGTTTCGTAAGTACGGACGCTTTAAAGAAGCTTTGTTAGATAAAAAAACCGCTTACGAAAAGAACGACACCTTTGGTGCTAAAAGCAATTTTAGCAATGAAGTGTATCATCACAATGCATTTATGTTGAATAATTCAGATGCGTTTCGCTCATATAGAGACTATGCAGATTTTGTTTTGTTGCATGAGTTTCAACACGGAACTTTAAAACGTAAGTACAAAGAAGATAACGTAAGCTATGAGATGCGTGTAAATGAAGCTGCGCTTGATTTTATGAAACAGCAGCATTTGCAAATGCGTAAAACATCACCACGTTTTGTTAGACAGGAGCTAGACAACAGCAGAGCCGCTGTTGAATTACGAGCAAAAGAAGCTGTAGATAATATTTTAGATATGGCTAACACGGCAGATGATATGAATGCTTTCTATGGTGCTGGCAAATCTAAACACACACGACACAGAACATTAGATATACCAAATGCAAAGGTATTAGATTACATACAGAATGATCCGCTGGCTGTTATGAGGGCGTACACACAAAGAGTTGCCCCGCAGTATGAGTTTGCAAAAATGTTTGGCGGCAAATCTATAGAAGATGTTCTTGATGATGTAGAAGCAGACATGATTGCTAATGGCAATACTGTTAATGAAATAAACGCAACACGCAAAGACATATTGCATTTACACGACCGTGTAGTTGGCACAGTATTGCGTGAACCACATTCATGGGATCAACGTACAGCTACAGTCCTTAGAGACTTTGCACAGCTTAATTATTTAGGCTCCGCTGGATTCTCAACACTCCCTGATTTTGCAAAAATTATGATGGAGCATGAACTTGGCGATGTGTTTAAATCTTTATTTAGTACAATTTCAGATTCAAGAGTACGTCAAACATCAAAAGAAGCTGGGCTAAGTGGCGAAGCTATTGAGGTTTTATCAGGCGATGTTCACATGCGTCTTATAGACGATGTAACTAACAATCCTTTTAATGAAGGCACTTATGACAAGTATATGAGCAAGCTCAAATGGGGCTTTTATCAAGCAAACTTACTTGCCCCTATGACTAACACTATGAAAAAGTTAGACGCTATTGTTAGAGGGCATTCACTAATACAAATGTCTATGCGTTTTGCTGGCAGCGGCAAAAAAGCTACTAAGTTTGAAGTAGAGTACCTTGCTCGTTACGGCATTGATCAGTCAAAAGCTAAACGTATTCGTGAGCTTGTTGATAATGGTATTATTGAGCAAACAGACAAAGGTTTGTATTTACCGAACACAGAAAAATGGCCTAGACAATACGAAGATTTAAAACTAGAGTTTCGTAGCTCCCTTAACAGCGGTATTATGAATACAATTTTAATGGGTACACCAGCAGATAAACCAAACATTGTTGATGGCGTTGTTTATGTCCCATACCGCATAGCTAAACAATTTGGCGGCAAGGAAGACCCTAAATACCGTGGATATACACGAATAGAAAATGGATTGCTTGGCCTTCCGTTTCAGTTCTACTCATACACATTAGCAGCGGTAAACAAAATTACAGCTTCATACGCTACAGGTCAGGCAAGAAACAGAGCAGTAGCACTAGCAGCATCTATGGGATTAGCTTATATGGGCCTTGAGCTAAAGAACCCTGATTTTGTTATGGATGAAATGCCATTATCAGATAAAATTGCACGTTCTTTTGACATGTCTGGTATAGCTGCACTGTATTCAGATAGCATTTATACAGCAATGAACACTTCAATGGCTCTTGGTGGGCCGGATATTTCCATGGGCTTGCTACAACCAAAGTTTCCACAAGAAGAAAACATTGCTGATGCTTTTGTGGGTCTAGCAGGTGCTGGCCCAAGTTATGGTTTAGATGTTGGCAGAGGTGTCAAAGAGTTTATTGACGGTAATTATGGTGAGGGCAGCAAAAAATTAATTAGAACATTGCCAACTGCAAGACTTTGGATGTGGAAAGATTTTATGAATGAAGCTAGTAATGCTTTTACAGCAAAACGTTACTAATTGTGCGTTGAGCATTTTGTTAAACAGGAGTAGGGTTTTGGCATGACAATAAATTTAGCTGATAACGTACCAAGAAATAGTTACGATCTTGCTGCTGGTGCCACGCAGCAAGTATTTACTGTTGATTTTGAATTTTTTGATGACGCTGATTTAAATGTATACATAGATGGCGTTCTAAAAACATTAACATCAGATTATCTTACAGCAGATAACAATGATGTTACTGCTAGAACTGTACATACATCAGGCACAGATGGATTTATTCATTTTACAAGTTTGATTACAGGTGCTGCTGGTAATTCAACAATTGTTATAACTCGTGAAATTGATATTGAACGAGTAACTGACTTTCCATCATCTGGCCCATTTGACATTGGTTCTTTAAACACAGGCTTAGATAGACTTACAGCTATTTCTGCTGACCTAAACGATGAAATTAAACGGTCAATACGCCTTGTAGATTATGACGCATCTGTATCATTAACCATACCAGAAGCTGCAACTAGAGCAGGTAAATTTATTGCATTTGATTCGACAGGCGCAGCAATTGCTGCATCTCAAGGTTCTTGGCAAGGAAATTGGTCATCTGGTTATACATATGCACAAGGTGATCTTATTAAAGATACGTCTGATGGCAGTATTTATATTGCCAATACATCACACACTTCGTCTGGATCTCAACCAATATCATCAAATGCTGATGCTGCTAAATGGGATCAGTTAATTGATCTTACCTCTGTAACAACATCAGAAAATAATGCAGCTAGCAGCGCAACGGCAGCGGCTGGTAGCGCTACGGCTGCGGCAGCAAGTGCGCTTAATGCAGCCTTTGCTGACGATTGGGCGGTCAAAACAGATGGCGTTGTTAATGATGGTGTAACAACAGATTATTCATCGAAAGCGTATGCTATTGGTGGTACTGGTGTAACAGATGGTGCTGGTCTAGGGCCAGCAAAAGACTGGGCTATTGAAACTACTGGTAAGGTTGACGGCACAGAGTATTCTGCAAAAGAGTATTCCATTGGCACTGGTGACAACTCAGGCATGAACACTGGCTCTGCTAAACAATGGTCTATAGGTGGTGGCACAGGTTTTGATCGTGATACTGCTGTTACTGGCTCTGGTGGCACTGCTGAATACTCAGCTAAGTATTGGGCAAATCAGGCTAAAAATGAAACCCAGACGCAGCGTGATGTGTATTACGGAGCATTTACTAATGATGCTGCCGCAGAAGCATATCAAACAGGTGCTGCGCCAACAGGTAATGCTGGCACAGTAGATGCTGGTGATTTGTATTTTGACAGCAGTAACAACATTCTAAAAGTTTATGATGGCACTAACTGGAATGATGCAGCAGCAGATACCACAAGTTTTGCAACAAAAGGCTTTAGTATAGCTGTGGCGATTGCCTTATAGGAGTAACAAATGGCACAAGATTTTAGACGATATATGCTGCAAGGGGTCGGAACTGTAGCTGCTGACATTCCTGATGGTGGCAACTTTGATAGTTACGATACGCTGGTAGGCATTCACCTGACCAATATATTAACAAATGCAATTACAGTTGATGTTTATATTCAACATACAATCAACGGCACTCCTACTAATCATTATCTTATCAAAGGCGCACCCATTGCTGCTGGCGGGGCTTTGCAGTTGCTTGATGGCGGTGCAAAAATTGTTGTTCAAACTGGCGATAGATTGTGGGTTAAGTCAGATACAGCATCATCATTAGATGTATGGGTATCTGCCGTTGATGCTATTAGCGCATTATAGGAGCAATTGATGGCTTACATAGGCAATCAACAGACGCAAGGTTTTAGCCAAGTACCAGCGAAACAGGATTTGACTGGTGCTGCTGGCACTAGCCTGACGCTGACACACGCAGTTGCGAGTGCAGAAGGCATTGACCTTTTTATTAATAATGTCCGTCAGGAAAGTGGTGAAGCCTATTCTATTGCTGGCGATGGCGTAACAGTAACGCTCACAGGCTCAGTGGTAGCGACAGACGATATTTATGTTGTCTACAATTCACTGGCTTTGCAAACGACAGTACCGCCGGATGCGAGTGTTAGCACAGCCAAGATTATTGATGGGTCAGTTACTAGCGCAAAGCTAGACACTAGCATTTCTGTAGCTGGTGACTTAACCGTTGACACCACCACGCTTCACGTTGACAGCACGAACAATCGTGTTGGTATTGGTAGTGCAAGCCCTCTGTCAGATTTATCAGTAGAATCTTCAATCGGCGGCGTATTAACGCTGTCAACTTCAGATACAACTGGTACGTCAGGAGACAGTCTAGGTAAAATTGATTTCTATTCTGGCGATACAAGCACTGGTTCTACAGGTGTTCAAGCAAGAATTTCTGGCGTTTACGATAGCAACGGAGATAGTACCGCACTTACATTTACAACTGGTACTAGCACTGGTTCTGGTTCACCAACTATAGCAGAACGGATGCGTATAGACAGCGCTGGCGGGGTAAGAATTGGCAATACTACCAACATCTTTAATACGGCGTCTGCTGAAAAGTTTACAATTAAAAACTCCGGCAATGGTAACGCTTTGACATTGCAATCGACAAACGTAAGCGGTGGGTTTCCTATACTCTATCTTTCCAGCACAGATAGCACTGCTAGTCAAAATGCTGTTGTTTTTCAGCGGACTGGTGGTGGTGTTGGAACTATTACAACAAGTGCATCAGCTACAGCCTACAACACATCATCTGACTATCGTTTAAAAACCGCAGTAACATATGACTGGGATGCCACCACACGGCTCAAGCAACTCAAGCCAGCTAGGTTTAACTTTATTGTTGACGCAGATACCACAGTGGATGGTTTCCTTGCACACGAAGTACAGACCGTTGTCCCAGAGGCAATCACTGGCACGAAGGACGAGGTAGATGCTGATGGCAATCCTGTCATGCAGGGGATAGACCAGTCGAAGCTAGTGCCATTGCTTGTAAAGACAATCCAAGAATTAGAAGCCCGCATTACGGCACTGGAGGCAAACTAATGGCTTTATCGAAAATACTACCAGCCAGTCAATCCCAGTTTTCTGGTGCAAGGAATCTTATAATCAACGGTGCGATGCAGGTGGCGCAAAGGTCTGTCTCAGTAACAGGGAAAACATCTTCCGGTTATTTTACTTGTGACAGATGGAACGTAAACATTGACACTATTGGAACTTGGTCATTTGACCAATCGTCTACAGTACCTTCTGGTGAGGGGTTTGCAACATCTTTAAAGGTCTCTTGCACAGCAGCAGACGCATCCCCTGCCGCTGGAGATTCAATTTTCATTCAACAAAGAATTGAAGGCCAAGACTTACAACACTTAAAAAAAGGCACTTCTAACGCAGAAAGCGTTACCCTTTCTTTTTGGGTTCGTTCGTCAAAGACAGGCACACATATTGTTGAGATTAGAGATGACATTAACACAAGGCACATTGCAAAGTCTTATTCAATAGCTACAGCAAACACTTGGCAATATGTCACTTTAGCTTATGATGGGGATACATCAGGAACACTTACAAACAGCAACATTCGTGCTATTGATTTAAATTTTTGGTTAGGCGCTGGAAGTGATTTTACAAGCGGAACTCTTGCAACTTCTTGGGCATCAAGAACGCTTACTAATTCTGCTGTTGGTCAAGTCAATCTCGCAGATAGCTCATCAAACGAATGGTACATCACTGGCGTAAAACTTGAGGTTGGCTCCACAGCAACGGATTTCCAGCACCGCAGCTATGGCGATGAGTTGGCTAGGTGTGAGCGGTACTATGTCCAGCAACGTGTAGATATTCAAACTCCGGCTGGTGGCTCTATGATTGTGCCTATTTATTTTCCGACTACGATGAGGGCTGCACCAAGTTCACCTGTTACCAGCATTTCGGCTGGTTCTGGCAATATAGGGACTGTAGGTGTAGCAGGGTTACATGTTAAAGGTGCTTACCTCCAAGTGACTTCATCTGCTAACAGCAATTACATTCTTGGTAGAATAGACGCATACATAGCGGAGTTATAAAATGGAAATTACATTAGCAAAATACATTGTTATGTTTGGAGCTAACGACAGCATCAAAGCCACAATTGACGGCATTGAAATGATTGTACCACTTGACCCAGCTAACACAGAGTACGCAGAAATGATGCGTCAGGTAGACGCTGGCGAACTAACAATAGAGGAGGCAGACTAATGCCTTATGTCGGCAAAGCTCCAATCTCAGGTGGCTTCCACAAGCTAGATGCACTGACTGCCTCTGCTACAGCAACTTACGCTTTGACGCTAGGTTCTGCGGCATACTTCCCAGAGACAGCTAACCAACTGCTAGTCTCTCTCAATGGTGTTATCCAAGCACCACAAGACAGCTTCACAGTCAGCGGCAGCAACCTTGTATTTGACAGCGCACTTACAAGCAACGACAGCATCGACTTTGTTGTGGCCTTGGGTGATGTGTTGGGTGTGGGCAGCGTTACTGATGGTGCTGTGACTACGGCTAAGATTGGTAACAATGCTGTTACTGATGCGAAGTTAGCGAACACATTAGACTTATCTAGCAAAACACTAACTTTGCCTTCTGGGTATGTAAGACAAGTTTATGACAGCGGATTTATAAGTATTGCAACCGATAGTTGGATAACAGTTACGCATAATATTACTTTGCCTTACACAGTTTCTGTTTTGCAAAAGGTGCTTACCAGCGGGGCTGGCGAGGATGCTGAGTATTCAGATAACGATGTTATTGAAATATCCCCAAATACAGAAATTGGCAGCTATTCTTCAACAGGATTTCACAGCATATCAAAAGATAATTCTTTGAGGGTATGGGGTCATGCAGCGGTTGGTGGTGTTCATAATGACACTTCTTCAAGGGCAACTGGCTATTTGGTAAGGCAGACAACAAATGGAACTCGTTTCCTAATTTACAAAGCACAGTAGGAGACAGATATGGCACTTATAAAATTAAACAATCAGTCTCTTAGCGCAGTCACATCTGCTGGTTTGCCTACTGGTAGTGTTCTAGATTTTAAACAAGCAAACGATCAAAGCGGGACAGGTAATACAAGTATTACTGCGACAACGGCAACAGGCGCAAGTACGTTATATGGGGCAAACTTTGCGGGGCGTACATACGCTGAAGCACAAAGCGTTACAATCACACCTAAGTCCACTAGCAGCATTTTGTATTGCTTTGGAATGGTAGGTTGGACATCAATGGATGCTACTTCAACAATGGCTCACGGTCAGATAATAACTTTAAATGACACGACTGCTATAGATAACAGTGATTTCCCGCATTACATGCACTCTGCCATCACTTCATCAACAGGGTACTATTACCCTTCAGGATTTGTTGTAGGGATATTTAGTCCAGCATCTACAAGCGCACAAACAATCAGACTTAGACCGTTTGCTTATGTTGAGGGGCTTAATACGGCTGTGGCGAATTTTAGAGGTTCAGGATTATTCGTAACGGAAATCGCTGGCTGATGAAACCTACAGCCTCATCAGTGCAAGCTCAGATAGATACACATGAAGCTGTGTGTTCTGAGCGTTGGCGTGAAACTATCATGCGGATTAAACGTATCGAACATATTATGATTGGTTCTGCTGGCACTACAATTGTGTTGCTATTGAGCGTTGTAATGCGAGGCTGACATGGTAGTTGCTGAGGTACTAACTGGTATTGCGTTAGTCCAGCAATCCGTAAAATTTATTAAAGAAAATATTAGCACTGTTCAAGATATTGGGCAGATAGCCAGCCAGATAGATGATCTGTTTGCTGGTGAAAAACAGGTGCAGCAAGCTAGAGCCAAGAAGTCTGGCAGTAGTTTGGGCGATCAGTTTGGTGTCGATACTGTAGCTAAAGAAATGATTGACGCTAAGTTGGCTGCTGAACAGCTACAAGAAGTAGCAACTATGGTTGATATGAGATTCGGTCATGGAACATGGGCAGGTATATTAGCTGAGAGAGCCAAGCGTATCCAAGAGGCCAAGGAAGCGGAGGCTATAGCTAGACGTAAGAAGATACAGAAGGATAGAGAGTTTGAGGAGATGATGAAACAAGCTGTGCTTGTTGGAACAATCATTGTTATAGCAGTAGGCTTGTTTATTTTTTTAATGGTCAGTGTAGCAAAGGCGATTGTCATATGATTAGTGTTGAGCAGTTTCTTAAATGGAAAGTCTTGCCTAGATGTATGATGCTTGCATCTACAGTTATGTCATGGCGTTGTGCTGAATGGTTTATGGAATTAGATGTGCCAACTGCAAGTCAGTCAGCATTTGTATCTGTAGTTATGGGCGTAATGACAGGTGTGTTTGGCATCTGGATGGGGCATGAGCATAAAGGTGAAACTAAATGAAGAACGCAGCTACAAGATTGAATGAGGCAAGTGAGGTTACTATTCCTCTCCGCAATCTCATTAGTATGATTGCTTTTACTGGCGTGTCTGTATGGGTTTACTTTGGACTGGTGGAACGCATCGCTTTTCTTGAGCATAACCTTGAGTTGACTATGCAAGAAGTAGAAGAAAATGACAATTGGATTGATGACTTTGAGCCACCGAAATCTGTACTAGACACAGTTAAAAAGATGCAGCAATTAGAGATTGAAATAGCTAGAATAAAACTAATGTTAGAGGCTAAGTAATGATACAAGCATTGATTGGGCCGATTGCATCACTAGCTGGTAGCTGGATGGAATCCAAGGTCGAGCAAACCAAAGCCAAAGGCAAGGTTGCTCAAGCTAAAGCTGAAGCAGAGGCAGAGGTAATGAAGGTAGCTGCTACCCATGAAGCTGGCTGGGAAAAAATTATGGCTAAGTCCAGCGATAATAGCTGGAAGGATGAAGCTTGGACAATATTGTTTATTGTTATTATTGCTATGTGTTTTATTCCTGTTACTCAGCCTTATGTTGAGCGTGGCTTTACGGCTTTGGATGGTACACCTGACTGGTTTCAGTACGCAGTTTATGCTTCAATAGCCGCAAGCTTTGGATTGCGCGGCTTGAAAGGTATAAAGAAATGAAACTATCAGAGCATTTTAGTCTTGAAGAAATGACCAAGAGCCAGACGGCTTTGCGGCGTAACCTTCCTAATACGCCCTCAGAAGCTCAGACAGAGGCGTTGATTCTTTTGTGTGAGAATGTACTAGAGCCAGTGCGGAGCCACTTCAGCATACCGTTTACGCCCAGCAGTGGCTATCGCAGTGCCGAGCTTTGTGTTGCCATAGGTAGTTCTGTGTCTAGTCAGCATGCAAAGGGTGAGGCTGCTGACTTTGAGGTGCCATCTATATCTAATCTTGAGTTGTGTACTTGGATTATTAACAATCTAGATTTCGATCAAATTATTCTTGAGTGTTATACTGGTGGTAATACAGGGTGGGTACACTGTAGCTACAAGGCAGAAGGTAATCGTAAAGAAGTTCTAACATACGATAAAGAGAATGGTTATCGTAAAGGCTTGTTAACTTAAAATGGGCCAGCCGTAATTTGGGAAACGGCTGACCCACTAGCAGGCGGAGAACTAATCAACCTGCTTTAAAATGGTACATCTTCTGATGGCATTGCGCTAGTGACATTCTCATCTTTGATGTTGTCACCGAACTCAGGTATCTCATCATCTATTGGCTTGGGCTTGTACTCCGATACCTGCAAAGACATGTAGGCATTGTCATCCTTCATCTCTTTCCAAGATGCAATCTTCCAATCTTGGTGCAACCCATCAAGTGGGCCACTGTAGTCAGGTGCTTTCTCATTGCCCTTCTTATCGTTAGGGAATAAGCATCCTATCTTTTGGAATACTTCAATGCGCTTCTTGCCATCTCTGGACTCAGCCATGATGAGTGCTACTTGTCCGTCTTCTCCCATAACATTAAGCTTGCCTTGTAGTATAAGCTGTTGCTCGGGAAAAGGTTTGAAGGCTGCGCCTCTGTTAGTGTTGTCATATTCAGTCATTGGTGTTCTCCTTTTTTGTACGCTCTTCTAAGAGCCATAATATTTTTTCTATTTTATGTTCAAGGTTAGTGAGTCTGATTTTTATTTCTTCTAAATGTAAAACAAACTTTGAAGAAAACATTATTCAGCCCTCCATATCCTGTGATGGTTAAGGTTCTCTCTTCTTGTAGCAATCTTTATATCCCATGCCTTTGCAGCTTGTCTCATGGCTGCAACAAAGCCAGTACCAATAACAATGCTGTCTCCTTTCTTCATACGTTTTAGGATACTGTACTTTGATCCATATCCATTTGGCATGGGTACGCCTTTTTCAATTTTATACTGTTCCATTACCACTTCTCCTTTGATGGCAACCTAACATCATCTGGCAATTTGGGCAGAACGCTCTTAACTTTTGTTACCTTGGGGTTGGGCATGCTAGCTGAGTTACCATCATCATCTTCTGATGGCAGTCCGAATGCAGATTGTAAGCCATAGCGTTTAGCGTATGTGATACCGCTGCCCATCTTCTGTGGATCAGTAGGGTCTTTGACTAGAACAGGTGTGCGTCCGGTCATTGACTCGCCTGATTCATGCATA
>VMHT01138432.1_pt1 | contig 19282 bp, 25 predicted proteins | sample 4693611 | NCBI WGS metagenome assembly VMHT01 (sample SAMN12280063, study PRJNA550983) | marine metagenome | isolation source: seawater sampled from same location over 5 years 0.02-0.2 micron viral filtrate | place: USA: collected off the coast of southern California halfway between the port... ...
AAGAGTCAAGAACCCGTTAAACAGTTTATTGCAGCTATGGATAATAGTGGCGGTAGTGCTGGTGGTGTTCTTGATCTATATGATAGAGAATGGGATGAGAAAAATAAAATGGAACGCATACACGAATTTCGTTTAAGAATGATGTCTGCTCCAGAATTTACAAGTGATAATATCTTTGGTGCTATTCTCTATAAAGATAGTGTAGAACGTGGTGCTGTTAATGTTTTAGATAAAAAATGTATTCGTAGTATTATTAAGATTGATGATGGATGCGAAGCTGATGGAACATTAAAGCCCTTTGATATAGATGGTATGATACAATATACTTTAGATCATGGTTGCTACGGCACTAAAATGAGAAGTGTTGTAAAATCTGAAAATATTATGATTCCAATCGTAAAACAACAAATGATATATGCAGAAAAAATAGCTGAAGCGGGATTGGTTCCTATTATAGAACCAGAAGTACCTATTGATCACCCATTAAAAGAAAAAATTGAAAGTAATCTTTCTGTTTATTTGGAATCTTGTCTTACTAAATTTCAAGGTGATTGTATATTAAAAGTAACACCTCCTGAAAAACCAGGCTTATATGATTATTTTACAAAATTAAAAAATGTAAAAGTAGTGTTTCTTAGTGGTGGCTATTCTACAAAAGAAGCATGTAAAAGATTATCCAAAAATTCTGGAGTCTCGGCAAGTTTTAGTAGAGCATTGAGTGAAGGCCTGAAATATCCACAGTCGGATAAAGAGTTTAATGACGTAATAGATAGTAATATAAGAAAAATTGTATTAGCTTCTGGATAAAATATGCAACATACTATTGAAGAATTAATTAGAAGAATAGATTTAATGAAAGATAAAGCTATTCAAGTTCATAGACTAAGAAATGAATTTTCAGAGATTTCTTACAGAGAATATGATCACGAAACATGTAAACATCTTATATCCGATATACAGTCTATAGCTATGGGTATAGCAAATGATAGACAAGGTGCTGAAATTAAAACTGAAATGGATGAATGGAAAAAATGAAAGCTTTTGTTATAACAGTTGAAAATATTGAAGAGTCTGTGCAGGCAGCAGAAAGATGCATTAACTCTGCAAGTCAGAATGGTTTTATAGTAAATAAACACTTTGGAATCACACCAGAAGACGATCCAGTAAAACTATTTAAAGATAAGGGTCTTTCAACAAAGAACTTTGAGAACAATAAATATTCAAGATATGAAAGATGTCTATCCGCATTTCTATCTCATAGATCACTTTGGGAGTTATGTGCTACAAATAAAGAAAATTACCTTATACTAGAGCATGATGCCGTAATTAACACTGCACTATCAACTAGTGTAATGCACGGAAACGAAATGATTGTTTCTCTTGGTGAACCATCTTACGGTAAATATAACACGCCTCAGTCTATTGGCATAGGACCTTTAGTTTCTAAACAATATTTTCCAGGTGCTCATGCATATGTAATGTCTCCAAAAGGGGCAAAGGCTGCTCTTGAAAAATCTTTAACCGATGCAGCACCTACTGATATATTCTTTAATAATAATAATTTTCCATGGCTGAAAGAATTTTATCCTTGGCCAATATCGGTAAAAGAAAATTTCACTACAATTCAAAAAACTGAAGGATGCTTAGCCAAACATGGTTATGGTGAAGGATATAGTTTATTATGATTACAATAGCATGTGTATATTGGGGTGATAAATTTCCTATAGCATATCTTGAAAATCTTAGATCAATGATTAAGAGAAATACTACAGTTGAACATAAGTTTGTTGTTCTTACTGATAGACATAGAAAAGGTTTTGATTGCAGAATACTTAAACCAGGATTTACTGGTTGGTGGAATAAACTACAACTATTTGATACATTTCATAAACTAGGTGATAGATGTTTCTATTTTGATTTAGACACTGTAATCACTAGTGATCTTGATTGGCTATTTAAATATGATGGAGACTTTCTTGGAATTGAAGATGTTGGTTCTGTAAATTCACATCAACCGCACTTAAAAAATGTATTACAGTCGGCAGTAATGTCTTGGACTCCTATGGTTGGTGCAAGTATATGGAATGAATTTATATTAAGAAAAGATTGGGCAGTAAAATCTTTTCGTGGTGATGGAGAATATTTGCATGCATCTGTTCCAAAATATCAGAGAGAATTATTACAGAAGAAGTATCCAGGCAAATTGAAGTCATATAAGTACCAGATATATAATAAGGGTTTAGATAAAGACACATCTATTGTATGCTTTCATGGGAGACCTAGTATTATTCAAGCAATGGATGAAACAGTAGTCACGCCTATGCAAACATTTGAACCACAGAATTGGATTAAAGATTATTGGAGATAATTTATGGGTGATGTAGCACATCTAATAGGAAACGGTAAAAGTTCTGGTTTCTATCAGCACGCAAAAGGATTAAAGATTGCTTGTAATCTTCCACCTTTTGAGGTGCAGAATCTTTATACAACTGTTATGGTAGATTTTAAAATGATGAATGCTATTCATAAGCAAAATATAACGGTACCTGGAGATTGGGTTCTTGGAGCTAGACCTCATAAATGGATGGAAATGAAAAATGATTTCTATGTAAAATATTCAAAACAAATCAAAGAATTTTATCTTACTCTTCCTAAGTATGCAGCAAATTATACAGACTTTAACTGCGGTCATATGGCTACACATTGGATTGCAAATAAACTGAAACGTAAAGAGATTCATATGTATGGCTTTGATTCAATCTTTGAGTTTGATACCACAAGTATGTCTGATACTTTTATGGAGTCTTCAAGAGATAATTTAAATACCCAAAGATTAACGTCTAAGTGGAGACCCATCTGGCATGGAATTTTTAATGAGTTTAAGGATACACAGTTTATACTTTATCATGATGTAGGTAAGTCCCAGGTTCCTCTTCCAAAAAATGTTGAAGTAAGAGATAATAATAAAGGTCGCAGAGCCAAGCGTACTCGTAATAAAGATTATAAGCCAGAACCTTTTGATAAAAGTAAAGTTTCTGATGCATAAAGGGTTTACATTCTCTGAAAAATAGTTTATTATAATTACAGAGGTGCTAGAAATGTATTACTATATAGACAACAGACCATCAACTCTTTCAATGGATTTCCTTGATGAAGTTCTTGACTTTGGGCAATACTATCTCGGATTGGATAGCGATTTTATTATAAAGCTAGTTTTTCTTTCAGACTTGGGTAAACAAGTCTGGGGCTATTGTAATGGGCTGGAAGATGAAGACTATGTAATTGAAATCAGTTCTAATATAAATACTTCTGATATGGTAGAAACCATATTTCATGAGTTAGTTCATGTGAAACAAATCATAGACGGGCGCCTAGATGAAGACGGTCGGACATGGAAAGGTAAAACGTATGACACAACAAAAACTCCCTATAAGGAGCTCCCTTGGGAAATAGAAGCTTTTAGGCTTCAAAGACTCATGACAAAAGAATTTTTCTCAGCATAATAGGAATACTGCAATGGCAGATAGCGACGATCCTTGTGATGACGTAAGCGGGCGTGACTTAAGTAAATGGTTATATTGGAATTAAAAAAAAATAAAAAAATGCATTTTAGGGGTTTACAAATGGGTTAGGATATACTATATTAGTAGTATAAAGAGAATCGGAAGGAACTAAAAATGATTGATTATATCTCAGCTAACAACGGAAACATCCAGCTATGGAATGGAAACCAAATCGTAGCAGAAGCTTGTACTGCTAAATCAATTGTTTATTTTCTTCAAGAGAATGGTTTTAATGAAGATGGAGTTCTTGCTTCCTCTTCAATGGAATTTGCTTCAGAAGAAGGCTTTGATACAGATGACTGTGCTAAGAATCTTTGGAATGAATCACTTAATCGTTACTATGCATCAGTATGCTATTCTTAACTTAAAGGAAAAAATTATGAATACTCCTTGGATTCAAGAAACTCGCAATGGCTTTGATATAGCCGAAGAAGAAATGAATCGACTCGAAGCTTTACCTGCTCAAGGTGAACAGTCTTCCATGGTTCAGTCTGATATGAAAGTATGGGCTGTTAAAAAAGGCATTTGGCTATCAGAACCATATAAGAACATTATTGTTCTTCATGCTATTGACCGCGGATGGCTTCAAGAGTATTCAACTGGAATGGAGATTTGTAATTAATGTTACAGGATGCAATTTATCATGGTCAAGTAGCACTTGATATTTTAGAGTTTGATTTCCACAGACCATTTAAAAATGGTAAGTGTAATCGTGAAAATATCGAAGAAAAGATCATTGAGGGTATTCTTTCAAATGAACTTGAGCCCATGAACGATCAAGATGTTGATATTATTTGTGATTTAATTGATAGTTTAATACTTGAACTAGGAGTGAAGAAGTGACTGAAGGGCCATTCAAGAGTGCATTTGATGCAGATACTGCTGGTGTAATTCGCAGAGAGATTGTAACATATCGAAGAAAAGATAATATTATGGTAAAAGAAACCGCAACAAGAGACTATTATAAAAGCGGCGATTATCATGATACAAGTTCAACAACACCGATTGTGGAAAGATAGATAAGTTAAATAGGTTCCTTAGCTCAGCTGGATAGAGCAACTGCCTTCTAAGCAGTAGGTCATAGGTTCGAATCCTATAGGGACCACCAATAATATGGGTGAAGTGTTAATGGTTGCACGTCGGATTCCAAATCCGAAAGACAGAGTTCGATTCTTTGCACCCATGCCAAACAAAAGGGATATATTATGCGTAGAGGAAACAAACCTGAAGCAGAAGACTATATAAAGGTAAGGTTAGAGTTTCTTCACGAAGAAAAGAAAAAGAACGATAATCAAACTGCACATCTAGTATTAGATAAAGCAATTTATGAATTAAGTATTGTTCTTGATCTTTTGACAAGAAACGGAGTTTAGCGCAGTCTGGTAGCGCATCTGCTTTGGGAGCAGAGGGTCAGAGGTTCGAATCCTCTAACTCCGACCAAAAACATTCCGGCGTAGCTCAGTGGTAGAGCAGTTGACTGTTAATCAATTGGTCGTAGGTTCGACCCCTACCGCCGGAGCCAAATTAGGGTCTGTAGCTTAGTGGTTAAAGCTGCCCGCTCATAACGGGTAGATCGTAGGTTCAAATCCTACCGGACCCACCATATATAATGAGGAGAAGTGAATTGGAACTTTTATATACTATAGCAATTATAATTGGTGTTTTTCAAGATGGGAGCCCATTCTCCCTTTGTTTAACAAATTGTATCGGATAGGCACAGGGGAAAGCCTAGCAATTTCGCTAAACGTACCCACTAAAAACCCTATTCACGTTAAACGCTCGAGCGGTGTTTAGGTTGGTATACGATCTGGTACCAGGAAACCCAGACGGTTGTTGCATACGTTAAATGCAAATAGAAAGGGGGGCTCTGCAGTAAGCTCCCCTTTTGATATAAATATTAATGTCTAAAAGGAGATATTAATATGAATATGAAAGATGTTGCGGATCTACAAAAATATGCTGTAATGCAAGCATCTATGTATAGACCGCCTGTAGATCAATACCCAAACTCAGAAAATATTAAACCGCCTATGAAAAAAGACAAAGTGCGTGTTATAGAGCAAATGGATCGGTCTCCGGTTGCATATGATAGTACAAAAGATTTCCATAAAAAATTAGATGAGCTTATGTCACAAAGACAAAATGCTGAAATAATTAAATATAAAAAAGATGGATCTATAGATCCCTCCATGGTTGATGTAGGGCAACTATTGAATATTGAAGTATAAATACTTTCTATAGGAACATAGGAGCTAAAAATGTTATCCAGATTATCATTTAAGGAAAGAAGTTTATTATTTGGTAGACTAGCAACTATAGCATATTTGCCTTTTGAAGATGCAAAAAGAGCTGCTAGACGATTAGGTTTTTCACAAACCACTTTTTATGATAGAGATGGAGCACAAGCATATAGATTTATGAGTAAATATGATATTGTTATTGCTTGTAGAGGCACTGAACCAACTCAATGGAATGATGTAAAAGCGGATTTAAAAGCCATTCCTGTTATGGCAGAAACTATAAGCAGAGTACATCAAGGATTTAAAGCCGAAGTTGATGATTTATGGCCAATGATTAAACCGCATCTTGAAGTCAAAGTAAATGTAAGAAAAAAGCTATGGTTCTGCGGACATAGTTTAGGTGCTGCAATGACAACTATTATGGCTAGTAGAGCATTTCATGATGAGAAGCTCGCAGATCCAGTTGAAGTTTATACATATGGCTCACCAAGAGTTGGTTGGAAAAAATATGTTAAGAGTCTAGGAATGACTCATCACAGATTTGTAAATAATAATGATGTAGTTACTCGTGTTCCTCTTTGGATTATGGGCTATAGACATCATGGCACCATGCACTATTTTAATAGACATGGAGATTATAGTAAAGCCACGGGCTGGAGACGAGTAAAAGATAGATTAATGGGCATGTGGATGGGCTTAAAGAAAGGCAAGATAGACAACATTGGTGATCATCCAATGGGTGCTTATATGCCATGTTTAGAAAAAATGCAGTAGGTGTTTTCTGTTTAAGTTTTCTTATAGCGTGTCAACCTATAGAAGAAACTTTAGATATATCCAAACCGGCTGAGCAATATATCGGTTTAGACGAATATAAAAACAGAAAACAATTAAAAGAATTAGTGGGAGTGGATCCCGTTCATACTGAATGGTGTGCAGCATTTGTAAATTTTGTTCTTGATATACAAGATATACCTGGTTCTGAATCAGTAAGTGATTATCCTCTCATGGCTAGATCATTTTTGACTTGGGGCGAAGAAGTTTTAGATGAGCCTATAAAAGGAGATATTGTAATATTTCCAAGAGGTGGTAAACTATGGCAAGGTCATGTCGGATTCTTTATAAAAGAAATTCAATATGAAAATAGAACAAGATGGATTATACTAGGCGGAAATCAAGATAATACTGTAAGTTATGCAGAATTTAATCCTAAAAAAGCAATAGCAATTAGAAGAAAAAAAGTAAATTAGGGGTTTACTTTTCCTAAAAAATATATTAGAATAGTAAAATCTAATGGAGATAAAAATGAAAAAAACTTTAACTGCAATGGTATTAGCTATGGCTGCATCTGCGTCTTTAGCTGCTACAAAGAGTGCTGAAGTTTGGTATATAGAAAATGTTAATGTTCAGCAACAAACTCAAGAGCCTGTACAAGAGTGTTCGATGCAACAAGTACCAGTATATGGTACTGTTCATAATCAACATGCCACAGGTATGAATAATAATGTTCTTGCTGGCGCCATTATTGGTGGCTTAATTGGTGGAACCTCTAAAGGTAACGACTCAGGAATTTTACCTGGAATGATAGTTGGAGGCTTGCTTGGTAGTACAACACCTGGCGCACAGAAACAAAAAATAATTGGTTATAAATCTCAACAAGTTTGTAATACTGTTTATCAACCAATAAATCAACAAGTGCAAACTCAGATTGTACACTGGAAACATGGAAATCAGCGTGGCTATTTTTATAGTAACGAAAAGCACTATGTTGGTCAGACCGTAATGGTTGATGTTGGAATGTAAATTAGAAAGATTATATTATGAGAAATTCAAATACACAGAATAGTTTTTCTGTAGATAACGATGGTCATATTCGACTGAAGACAAATCTATCACCTAAAGATTTAGGTATCCAAAGTGCAGATACGTTTGTGGTTCTAATCGTAGATGATGAAGCAATTTTAGTTAAAATGGAATTAGAACTAAAAGCGCATGTAAATGTTTAGTCAGAAAAAAATTGAAGAAATCGTTGACCTACTTATTACTCTAACACCAGAAACAAAAATTTACTTCGGATGTGATTCGGTAAGATACTTTAAAAATGATAAACCTTGTGCTCGTTATGCTACTGTGATGATTGTTCACAAGAATGGTAATAACGGATGTAGAATTTTCTCAGAGGTATCTTATGAAAGAGACTATGATCTAAAAAAAGATCGACCAAAAATGAGAATGATAAATGAAGCAAAGAAAGTATGCGAATTATATTTACATATAATACCATTTATTGATGAGTTTGATGTCGAGATACATTTAGATGTTAATACTGATCCTAAACATGGATCCTATTGTGCAGTAAACGAGGCAGCTGGTTATGTTCTAGGTATGACTGGTATCGAGCCAAAATTAAAACCGCATGGCTTTGCTGCAAGTTACGGTGCTGATGGAGTTGCTCATGGAAGAGGATAATATAAGATCACCAAAACTAATTTTTCTAAAAGATATTCTTGAAACCAAAGTTCGTAAAGAACAAGAGTTAGCATACTATCAAAAGAAATTAGAGGAACTTGAAGTAAAAATGGGTTATCTTCGGCAAGATATAAATTTAACAAATACTATTATTAATATTATTGAAGAAGAACAAGTGATTGATTTTAAAGAACAGATGGAAAAAAGATTACTTATAAAGGACCCTAAATGACTCAACCATCATATGCATTTAAAAAAGATTTACAGTTATTAATTCAAAGACATCGAATAGATGATCTTTGTGGAAAACCATCATATACAGTAACGGAATATATAATGAAACAAATTGAAGCTTACCAAAGAGAACACGTGCAGCCAAAAAACTGGTGGGGCGATATAAATAGTATTGCACCCTCACCAGCTTACGAAAAAGGCTATCCTTCTTACGAAGCGGTCAATATAGAAAAGCCTGTTCAAGAAAGATACCACGAATATATGGGTCGAATGTTAAAGGAAGAAAAAGATGAGTGATATATTTGATTTTGGTTTTACTGCCGTAGATGAAGATGAACTTCAGGCAGTACAGCAAACACAAGCTTTGGCTAGTAGTGCAGAACAAGTAGCTACTACAACACAGGATAAACTTGATAAACTTTATAATGCTGTTATTCCTCTTTTAAATAATCTTAAGGCTAATCCAGAGAAGGAATATATTCTCTGGCCGAATCGGTTAGCAAAGGTAGAAGCCTTTGAAACACATCTAACAGATATATACAAATCATAAAAATCATAAGTTATTCTTTTTATTAGATTCTTTTTTCTTTACATTGCACATAAAATATGCTATGTTGTAAGAGTAGAAAGAAAGAGGATCTATAATGCAAATCGTAATTACTTCGGACCAAAGAGAACTATTCCACAGTCTTAAAGCAAAAGACTGGAATCGTGAAGCTATTGCTGCTTATCTAAAGTATGAAAGTAAAAAGAAATCTGTAATTCGCAATAAAAGAATTACGCTTGGATCTGATTCTCAAAGATCAAAAACTTATAGTGCAGAATTTGCTTACCATAAAAAGTTTGGTTACGGTAAGCAATTCGAGACAATCAAAGATTGTCAGAAATATGTTAATAAAATTATTAACTCAGCTACATGGAAAAAACTAGTAAAAGAATCTAGGCACGAACATCGCAGAAATGTTTCAGTAGAGACTCTTGGTGGTCATAGATTTGCTGGCATGTCTTACGGATATAAAATTCGTCTTAATACCACAGGTATGAACGAGTATGTCATACTTCACGAATTAGCACACAGTGCGGGTTACATGCACCATGATGTTGGTTTCCGCATTTGTTTACTAAAGCTTGTATCACGTTTCTTAGGTAGAGAACAAGCTCAAGAATTAAAGAGCCAGTTCAAAGCTCGTAAACTTAAAGTAACGATTAGTAATCATATTAAATCTCCAGAGCAGTGGTTCAAGACATATGAAAGATTAGAAAGTGCTAGGGCTGCGAGAGCAGCCTAATACTTTTGGATATGGAAAAGATAATGAGTATAGGTATGCATTTTAGGGGTTTACAAATCATTAAAAATGTGCTATGTTGTAACTATAATAAAAAGGAATAAATATGATTGACAATATGAATAAAATAATCTTAACCGACTGCGATGGTGTTCTTATGAACTGGGAATTTGCTTTTAATCTTTGGATGAAACACAAAGGTTATAATATCTCTCCAGAAAATGAACATGCCTATGATATGGGTCAACGTTATGGTTTAGATAGTCAGACTAAAAAATTAGTTGTTCAAACTTTTAATGAGTCTGCAGCTATTGGTTTTTTGCCACCATTACGTGATGCAATGTATTATGTAGATTTGCTTCATCGGAAACATGGTTATGTTTTTCATATGGTTACTTCTTTATCATTAGATCCTTCAGCTCAAGCTCTTCGGATTGAAAACACTAAAAAGTTATTCGGAGAAACGGCTTTTACTAGTTTCTCTTTTGCAGACACTGGTGCAGATAAAGATGATGTACTAGAACCTTACAAAGATAGTGGTTATCTTTGGTTGGAAGATAAAACAGAAAATGCCGAACTTGGTGATCGGCTTGGATTAGAAAGTATCCTAATTGAACATGGTCACAATATGGACAATAAACAATTCCCATTAATGAAAAACTGGAGCGAACTGTATGAGTATATCACTGGCTGAACTACTAAGACTACGATCTGAGTATGAAGACTTGGCAAGAAATTTTGATGTTGCTGAGGATAAGCGTCAAGGAGTTATAAATAGCTTAGAGTGGTTTAAACGATATGGTAATCGTAAAAACAGATTTAGAAATGGTTATGACAGAGCAATAGAAATATGTAATGTCATGCTAAAAGAAATTAAAAGGGAATAGGAATGCCATCAAAGTCAGTCCTTATAGCACAAGCTTTTAGTAAAACAGGGGTCTTATCTACAGTTGTGGATTCGGCTCCTTCAGTTAATACTGGGCAAGTAGATGTAGCTACAGCAGCAGAATTACCTAGTACAGGAAATACTCAAGGCGATTTTGCATTTGTCCAAGCAACTAATAGATTATACATATGGAATGGATCGGGTTGGTATAATATAGCATTAATTAATACTACTCCTACATGGGATTCTAACGGACAACCAGCAAGTTCATATGTACTAAGTGCAGACAGCCCACAAACAGCTACAACAATTACTTTAGCCGCTTCGGATCCAGAAGGAATTCCCATTTCTTATAATTATATTACCGGTGGTTCTATGGATAGTATTGCTACTATTTCACAAGATTCTTCTGTATTCACAATCACACCTAAAACTTCAACTCAAGCTCCAGATGGTGGCACTGGATCGATCACGTTTAGAGCAACAGATAGTGTTAATATTCTACCATATGTTTCTAGCTTTACTCTTAATTTCATTTCTATTGTAGAAAACAGTAGATATACAACTTTATTAGCTACAGCAACTGGCACATCAGACAATAATAATATAACAGATGCATCTACTAATAACCATACAATTACAGTAAATGGTGATGCCTACGCTGGTACGTTTAGCCCGTATAGACATGGAGGATATAGTACATATTTTCCTGATACTGCTGGAAATGCGTATGTTAGTGCAAATTCATCAGACTATGCATTAGGAAGTGGAGCGTTAACAGTAAGTGCATGGATATATATTGATAATAATACGCAGCAACAGACCATAATTGACAATCAAACTGGTTCGGGTACAGGTTGGTATTTAAAAATATGGCCCGGTCAATTAATAAGAGTTCACAATCAATCTTCATACATTTTCAATATTAGTAATAGTGATGCACCAACAGCGGTAAATGAATGGATCCATTTGTGTTGGACAAGGGATGGATCTGGAAATAATAAATTATTCTTAAACGGTACTCAGGTAGGCACCACAGTAAGTGATACTACAAATTTTACTGCCCAAGGTTGTAAACTTGGTGAAACATATCAAGGTGTGAATGATTTAAAAGGATATATAAAAGATGTTCATATCGTAGCAGGATACGCAAATGAGCCCACTACTTCTTCAATTGCTACAGCTGTAACCTCTGATACTGGAACGGTTTTCTTAGGATGTTCAGGTCCAGATTTTTTAGAAAGAAGTTCTAGTCCAAAAACTATTACTATCAATGGTAATAATATTTTTATCCGTCCGTTTAGCCCGTATGACTACAATGAATACGATGCAGCAGATCACGGTGGGTCTGTGTATTTTGATGGTACAGGGGATAATCTTGATATTAGTGCAAGTTCTGATTTTGATTTTGGCACAGGCGATTTTACATTTGAGATGTCATTTTATGCGTATGCAACTTCTGGTGGAGGAAAATATTTAATAACAAATCGAGCATCAGGTTGGGGTGCAGGTGTTTTTCAATTTATGGTTAGTGCTGCAGCGACAAATGTATATTGTACTTTTTATGGGTATGATCTTGGTGGATATGCTATTGTACCTCAAACGTGGAATCACTTATCAGCTGTAAAATCTGGTGATACAATAACATTGTATTTAAATGGTATAACACCCCCTGCTGCTGGAGGATATTCTCAATCACTTTCCGGGGTAAATAACGTCTCAATGGGATCTTCAAGTAAAGCTGTTGATGTAGGCTCAAACGGCACTTCAGATTATTTTAAAGGTTATATTGGAGATTTAAGAATAGTTAAAGGTACTGCAATTACACCCCCTGCTGGGGGCCCTACATCCACACTATCTTCAACTGGTGCAGCACTACACATCAAAGGCACAGATGCTTCGATCATAGATAAATCTCAGGGTACTAATTTGCTAATTGATGGCACAACCATTACTGGTGTTTCTACTGGCAGTAAATACAGCAAAGCTATAAAAAACACTGCGGCTAGTAGTGCAATTAAGGTATGCACTCCATCTGAATTTAATATGCGAACAAATGATGATTTTACTATAGAATTTTGGTTTAAGGTTGATCCAACATCGTCATACAGCGCAACAAATTATCCTAAATATATTTTACAAATACAGTATGGCGGAATTGTCTTTGGCATTTGGGCAAACCCTAGCACAACAAAAATTGAAGGTAATGGGGCAAGAACAGATGGATCTAGTTATATAACTTGGAGTTCTAGTATGTTTACAAGCTACACTCCAAATCAGTGGCATCATTATGCTTTATCTTTTGATAAATCTAATACCACAGCAAAATGGTTTTTGGACGGTAGTTTATACCACACTGATACATCATATGATGACCCCTCTACATCAGTAACCAATTCAAACGGCACTTATATGGTAAGTTTATTTGGTGAAACGGGAACGGTCAGTTCTAATAAAACTTTTATTGGGTCCATTGAAGATTTTAGATTTTCTCAATTTACTCGTTATACCGCAAACTTTACACCACCAACAGCACCACTAGAAGGTTAATACATAGTTTATTATGTCAAGCACAATAACAAAATACAATCTTTTATCGGATCTACCTCCTGTTCCAGACGTAGGTGAAAACGCGTTTGTAGAAGAAACTTCTAAGATATATGTCAGCTTAGATTTAAGTACAATAACATCTAATAGTTTTGAATTTTATGGAAATAATTCATTTTTAGAAACGGATGGTTTTTCCAGTACTTTTACAAATCAAAACGATCCTTGGGCTATAGAATTTTGGTCATATATATCAGATAATACGGATCCTCAACCTATTTTTTCTATTCAAAAAAATTTAGATAATCCAGTTTATACATTTTCTGATGTAACCGGAACACATACTTTATCACAAACTGGATTAGAAGCTTTTAATTTTTCTCCATATAATAATGATTATACAAGTTCAATTTGGTTTGATAACACACCTTTATCAACTACTAATTCTTTATCTGGATTTGATTATCACGATGAATTTTCAATTTCTTTTTGGACATATCCAATCAATAATTCTTATACGCTATTAGACCTTACTAAAACTGACGAAGATAAAACAACACTTAAAATTACTAATAGCACAATAGTAGATAATGGTGTAAACATAAGTATAGGTAAAACAAATAGCTTTGGGTATTTAAATTGGAATCATAATTTATTATCTTATGATGGATTTGATTATTCTTTATTTTCAAATGATTCTTCGGTATCTTTAAATAGAAGTATAGCTGATATTGATAGTAATCAAGATTTACAAATAACAGATTTTGATGTTACTTCAGATCAAGGATTTAAATGTAAAGTAAGTTTTGGAACATCTCCCACTGATAGTACTCTATTTGAATTTGGTGAAATTAATAATTATGTTAAATTAAGTTTGACGAATAATGGAACAGTATTAGAATTTAGAGCAAATTCTTCATCGACCCCTTTAGTTATAACAACTACAAATTTTCCGAAAGATAATAATACACATATAGTTTCATGGGATATAAGAATTAATCCAGGTAGAATTAGACTATGGGTTGATGATGATTTAAAAGGTGAAGCAACAACAAGTAGCGGACCTTTGGAGAGTAGTATTTGGGCTGGCCCTAATGTACACTCAAGAAGCCTTCCTGTTACTAATATATATGCACAAAGTGCTACAGGAACTGCACTTGCTGATGGTTCAGGATATATTTTGCAATTACCACATCAAGATGTAAGATGGCAAAATTTTAAGGTTGTTGATACCGGGCAACCTTATGATCGTAATGGTGATAAAGTATATTATTTTGAATTTAAAGTGGACGGATATCGCAGAAACACCTATAATGCTATATATCCAGCTTTATTTGATACTAGTGTTTATACATTAGGACACCCAGATTTCTATTACACTCCTAGAATGCCATATGTTGCAAGATCGAGTACATCTTTTTATACAGCACATTGGTATATAGGTTTATCTGATGTATTCTCAGTTTTTGTATCAGAAGTTCAGCAAAAAGTTGTCATATATCAAAACGGAAGCAGGCACGCATTTAGAGAGTTTTCTTTCCCTACTGGTACCTCAGGTAATACACAATCCTTTTTTGGGTGGTATGGTAGATATAACGATTCCCGTTTTAAGGTTATTCATGATCCAAATGGTTGGCAATATGGTCCTACCCATACTTCTTTTTTAGAAGCTAGTGTTCAAAATTTAATATATGGAAGTGCTTCTCCAATTGGTGGATATGGTTTTTCGTATGAAAATGGAACTTTATCCGATTCCTTTTCTGGAAGTTTAATTTCCAAATTAAGAACTTATCCGCAAACATTTGGATCATTAAGTTCATCAAGTTTTAATATAGGCAGTACTTATAATTTAAGTGGTTCAACAACTAATCCTTATACTGGTTATATAAAAGATTTTGAAATAACAGATTCATTAAATTTATCTAATATAATACCAACTTCACCAGTTTCTTCATCTTCTTCCACAAAGTTTTTACTTAATTCTTCGACGAGCCAGGAAATATTATTAGACTATAATACAGACGGACAGATTAGAAAAAAAGATACAGATTTAATAAGTGTTAGAGATTCTCATCAAGTAAATCACTGGACACATACCGCACTGGTTTATAATGGAACAGATTTAGATGCATATGAAGATGGCATTTTATCAACCACTATTAATAATTTTAATATAGGCGGAAATAGTTTATCAGATGGTGAATTTAATATTGGAACTACAGCTGTAAGAAATATCAATAGTGCTACATATGATAAAAAATATTATAAAGGATTTATAAAAGAATTTATTTTACATGATAGTGCCTACTATTCCGGTTCTTCTTTTAATTTAAGAAATGTAAATTATGCAGTATCAAATGAAATATTACTGACCGCCACAGAAAATGATGTGCCAAATAATGGTACAACTTTTGTAAAAAATGGAACTATAGGAGTTGAACCATTCAGCCCATATACTGCTGACGATTTAGGTTGGATTGAAAACGGTTCCGTTATACAAAGTAATAGAACAGTTGATATCATTACAAGAAGTGGTATTGATTTTATAAGCGTTGATGTTGATAGTGAAACTCCTGCACAATCTTTTTTAGTAACACTAAACGCCACAGATCAGTCAAACAATTCCATAAATTGGTCTATAGATGAGTGGCAAACAGCACCCTTTACACAGATAAAACAAAATAATAATAAAATACTTATAGAACCTTTGAATATTGATTCAAATCATAATGAGCATAGATTATTGGATTTGACTATTGAAGGCTTATTATCCAACGGATCAATTCCTGTAAATCCTCAAAATAATTTATATGATCACAGTAATACTAGGTTAAGTTTTACTTATACTAATTATGCAATGATTTCTAATATGAATTCATCAATAATATTAGATAATAAATTTACAATTGATATAGCAGACTCAGACGATATTGCATCATTTAGCGGTATAGCGGCAAGACCATTTAAACAACCAGTAGATATGTTTATAGATTCTGGTTTAGATATTCAAGTGTTTGATAGCCCTGGAGCACTACCATGATTGATAGTAATTTAACAAATACATACTATGTTAAAAGTAATAATAGAATATATCAGTCCTTTGAGGGTCAATACTATACTGTAGGCATAACTAATAATTTTTCTCAAGACGTTGTTGAATCAAATGGATCAATCAAGGTAATATATTCGGACGATTCGACACAATATAATCCCGTCGTTGATAGACCTTCTCCTATTGTTTCTTTACCTTTATTTGATGAAGATAATAATGCAATTACTTGGAGTTTTATCGAGACACCAAGTAATAATAAAAATACTAAATTAATTACATCACCGGGCAATCAACCACCATATACTATTTCTCCTGTATTAAATAATCCTGATGTTCTTGGTACCAGCACCAATTACAATTTTACGGGAAAAATAAACAGCAATATAAACAACGGCAATCCTATTACTTTAAGAGATTCTGATAATGAAGTATATGATGCAGAGTGGAATATGTCAGTGCGTTGGACGGACGATATTGTAACAGTAACTGATGTTAATAATATGAAAGTTTTAAAAAACTTTTCAATGGGTGTTCCTACAATAAGGCTTGTAAAATCAATTACCGATGGAACTATAGTGCCCGAGTTTGATACTAGCATTACTGGGTTAACTTTTAATTCGATCGGAACAAAACTTTTAGTAACTGGTGATACATTAAATAAATTCGATCAGTATAATCTAGGAACTCCATATGATGTTTTAACTGCCACAAAGGATTCATCTTTTGAACCCAATACTCTTCATATTGGATCAACATTTAGAGATTTAGATTTAAATGATAGTAATAATATATTAAGAGTTATAAACGGCGATGAAATACAACAATATAATTTAGATTCTCCTAGTAATATTGTATCAGCAAATCTACAGAATTCCTATTATACCGAGGAAAAAATAAACGATGATATATTTGTAAGTGCCGATGGTACTAAAATGTACACAATGAAAAACAATATATTATATCAATATAAGTTAAATAAGCCATATCAAGTACATACTGCAGACTATCAATACGAATATAATATTTCTCTATCATCTCATACCGAATCTTATAGATTTTATTGGTACAGATATTATACTGGATATGCTTATAGAACAGTATATCGCTATTATAACCCAAGAAGTAATAATGATGCATTTACATTTTCTTCTGATGGTCAATACTTGTATACAATTACATCTATGGCCTATGAAAAGGGAAAAATTTATAGATACCATTTAAGTGATCCTTGGAATATAAATTCTGCAATACAGTCACAAAGTAGTAACCATACAATTGGTGCACGTATTTCATCTCAGAGAAGTAATGAAACTAATAGTCGAGCTGGTCCAGCTGCATTAAGAATAAGTAACTCTGGTGATAAAATTTATATTTTAGATCATCGTAGAAAATCAAATCAAAGTGGATATGGTCAGATCAATAATGAGAAATGTAAACTTTTAGAATATACTCTTAATTCAAATTATAGTTTATCTGGATTTGATAATATTACACCAGTTACAGAAACATTAGATGACGTTCCAGTCGAACGACAAGCACCAGTATATAACGATATAGGAACTCATATTGGATACCAACAGGTAGATATATCTTTTAATGATTATACAAACGGATTTGACTGGAACTCCGATGGTTCTAAATTTTATATAGCAAATCATCAGAGTATATTTGAACACACTGCTAATACAAACTATAATATTCAAAACTTTACATACGATACTGATTATTCAATAGGCTCATTTACAAATTATAATAAAGGCATACAGATTTTAAACGATAATATGTATCATAGTGGTAATAAAACAATACATCAGCTAAACTTTACAAACAATGATCCTCTAAATATAACCTTATCATATTTAGATAAACAATTAGATGTATCAGATAAAGAAGCAACACCAACTGCTGTTAAATTTGATAATACCGGTTATAAAATGTATATAACAGGAACAACTTCTGACAATGTTCACGAATATATATTATCTGATAAAAATGAAATTTCTACTGCAGTATTTTCTCAAACTCTTGTAACTTCTGGAACAATATCTAATCCACAATCATTAGAAATTTCAGCAGATGGTTCAAAGTTATATATTGGTTCAGCCGGTTCCATATATCAATTTAGTATTAATTCTACATTTTCTGCTTCAACCTTTGATAATATAATTTTTAATCTAACCGGAAAGTGTACAAATATTACCGGTATGAGATGGAATAATAATGGAATACAGTGGACAATCTCTGGATCTTCAACAACAGATATAGAAACATATGAAACAGAAAATCCTTATAGTATAAATCCAATATAAATAGTTTAAATAGTTTCTTAAAGGATTCGCCATGCCAACAAAAGCATTTTCTCAAGCAAAATTATTGGGTACTGATAATACTATTAGTGTTACCAGTTTATCTGCTGATATACCTATTACAGAAAAATTAGCTACAGTAGATGATCTACCAAGCACAGGTGTTATAGGTGAACAAGCATTTGTAGAAGAAACTAATAGGTTATATATTTGGAATGGATCGGGCTGGTATAATATTGCCCTAATTAATACAACGCCTACGTGGGATTCAGGAGGGCAGCCAGCTGGTGCTTATGAGTTAAGTGCAGATAGCCCACAAACAGCAACTACTATAACACTTGCTGCATCTGATCCAGAAGGTCTTTCTATTAATTATTCATACGTGACAAGTGGATCTATGGACAGTATGTCAACTATCAGTCAAGATTCATCTGTATTTACGATTACTCCTAAAACTTTAGCCCAAATGGGTGGTGCAGGTAATGAAGGTCCTCATACCGGATCGATCACGTTTAGAGCAACAGATGGTGTTAATGTTTTACCTCAAGTTTCTAGTTTTACTCTTAATTTTATTTCTATTATAGAAAATAGTAAACATACAATTATGCATGTAAACGCTATCGCAGCTTCAGATAATAATAATATAACTGATTCATCAACAAATAATCTTACCATCACAGCGAATGGCACTACCAGCGCCGG
>VMHT01218017.1_pt1 | contig 19276 bp, 13 predicted proteins | sample 4693611 | NCBI WGS metagenome assembly VMHT01 (sample SAMN12280063, study PRJNA550983) | marine metagenome | isolation source: seawater sampled from same location over 5 years 0.02-0.2 micron viral filtrate | place: USA: collected off the coast of southern California halfway between the port... ...
CCCGGTAGATCTATTATCGGCCCTTTTAATGCGGCCATTTCCGGTAGCATAAACCGGTGTGCCACGAGGGGCGCTAAAGTCCATACCGTGATGAAATTTTCTTACTTTGGTAAACGGATCGGTTCTCCAACCGTAACCAGAGGCAATCCTGCTTAGATCTTCATTTTTAACAGGCTGTATGGCCGGAACGGCAGATAATAAACTCTCTTTCTCTTTCGCCAAATTGGCAATTTCATCAAGCGATTTAGATTGTACCACCAACTGCTTGGTAAGAATATCCATTCGTTTGCTGGTTTCAATAATCAGTTTAGAATTATCAAAACCTTCCAGGTCTTTATAGCGGTTTATACCACCAAATCCAGCGAGTCTTTGCTCTTCAGGAATAGGGTTAGCTTCAAAATAAACCCGGTAAATATTATTATCTCTATCTTCAATATTTGCAAGTACATTTTGTATCTGGCTCATTTTTTTATTGAGTAAGCCATATTGTAACTCCATGTTTTGAAGTTCGCGTTTTAGCGCTTTTTCTTTAGGGGTTTCAATCTGCGGAATGTTCAAATAAATAACCAGTAAGATAAAACCGGCCAGGAAAGATCCTAAAATACTAAGCAATACAATCCCTGTGCGGCGGCCTTTTCGGCGCTCGATTTTTCTATAGGATTGCGTCTCGCTATCGTAATGATATTTAACCTTCGACATGAGTCAAATTTATGCTATTTTTGCCAACAATACTAAGCAATTACCGTGCTAAGTTTAGTTTGGTAAACGAACAAATATAGGAAATTGTTTCAGCACCAACACAATTAATAATTTTAGATTAGATTAAGTAGATGAAATCTCAGGAAATAAGAAACCAGTTTTTAGAATTTTTTAAGTCCAAATCTCATAAAATCGTTCCTTCGGCACCCATGGTGCTAAAAGACGATCCCACACTTATGTTTACCAATGCGGGGATGGTTCAGTTTAAGGAGTATTTTTTAGGAAATAGTGAGCCTTCCAGCGCGCGTATTACCGATAGCCAAAAATGTCTTCGCGTAAGCGGAAAACATAACGATTTAGAAGAAGTGGGGATGGATACCTATCATCACACGATGTTCGAGATGTTAGGGAACTGGAGTTTTGGGGATTACTTTAAAGAAGAAGCCATAAACTGGGCCTGGGAATTGCTTACCGGGGTTTTTAAAATTGCTCCCGAAAATCTTTATGTTTCTGTTTTTGAAGGAAGCAAAGAAGATAAATTAGGATTGGATACCGAAGCCCTGGAACTTTGGAAAAAAATTGTTCCAGAAGATCGCATCGTTTACGGTGATAAAAAAGATAATTTCTGGGAAATGGGAGACCAGGGGCCTTGCGGACCTTGTTCTGAAATTCATATTGATATTCGTTCTGAAGCTGAAAAAGCTAAAAAACCCGGAAAAGAACTGGTAAATGCAGATCACCCGCAGGTAGTAGAGATCTGGAACCTGGTTTTTATGCAATATAACCGTAAAGCAGATGGTTCTTTAGTAGAACTTCCGGCAAAACATATTGATACCGGAATGGGTTTTGAACGTCTTTGTATGGTGTTACAGGGAAAACAATCTAATTACGACACCGATGTTTTTACGCCGCTAATTGCTGAACTGGAAAAAATCACCAATTCTCCTTACGGAAAATCTGAAAAAACCGATATCGCAATCCGGGTGATTGCAGATCACGTAAGAGCGGTAACTTTTTCTATAGCCGATGGGCAATTGCCTTCAAACACCGGTGCTGGTTATGTTATTAGAAGAATTTTAAGACGGGCCATTCGCTACGGATTTACGTTTTTAGATACAAAAGAGCCTTTTATTTATAAGTTGATAGAGGTGCTAAGCAATCAAATGGGTGAAGCATTTCCTGAACTTAAGTCTCAAAAAACTTTATGTGAAAATGTAATTAGGGAAGAAGAACAATCTTTCTTAAGAACTTTGGATCAGGGCTTGATTTTGCTGGAAAATATAATTTCAGAAACCAAAGGAAAAACTGTTTCAGGGAAAAAGGCTTTTGAGCTTTACGATACTTTTGGTTTTCCTATAGATTTAACTGCTCTAATTTTACGCGAACGCGGATTTGATCTTGATCAAAAAGAATTTGAAGCTCAGCTTAAGGAACAAAAAGACAGGTCTCGAGCGGCAACCCAGGTTACGGCGGGAGACTGGGAAGAAATAAACCCGGTAAACCCTGAAGCCTTCCTAGGTTACGATCATTTAGAAGCTGAAACCCAAATTGCCCGATACCGAAAAGTCGAAAGCAAAAAAGGTGCTTTATATCAAATTGTGCTTTCGCAAACTCCTTTTTACCCTGAAGGTGGTGGACAGGTTGGAGATAAAGGTTTTCTTGTAGATAGCGAAAACAATAAAATAGAAATTACCGATACAAAAAAGGAAAATAACTTAATTGTTCATTTTGCTAAATCGCTTCCTAAGAATCCAAAAGATAAATTTAAAGCGGTTGTAAATTCAAAAAAACGTTCAGCTACTGCGGCTAACCATACGGCTACGCACTTACTGCACCAAGCGCTTCGTGAAGTTTTGGGAACTCACGTAGAACAAAAAGGTTCTCTGGTTAAAGGAGATTACTTTCGTTTTGATTTTTCTCATTTCAGCAAAGTGAATAAAGAGGAATTAGAGCAGGTTGAAAAACTGGTAAATCAGCGTATTAACGAGCATTTACCTTTAGAAGAGCAACGAAGTATTCCGTTTAAGGAAGCTGTGAGCCAGGGCGCTTTGGCGCTTTTTGGTGAAAAATATGGGGATGCTGTTCGTGCTATTCGTTTTGGAGAATCTATGGAGCTTTGCGGGGGAATCCACGTTAAGAATACTTCAGAAATATGGCATTTTAAGATTACTTCAGAAGGAGCTGTTGCTTCCGGCATCAGAAGAATTGAAGCAATAACCGGGGAAGCTGTAAAAGAATATTTTGCTAACCAGGATGAGGTTCTAGAGCAAATAAAGGCCGAATTGAAAAATGCAAAAGACCCTGTAAAAGCGGTGAATTCTTTGCAGGACGAAAATGCAGCTTTAAAAAAGCAGGTGGAAGCTTTACTAAAGGATAAAGCCAAAAATCTAAAAACCGAATTAAAGTCTGAAATTTCTGAGATAAACGGCGTGAGTTTCCTTGCTAAGAAAGTAGATCTTGATGCCGGCGGAATAAAAGACCTTGCTTTTCAATTAGGGGATGAATTTGAAAACTTATTTTTATTATTCGGAACCGAACAAAATGGAAAAGCACTTTTAAGCTGCTATATTTCTAAAGAACTCGCAAAAGAAAAAGACCTGCACGCAGGGAAAATCGTAAAAGACCTGGGTAAATATATTCAGGGCGGTGGCGGTGGCCAGCCGTTTTTCGCAACTGCCGGTGGTAAAAAGCCGGAAGGGATTAACGAGGCTCTGCAAGAAGCACAGGCTTATTTAAAGTAAAGCACAAAGCTGTCTGAAAAGTCTATTTTTATTACTCTGAACTAGTTTCAGCTTCTAACATATTTTTGGATTTCCAGTAGGTTAGATATTGAAGTAAATTCAAGATGACGTTTTAAAATCTTTTCAGACAGCTTTTATATAATGCCATGGAATTCAGAACCAAAACACCTATAAAAGAGGCTGAACCCAAGATAGATTATGAATCTAAGATCTTTCTTATTGGTTCCTGTTTTGTAGAAAATATAGGTAAAAAACTTGATTTCTATAAGCTGCAAACTTTACAGAATCCTTTCGGAATTCTTTTTCATCCTTTAGCCATTGCAAAGTTTTTTCGAAAACTTAAGGAAGAAGCGATTTATACTGAGAAGGATATTTTTCAGCACCAGGAGCGCTGGCATTGTTTTGATGCGAATTCTTCATTGAGTAATCCCGATGCTGAGGTGTTGCTAAAAAACCTGAATTCAGCATTACAAAAGGCTCGTGAGTTTCTTCCGGAAAGCTCACATTTGGTGATCACATTAGGTACAGCCTGGAGTTATTATCATTTGGAAAGTGGACAGAGCGTAGCGAACTGTCATAAAGTTCCTCAGAAATCTTTCAGGAAAGAATTACAATCTACAGAAGAAATTGAGCGAGCTTTAAATGAGATTGTAAAGGTTGTACACCAAATAAACTCCGATGCTGCAGTTATTTTTACCGTTTCTCCGGTTCGGCATATCAAGGACGGATTTGTTGAAAATCAGCGTAGCAAGGCGCATTTAATTACCGCAGTTCATAATATATTGGAAAATAGAAAATCAATTTCTTCTTTGGGAGTTAGGGGGCTTTATTTCCCATCTTATGAATTGATGATGGACGAGCTTCGTGATTATCGGTTTTATGGTGAAGATATGTTACATCCTTCCCAAACAGCCATAAATTATATTTGGAAACGATTTAAAGAAGCCTGGTTTTCAGAAGCCTCTCTTTTGGTTTTAAATGAAGTAGAAAATATTCAAAAAGGATTAGCGCATCGCCCGTTTAATCCCGATTCTGAAGCGCATTTACGATTTTTAGAAAAGCTGAAATCTCAAATTTCAGCACTCAAAAAGCAATATCCGCATTTGGAATTCTAGATTAAATTTGAGTAAAAAAATCTTTAATATAATTTTTCTCTTGACTTTATATATAAATATTTTGTATTTTTATTTTAGAATTCGAGATATAAGTCGTTGAAAACGAAAGGCTGAAAAGCCCAAAGGTTTTGACAAATGTCTTAATTCGTTTTCTAAAATTTGTTGGGGTAGATTTTAGAAATTTTAAAAGCTTATGGACGGGTGGGGCCGTCCATAAGTATTTTATAACGCCAGTGTTTTCTTCAAAAAACCTCAAAACTCACAATCTTTGTACCTTTAGAAAAAATTGAAGAATGAGAAATTTCCTTATTGGAGCCTTTTTGGTATTACTGGTTGTTTTTGGCGTGCGTTATTGTGAAAATAGGAACCAGGAACAGGATAAATTAGAAGAAAGTACCGCTTTACTACAGCAACAAATAAAAAATGTTGGTAAGCTTGTGGTTACCGAAGGCACTTTTTCCCAGGTTTATTCTTATAAAAATTCAAAGAAGTTTTATCTCGATATATTCTCGGCAAGAAAGAAAGCGCTTATCATTGTAAATGCTACGGCAACGGTGGCTTACGACTTAAGTAAATTGGAAACCGAAATTGATGAAGAAAATAAAATTGTACGCATCATCTCTATTCCAAAAGAGGAAATAACGATAAATCCCGAGATTAAATATTACGACGTTATCCAGGATTATTTAAACCAGTTTGATGCCGAAGATCATAATAAAATTAAAGGCCGAATTGAAAAATCTATTCGCGAAAAGGTTGAAGCTTCTTCTCTAAAATCAAATGCGCAAAATAGGCTGATTAGCGAATTGCAAAAGATCTATATTCTTACCAATTCCATGGGATGGACGCTACAATACAACAACCAGAATTTCAATGATTCCGAAGAATTTGAAAAAATAAAACTCTAGTTTGCTTTTTCGGAATTTTAAATTTCATTCCTGTATTAACTAACCAATTGGCCGTTTATAAGGCTTATTCCGCCATCAATTAAATGTGAGATATCAGGTCTTTGAGATTTTACATCTTCTAAATTGCTGAGAGCTTCTTTAGCGAGTTTTTCATCTTTTCCTACTGCTAGCTCATATATTTCTACGGAAAGCAACCAGTCTTGCGGGTGATGTTTTTTTACAAGTTCTAGAGCAGCGTCTACTGAGAATTTGGCATTTTTTCCTTCTCTTATATTTCTAACTGAAGCATAAAGAGACGCAAGTTCTTCCCGTTCTGGCGTACTTTTACTTTTTATGGTAGTAGTTGAAGTTTTGTGGGTAATTAGATCAAAAGAAAGATTATCGGCCGGGCCGGCAAATGCTGAAATAACTTCTTTCCCAATTGCCATATCATATTTACCCCATTCAGGTTTGAATAAAATTTCTTCACCATAAGTAACCGTGCAATCTTTTAGGCTAATAATTATTATTTTCCCCTGGAGATTCCTGGTGCCGGTAATGATCTCACCTTTTACTTTTATTCCACCTTCAAATTCAAATTCAATCTTTTCACCTTCGTAGATATCGTAGGCCCTAAGATCACGCGGACTCATATCTTCAATCGCTAAATTGATTCCTTTTAAAGAGCCAGTTGGCGAGCCAAATCCTTCAGGATGATTTTTCACACCGTGACCTACCAGTTCTTTTTCCCGATGGGAAAGGGCAGTTTTACCTGAAGTTTGAATGTAAATTGGTTTGTCATCGTGTTCTATAACTTTTGAAAAATCTCCTGAGATTTGTAAACCGGTGCTTAATTCGATAGTGCCAAGATTTTTAGAATCTATCAATTTCTGAATTCCTTCTAAACCGCCTTTTCTTAAAGCCATTTTATTGGCAAATTCCTCCAGAACTGAGCTCAAATGAGCAAAATCTGGGGTTACATAAAGCTGAGGTTGGGGTTTGGTAATATCGAATTCCTGTTTGCAAGCTTCAATAGAATATGGAATCTTCTTCACTTTATCTGTCATACACCAGGCGCTTTCACCAATAGAAGATAGTAAACCGGCGCCGTATATTTTAGGATCTTCAAGCGTTCCAATCAATCCATACTCAACGGTCCACCAGTGTAAATTTCTTATCTGCGCCATCTCACTGGGTTTCCCCATATTATTTTGTAGATAATCTACTTTCTTTTCGGCTTCTTCAATTTCTTGCTGAGGAGTATCTTCAGCTTCTTTAATAATAGAAAGATGCCTTATGGCTTCATACATTTCATAATCTTTAGCGCTGGAAATCGCCTTACAACCAATTTCGCCAAAGCGTCTAAGATATTCTGCGTATTCTGGATTAGCGATAATAGGGGCGTGGCCGGCACCTTCGTGGATAATGTCTGGGGCAGGGGTGTATTCTATATGCTCGAGCTGGCGAATATCGCTGGCAATTACCAAAACATTAAACGCCTGAAATTCCATAAAAGCAGCAGGCGGAATAAATCCGTCTACAGCTACAGCAGCCCAGCCAATTTCTTTTAAAATTCGGTTCATTCCATACATATTAGGAATATGATCTATAGAAATGCCGGTTTGCTTTAAACCATCAAGGTAAGACTCGTGCGCAACTTTGCTTAAGTAATCTACATTTTTACGCATTACATAACGCCAAACTGCGTGGTTTACCGGGGAATAATCATCATAATTCTGTGGTTTTATATATTGCTGAAGATGGGCCGGCAAGCGGTCTAAAATCGCATTAGATTCTACTTTATCGAGCATAATTGTGATTAACTAAAATTCAATATAAAGATAAGAAATTAAGCTGAAATTCATAAAATGATAACTAAAGCCGTGTAAAAATAAAAATGCTCCTACAAGAGGAGCATTTTAGTTGAAAAATTTGTGGGGTTAATTCTTTATTTCTGGCGGATACTTTTCAAGTATTTCAGAAACAATTTCGTTGATCCTTTCCTGTTTCTTATCTACTTTTTCAGCTAGTGCAGCGGTTCCCATTCCCTGCCATACTAATTCTTTTCCTTCAGCATCTATTAAATCTATATACAGCGTGCCTTCGCTAGTACGGTTTACGGTATTAAAGCCTGAACCCCAATACCACGGGTGCCATCCCCAGCCGTATCCCCAGCCCATCATGTTGTTCTGGTAGATATTAATATTTTCATTGGTTTTTGTGAAAATGCTTACTAAAAGATCTGGATTCTCAGATTTTGTAAAACCTTTACGTTGCATTTCTGTTTCTATAGCTCTAAGGATTCGTTTTTTATCTAGATCTGATATTTCAGCTTTATCTATTCCGGGTTTAAAAAACGCGTAACTTTCATATTGGTTAAAGTTTACTTCCCTGTCATAATCTGAAGCAACTCTTACGCTGCTGCAAGACGTTACCAGGATAGCTAGCAGTAAGAGAACCGGTGTAATTTTTAAGACTTTCATAAAATATTATTTTAGGTGTTAGTGTCAAAAAGAGCCGGATCTACCAGGTTTGGGATAGTTACTTTTAGTTTTGGTTCCATTTGCATAGCCCTTTTTGCAGCGAAAACCGCTTCTTTGTTTCGGGCCCAGCTTCGGCGGGCAATTCCATTATTAACATCCCAGAAAAGCATAGATTTTAAACGCTCCTCCGATGCTTTATTTCCTTCAAGAATCATACCAAATCCGCCGTTAATTACCTCGCCCCAGCCAACGCCGCCGCCGTTATGAATGCTCACCCAGGTGGCGCCTCTAAAGCTATCTCCAATTACATTTTGTATCGCCATATCGGCTGTAAACTGGGACCCATCGTAAATATTTGAAGTTTCGCGATAGGGAGAATCTGTTCCGGAAACATCGTGATGATCACGTCCTAAAATAACCGTTCCTATTTCTCCATTGCCAATAGCATCATTAAAGGCTTTGGCAATTTTCATTCGGCCTTCGGCATCAGCATAGAGAATCCTGGCTTTAGATCCTACTACCAGTTTATTTTCCCTTGCGCCCTTTATCCACTGAATATTATCAGCCATTTGCTGCTGAATTTCCTCCGGGGAATTCTTTTTGAGTTCTTCTAAAACCTGAGTCGCGATCTTATCGCTTTTGTCAAGATCGTCTTCTTTTCCCGAAGCGCAAACCCACCTAAAAGGCCCAAAACCATAATCAAAACACATAGGTCCCATAATATCCTGCACATAACTTGGATATTTGAAATCTTTGCCGTTTTCAGCAAGAATATCGGCTCCGGCCCTTGAAGCCTCTAATAAGAAAGCGTTTCCGTAATCAAAGAAATAGGTGCCTTTTGCGGTATGTTTATTAATTGCCTCGGTTTGTCTTTTTAAACTTTCCTGTACTTTTTTCTTGAATTTTTCAGGTTCCTCAGCCATCATCGTATTGGCTTCTTCTAAACTCAAGCCTACCGGGTAATAACCTCCGGCCCAGGGATTATGCAATGAAGTCTGGTCACTTCCCAAATCGATATAAATATTCTCTTTTTCAAAATATTCCCAAACATCTACAATATTTCCCTGGAAAGCGATAGAAATTACTTCCTTGTTCGCTTTAGCTTCCTGCACTCTTTTAGCAAGTTTTTTTAGATCAGAAATTACTTCGTCTACCCAACCCTGGCTATGGCGGGTTTGGGTTGCCTTGGGATTTACCTCGGCACAAACTGTAATGCAACCTGCAATATTTCCGGCTTTGGGTTGCGCGCCGCTCATCCCGCCAAGACCGGAAGTAACAAACAATTTACCTTCCAGGCCTTCTCCCGATCTTGATATTTTTCTTCCAGCGTTTAAAACTGTGATCGTGGTACCATGAACAATTCCTTGCGGACCAATGTACATATAACTTCCAGCTGTCATTTGCCCGTATTGCGTTACGCCCAACGCATTAAATTTTTCCCAGTCATCGGGTTTCGAATAATTTGGGATCATCATTCCATTAGTAACTACTACTCGGGGGGCATTTTCATGAGAAGGGAATAAGCCCATAGGATGTCCGGAATACATCACCAAAGTCTGGTCGTTTTCCATTTCGGCTAAATATTGCATAGTGAGCAGGTATTGCGCCCAGTTTTGAAAAACCGCCCCATTGCCCCCGTAAGTAATCAATTCGTCGGGATGTTGCGCTACCTTAGGATCCAGGTTGTTCTGGATCATTAGCATGATTCCTTTCGCCTGTGTGCTATTTCCAGGATATTCTTCAATATTGCGGGCATACATATCATAGTCTGGTTTCAGGCGATACATATAAATCCTTCCGTATTTTTCCAGTTCGTCCTTAAATTCAGGTAGCAATTCCTGGTGGTGTTTTTCTTCAAAATAACGGAGGGCATTTTGAAGTGCTAATTGTTTTTCTTCGGCATTTAAAATCGCCTTTCGTTTAGGAGCGTGATTAACCGAAGGATCGTATTCTTTTTTGGGCGGAAGTTCACTGGGAATTCCCTGTAGTATTTTCGCTTTAAAGTCCATTTGATTTTCTGTTTGCAATAGATTTCAATATTAGGAAGAAATGTTAAATTAAGAAGTTATAAAATACATTTTCTATAAATTTAGCGCTCTTTTAAAGAAATAAATTATGAAATCTATTATAATTCTTCTTGCACTTGTTTGTTTTATTTCGTGTAAAGATCAGGAGAAAACAGCAGAAACTAATTCGTTGGAAAGTTCTACGGAAGAAATAAGCACTCAGCCAGACAATGCTCATAATTCTCGAAATTCTTTAGATTGGGACGGGGTCTATGAAGGGGTGTTGCCTTGCGAAGATTGCGAAGGAATTGAAACCAGTATTGAGCTAAAGAAAAATTTAGATTATGTGCTCTCGCAACATTATTTGGGAAGAACAGAAGCTGAAGAAAACAATCTCAACGAAAGCGGCAAATTTGAGTGGAATAAGCAGGGGAATACCATTAGTTTAGGAGAACGCCAAAAACTTTATTTTCAGGTAAGTGAAAATTATCTTTTACAGGTTTTTAAGGACGAATCTAAAGTTATGGGCGATTCTGCTATAAAATATAGGCTTACTGAAACCAATAATTTATGATTGTTTGCCGGTTTTTTTATCATAACCATAAGGGCAATGCCGGCAACCGCTCTCACAGCAGTAACCACGTTTTAAGTGATATTGCTCGGTAAAACAACGATAACCTTCGGGAGTGGTGTAGTAATCTCCTTCTTCTAACGGAATTCTTTTTTTGAAAAAACTCATAGGGCAAAAATACAATTTCTTAACTTCCACGCGTGATTCTAATCGTTAACAAATATCTCCTGGGGAAATCTTTTAAAGGTGTAAGTTTATGGCCTTTTGTAATTTTAAAAAACCCGGAACTTAAAAAAGATGAAACTTTTATTAATCACGAAAAGATTCATCTTAGACAACAAATAGAATTGCTTATTCTCCCGTTTTATATCTGGTATTTATTGGAGTATCTGCTGCGCTTAGTTCAGTATAAGGATCGTTTTTTAGCTTATAAAAATATTAGTTTTGAGCGGGAAGCTTACACCCAGGAAATGAAAGAGAATTATGTAAAGGAACGTAAATTCTGGGCATTTTTGCAATTTATATAGGTGGTTAATCTTAGAATTAAGACCTTTGTGCCATGCCTAATCTCTTAAATTTTAATGCTGAAATTTCTTCGGAAAATCAATTTATAGCTGAATTTTCTAATGGAATTTCTCTTCACTTAAAGCGGGAAGATTTACTGCATCCAGAAGTTTCCGGGAATAAATTTAGGAAGCTTAAATACAATATTCTTGAAGCTCAAAAACACAAAAAGAAGACCTTGTTAACTTTTGGCGGTGCTTATTCTAACCATATTGCTGCAAATGCAGCGGCTGGAAAACTTTCGGGTTTAAAAACTATAGGGATTATTAGGGGAGAAGAATTAGGACAAAATCTCGAGAAAACTTTAGCTCAAAACAAAACTTTAAATTTTGCTCATTCCTGCGGAATGCAATTCAGTTTTGTTTCCAGAGGAGAGTATCGGCAAAAAGAAACATTGGAGTTTCAGAAGAAATTAACTGAAGAATTTGATGAATTTTATTTGGTTCCAGAAGGTGGCACTAACCAATTAGCGATAAAAGGTTGTGAAGAAATTTTAAGCGAGAAAGATAAAGAATTCGACTTTGTAGCCGCTTCGGTAGGAACAGGAGGTACACTTTCGGGCTTGATAAATGCCTCTGCCAAAAATCAGAAAATACTTGGTTTTCCGGCTTTAAAAGGAGATTTTCTTTCCGAAGAAATTAAAAAATTCAGCATTAAGAATAATTGGGAATTAATACTAAAGTATCATTTTGGCGGTTATGCTAAGGTAGATTCGCAATTGATAAATTTTATTAATAAATTCAAAGAAAAATATCAAATTCAGTTAGATCCGGTATATACGGGAAAATTAGTTTTTGGTATTTTTGACCTTATAAAAACCGGATATTTTCCTTCCGGAAGTAAGATCCTGGCAATACATACAGGAGGTTTACAGGGAATCCCGGGAATGAACAGCGTTTTAACAAAGAAAAATTTGCCCTTAATAAATTACTAAGATGAAATTTAACCGGTTTTTTATTTTGATATTCTGCGCATTATTTGCGGTTTCCTGCGGAAGCAAGAAAAAAGTGATCACCACTAAAAAGGATTCAGAAAGAGAAGGCGTGATTACTGAATCTTCGGGAAATAGAGAGATTGAAGGAGTGAAACCTCTAGAAGGGACACCAAAATTACCACCGGTAAATCCAAGGCTTTATACTGTAGAAGATTATATCAGGGATTTTGCTGCAGTGGCCATGGAAGAAATGCGACTTTACAATATACCCGCAAGTGTTACCCTGGCGCAGGGAATATTAGAATCTGGCGGGGGAAAGGGTGATCTTACTATGCGAGCCAATAATCACTTCGGAATAAAATGTCACGACTGGCAGGGAGCCCGGGTTTATCACGATGATGATGCCCGTGGTGAGTGTTTTAGAAAATATAAAGATGCTCGTTATTCATACAGGGACCATTCACTTTTCCTAACCGAAAGAAAACGTTATGCCGAGCTTTTTGATCTTGATAAAGATGATTATAAAGGATGGGCAAGAGGTTTAAGAAAAGCAGGTTATGCTACAGACAGGCGTTACCCAGATAAATTAATTGGTTTAATAGAGCGATATAAGCTTTATCAATTTGATGCAGATGTACTTAAAAGACCATCTCCTAGTTACACTTACACTCCCGAAGAGCCGGAATCGGTTACTTATAGGGTTAAAAAAGGAGATACCTTATATGCTATTGCCAAAAAACATAATACAACTGTAGAAGATTTACAGCGATTTAATAATTTAAGAGATACCAATATAGCCGTTGGGCAAACCTTGGTAATAATCTCTCCAGAATAAAAAAATATGATCTATAAGAGAAGTAGCGAATTGTTCGCTTCGGCACAAAAAGTAATTCCTGGCGGAGTGAATTCCCCAGTAAGAGCATTTAAAGCAGTGGGAGGTGATCCCATTTTTATAAAGAAAGCCGAAGGACCTTATTTGTATGATGAAGACGGAAATAAATTAATAGACTATATAAATTCGTGGGGGCCGTTAATTTTAGGTCATGCCCATAAACCGGTAATTGATGCGGTAATAGATATCGCAAAAAAAGGGACATCTTTTGGAACTCCTACCGAAATTGAAACCAAAATCGCTGAATTGGCGGTAAAAATGGTACCGAATATCGATAAGATAAGAATGGTAAATTCTGGTACCGAAGCAACGATGAGTGCAGTTAGGCTAGCCCGCGGATTTACCGGGAAAGAAAAGATCATAAAATTTGCCGGGTGTTATCACGGTCATAGCGATTCTTTTCTAATCCAGGCCGGTAGTGGTGCGGTTACTTTTGGAACACCAAACAGTCCCGGGGTTACACAAGGCACGGCAAAAGATACCCTGCTTGCTAAATACAACGATCTTGATAATGTAAAGGAGCTGGTAGAAGCAAATAAAGATGAGATTTCCTGTATTATTCTTGAACCTGTTGCCGGAAATATGGGATGTATCCCACCTGCTGATGGTTTCCTGGAAGGATTAAGAAAGATCTGTGATGAAACAGGGATTCTACTTGTTTTTGATGAGGTAATGACCGGATTTAGACTTGCGCCGGGAGGAGTGCAGGAAAGAATGGGAGTGAATGCCGATATTACTTGCTTCGGAAAAGTGATTGGTGGTGGCCTGCCGGTTGGAGCTTTTGCAGCCAGGAATGAAATTATGGATTACCTGGCGCCGGTTGGCCCGGTTTATCAGGCCGGAACCCTGAGTGGTAATCCGCTGGCGATGGCTGCAGGTTTAGCCATGCTTACTGAATTGGATGGCAAAAGAGAGATTTTTGAAAGCATAGATAAAAAGACTGCATACCTTCACGAAGGAATTGAAAAAGTGCTGACTCAAAACAATATTAATTTCACTATAAATAGAGTAGGCTCTATGATCTCGGTTCATTTTGGAAAAGAACCCGTAACCGATTTTGCTTCCGCAGCAACTTCTGCAAATCTTGGAACGTTCAATAAATTCTTCCACGGAATGTTGGAAAACGGAATTTATATCGCACCAAGCGCCTATGAAACCTGGTTTATAAGTGACGCACTTTCTTATGATGATTTAGATAAGACCATTGAAACTGTAGATAAAGTTTCTAAGACATTATAATGTAAATAATAAACCTCACAAGTTTTCAGGACTTGTGAGGTTATTTTCGTCATTGCGAGAAGGCGATAGCCCACGTGGCAATCTATATATTTTGTGATTTTACTTTGCTTAAGAATTCATTCCAAGCAATTCTTCCACATAATTCCGGGAGTTAGAAAGTCTGGGGATTTTATGTTGTCCCCCAAGTTTATCATTTTTCTTAAGCCAGTCGTAGAAAAGTTTCTCTCTTGCCTGGTGGATTTTCGGCATATTTAGCGTCATATTATTATAACGTTTGGCCTCATAATCACTATTTACCTGTTGTAAAGCCAAATCGAGTTCATACCTGAATTTCTCAAAATCTTTGGGCGGATTTTTAAATTCTATAATCCATTCGTGCGCGCCTTTTTCTTTTCCTTCCATAAAAATAGGCGCTGCGGTATAATCTACAATTTCACAATTAGTTACAAGGGAAGTCTTTTTTAAAGCTTCTTCAGCATTTTCAATAATTAATTCTTCTCCAAATGCGTTTATGTGATGTTTTGTTCTCCCGGTAACTTTTATACGGTAAGGGCTCGTAGAGGTAAACTTAACGGTGTCGCCTATTTTATAGCGCCAAAGTCCAGCGTTTGTGGTAATTACCACCGCATAATTTTTCCCGGTTTCAACTTCAGCCAGGGGAATTGCTTTTTCATGTTCACTTCCGTAGCTATCCATAGGAATAAACTCGTAGTAAATTCCGTAATCCAGCATTAGTAAAAGTTCTTTGGAATCATTTTGATCCTGGCAGGCGAAAAATCCTTCCGAAGCATTATAGATCTCGTAAAACCTGAAATCTTCTTTGGGTAAAATCTTTTGATATTGCGGCGCGTAAGGATCAAAACTTACCCCGCCGTGAAAATAAACTTCCAGGTTTGGCCATACCTCAAACAGGTTTTCCTTTCCGCTGGTTTCTAGAATATTATTTAATAAAACTAGCATCCAACTGGGAACACCGGCCAGGCTGGTTACATTTTCTTTAATAGTTTCGTTGACGATCGCCTGCATTTTTACTTCCCAATCGTTCATTAGGGAAACCTCGTTACTTGGCGTGCTACTAAACTCTGCCCAGAAAGGCATATTCGCAATTAAGATCGCTGAAAGATCACCGTAAGCCGTGCCGTTATTTTTATAAATTTCCTTACTTCCGCCCAGTCTTAAGCTCTTTCCTGTAAAAAGTTGTGATTGCGGATTATTATTCAAATACATGCATAACAGGTCTTTCCCTGCATTATAGTGGCAATCTTCCAGAGAGTCTTCACTTACCGGGATAAATTTGCTTTTTGCACTGGTGGTTCCGCTGGATTTTGCAAACCATTTTATAGGCGTTGGCCAAAAAATATTGGTTTCTCCCTGCCGGCTGCGTTCAATACAAGCTTCGTAATCCTCATATTTTTGAATAGGAACCCGGCTCGAAAACTGACTGTGGTTTTTAATTTCTGAAAAATTATATTTCTTGCCAATTTCAGTGTTTTTAGCTTTGGAAAGCAAGTTTCTAAGCAACTCATGCTGAACCTCGTGAGGATACTTTATAAACAACTCCATTTGGTGAATTCGCTTTTTGAGGAACCAGGAGGCCACGGAGTTTACTAATGGAATTGGCATTATTCTTTATATCTTTATACGCTGACAATGCTTCAGCTGGTTGGCTGGATAAAAATAATTTAAACTTCGAAGCTTGCAAATCAACTTCGGTTAAAAATAGGGAAAAAAAGATGAGATACGAAGGAGTGTTTAGAAAAATGAGAACCGAGATTACCGATAAAGTTCAGTATTATATGATTTTTGAGGATGATTTTATAAATATGAATCAAATTCTCGGTAAAAAAATAAGCCTTAATTTTCTTCGTTTTCAATGTTTAAACTGCGGGCTGCAGAAGAAAATATTCCGCCAGGGTTATTGTTACGATTGTTTTACTTCTATCCCTCAAGCCGGAGATTGGATTATGAAACCAGAACTAAGTAAAGCTCACTTAGATGAAGAAGATCGCGACCTTGATTTTGAAAAACAAGCACAATTACAGCCACACGTAGTTTATTTGGCGAATTCCAGTAATGTAAAAGTTGGGGTAACCCGAAAAGCTCAAATTCCCACACGGTGGATAGACCAGGGCGCGCACGAAGCTATTGAAATAGTTGAGGTGCCAAACCGGTATTTAGCAGGAATAACGGAAGTGGCACTAAAAGATCACGTTTCAGATAAAACCAATTGGCGAAAAATGTTGACCAACGAGGTTTTGGATCTCAATCTAGCAGATGAAAGAGATAAGCTTAAAGAGTTTATTCCCGACGAAGCGAAAGAATATTACCTGGGCGATAGAAAAGAATTAGAAATAGAATTCCCCGTTTTGGAGTTTCCAAAGAAAATAAAAACCCTTAACCTTGGTAAAAACCCATTCTACGAAGGAGTTTTAAAAGGAATAAAAGGCCAGTATTTAATTTTTGAAGACGGCACTGTTTTTAACGTTCGTGCTCACGAAGGTTATGTGGTGGAGTTAGGTGTGAAATAGAATTATTTAGAATTTTATACTTCATTACGATCCCGTTTTTTATGGGGAGAAATAATCTATATGTTGAGTTGCTTTAGTTTACAGATTGCCGCGGTGACTATAGTTTCCTCGCAATGACGAGAAATTATAAACCCTCACAGTTTCCAGTATTTTTTTCGGAAACTGTGAGGGTTTTATTTTAGTTGCTGGTAGTATCCTTTTTCTTTTTGCTTTTTCCTAAAATACCTCCTAAAATATCTTTGGCTGCATCTTTAACCTGCTCTTCCTGGCTTCTGGGCTTTTCTTCGGTTTTAGGTGTTTGGGTTTGCGTAGAATCCTGAGAAGTAATGGTATCATTTTGTGGTTTTTGATTTCCACCGGTTTGCTTATTAATGATATCTCTAATTGCATCCTGCCCACGTTCTTTAAGTTTGTCTTTTTGCTTTGCAACTATTCTTTGCGTAAGGTTGTTAACAGCTTGCTGCATATTTACATTCACCTGCGGATTTTGGAAAGTACCCTGCAAACCTATTGGCAATGCCATCGTCATATTTTGAAGTTCGTCACCGCTTAATTGGCTTAGCGCACTGCCTACCTGGCTACCCAGCATTTTAGCTGGCACATCTAAATTTAAAGTATAATCCATATTCATATCAAATCCGTGGCTACCGGAAACCTGCACATCTACCCCTTTTACGTTAAAGTTGAAAGGTTCAATTTGTACCATTCCATCTTTAAAGGTTAAGCGAGTTTTTAGTTTATCAAGATCAATATCGTTTAAGTCTATAAAATTTAATTGCTGGTCAAGACTTGAAAGTAATGGTAGTTTCTCCGGGTCTATATCTGCAGTCAAAATTTCTGCCAGTGCGTTACCGGCAAGAGTAGATAGCTGTGGAGTAAGGTCTTCGTTTAGATTTCCTTTTAACTGAAGATTGGTTTGTAATTTACCTTCTAATGCTTTAGCTACCGGTGCTAAAGCCTGCAGCATTTTTAAACTTGTAAAAGACTCAGCAATATTTAGAGAATTCAGTGCCAAATCCATATCAAATGTTGGGGTGCTTCCCTTGGTAGAAACATTTCCTGCCAAATTGATATTTCCGCCAAAGATATCGGTAGTGATATTTTGTAGAGTAGCGGTTTCATCTCTTAAGATAATAGTTCCTTTAGCATTTTTAAGCTCCAGATTATCATAGATTACAGTGTTTACATTAAAAGCTAGTTCTGTATCTAAAAATGAAGGTATTTTAACCGCCTCGCTTGTACTTGGTGTAGAACTTTGGCTAGTGGTTTCTTCAGTTCCGGTTTCAGTTTCGGTTTCAGCGATCATAAAATCGTTGATAGCAAAGACATTAGAGTCTACATTGAAACTTCCCTTTAGTTTTTGATCGGTAAACAAAAAGCCTATCAGGTTTTCAATATTTCCCGAAGCCGTAATATCGGTTTGCCCGGTGGTAAGTTTTAATTCAGGTACGCGAACATTACCCTGATTGAAATTCAATCTGGCATTAGCGATCTTTACCTCGTTAGGAATTTCGGGCGATTTATAACTGAAGTTCTTAATACTCGCTGTACCGTTACTTTTCACATTTTGATATTGTTCTTTTTCAATAGAATTCATATCAAATTGTGTAGTAACATCAGCAGTTAAAATTCCGTTTAAATCCTGTTCAAGCTCTAGCGGATAAGCCTGGTCCAGGTTCGCTAAGTTTAAAGTTCCCTGCAGCGCCATATCAACTAGCATATTTCCCATTAGGTTTTTTATGCTTCCGTTGGTGGCAAATTTATCCTTGTCTATTCTAAAGGTTACATTGTCAAAAGTGAGGTAAGTATCCTCTAGTATCCCGGTTTCGTTTAATATCTGGAGGTCTATGTTGATGTCCTGAACACTTTTTGGTAGATCTGGATATTTAAAGGAAGCATTATCTGAACTCACTTTAATATCCATTTCAGGAATGTAAGTCTCGTCTACAATTCCCTGTATTTTCCCGTTAACAACGAAATCTCCGCTAGTTTCTACATTTTCAATGTTTTTTGCATAGGTCGCAGGAATTACCGCTAGAAAGTTTTTAAAGTCTGAAGAAGGCGTTTGGAAACTTAAATCTATCTCGTTATTATCTTCATTTACCTGCACAAATCCTTCAAAAGTTAAGGGCAACTGATTGATCATTGCTTCGTTCTCAAGGAAGGTATAGCGCATATTTTCCAAATCCATCTGGATCACGGCATCAAGAGAAACCTTGTTTCTGTTCAGATAGTTGGTACCATCATAATCTAGAGAAACTAGCGCATTAGATTTGGTGTCCAGTTCGCTTTCTGCTAAAGAAAAATCTCCGGTTCCTTCGTGATGAAGCTCTTCTACATCTAACAATAATTTTTGTCCTTCATCCAGATATTTCACCCGGGAATTATTGATCTCGTAATGTTTTAAATCGAAACTGAATCCGGTTGAAGCCGAATCTTTAGCTGTGGCAGTGGTATCTTCAATTGCGATATCGTAATTGGCATTGCCAAGAGAGTCTACCTTAATATTTAGATAAGTATTGTTAACTTTTATATTGTCTAAAATTTTTGGCTCATCGGCACCTTTAAATAATTCTTTAATAGACATTTCCAGTTGAGCTTCCTCCCCAATGGCAAG
>VMHT01137904.1_pt1 | contig 19272 bp, 5 predicted proteins | sample 4693611 | NCBI WGS metagenome assembly VMHT01 (sample SAMN12280063, study PRJNA550983) | marine metagenome | isolation source: seawater sampled from same location over 5 years 0.02-0.2 micron viral filtrate | place: USA: collected off the coast of southern California halfway between the port... ...
ATGTGTGTATCTTGTATAGATCTTCTAATATCTCCACCGTCGCTCAAAGTAAAGCTATTAAAGTATATATTGGGCAGAGATGCTCCCAAGGTGTCTTGTATGTTTGTTTGAGATATCATATCGGTTCGTCCAAGCAAGGCTCCTCATCAGAAGTTGGAAGAGATATAAACTGTTTTTGAGTCTCGCTCACTGGCTTTTCTATCTCGTCATCTACTCTAAAATCAAAATAATACTCTACGTATCTATCTGTTATGTTAATTTCTTTTTGTAATATAGGATCATACACATCTGCACCAAGATCTAGCTTTTCTACACCTTCTTTAAGAAATTTTAATTTTTTCAATTTATGGTCGGTTGTATTAGAATCTAAAATCTCATAAACTTCTATTTCAAAATTATCTTTGTCCAATAGCCCATTAATTTCTTTTATATCCAGAAGAATAACGTCTTTTTTAGCTTTCACAAACGTTCCATCTTCAAACATTTTTGATATTGGCGCATCTCCTGATATAAAATTGCTGGTGTCGGGAGGCATTTGATTGCCAAAATCAGCCGCTTCCTCGTCTGTTGTGATTTGTCCTATTGAAGTATCACAGAAGACTGTAATATCTACCTGCGGTATCCTTATCATCCCATGTGATCCTGTTATAACTTCTGATGAAGCTGTAAGTGGTACACTCAAGGATCTGATGTCCCAAGAAGGTGCGAAGTTTGAATTTAAAGACGAATTACCGATTGGGGTTGGCAGACCATAAATGTTTTCTTTTGAGGAAGGTCCTTTTAATTTATCAAGTTTTTTATCGATTTGATCCTCACCAAAAGATTGATTTATTTTTGAAAATGAAGATTCTACACCATCTAGAATAGGTTGTGATTTTATTCTTGGAGTAGACTTAATTCTATCCTCTGCATTTTTTTGAGCCTCAGTATACCCGCCGTAAGCAGTATCGTACACGACATCATCATCATAAAAGGCATAAAACACTGGCTTAAGGCTACCCTGCGATAGCAGCCTTTTTCCATATGGTGTTAATTCTAGGTCGAGGACCTCTTCTTTTCTGTCAAAATATTCCATGATATACTGTAATTACTCTTCTGGTTCAAAAGTAGCCTCAGAATTAATCTTTGCTAGCTCAACTAATGAGCAGAAATCATACGGCCAGTTATAGCTGTGGTCAAGTTCTGCTTCTGGGTTGGATGAAAATCCTGCTAATTCTGTTTTGGATGTAAATGCAAATCCACTTCCGCGTTCAGAGGTTTTTGTGACGTTAAAGTAATTATTTCTTGCCCTTTTCTTCACCTTGAAGATCTTCCATCTTATGTTCGGCGGGAAGTCATTGGATCCTATGTCTCCAAAAAATTCATACTTTGGTCCTATTTGGTGCTCAAACACTGATGATTGTTTTTCTGCCTTCATGGAGATATCAGGCATTAAGTTCTGCCAGATATTCGACAAGTCTTCTTTTGTTAGTTTGTGAGTAAACTCGAATATATACATTACAAACGGCTTAATGTCCATCTGAAAAACATTTTCTTGCTGAGAAAAATCCAAATGAGGTGGAATATAGTATTTCCGCATTAAGTTATACATTTTGGAAATTGAAGTCTCTTCGATGTCTTGATCTGTCCCAAACATGCCTGCAATTACTGGTGCCTTACCTTGGTTCACATTTAAAATTTGCTTTTGATAGGTTGCAAGGTTAATAGAGTAAGGAAGACCTTTTTCATCAATTGGCATCGCAACAATAGCTTCTGATATTTCTCTCTTTGCAGGCATCTCTCCAACTCTCTGTTGATCTGCTTTGAACCCGCATACATCAATAAGCGAGCCAGTTCTTGGAGTTTTAACTGATGCATTTAAGTCTGTATTTTTTCCGACTGCATAAGTCTTTGGACCATAACTTTCTCTAATTTGCAAGTATACGCCAGAAGAGCCTGATGTTGGGCGTCCGTAACCTTTCCACAAGCCTCTTGTAAAGTACTTTTCTTTACCTAATCCAATTCCTGCTCCTAGTGATCCTGTATCCATATCAAACAAATTAATTGACGGACACTCGAACTTTGTCTCAATTACCCAAGCATCTTGTGAGTCTTGTATAACTGGTGTTGTTGCAGAGTTTGGAATATAATTCCCTGCTGCATCTTTCTGATTTGAATATTGAACCTCTTTTAAAGTTACTTGTCCAAACAAGTTAACAGATGAGGATATTTGCATCTGAGAAGCTCCAGCAGCATAAGTCGCACCGTAAATGTTTAAAGCTTTCGCACCCCTTTTGTTTGTATTTTTGTACGCAGTGTTTACCTGTGCATTCGCTAATATCTCTTGCAATGTAAACTTAGCAGACTCACCCGGAGATAAGTCACGCGCTTCGTGGGGCTTAAATTCTATTCTCGCTGATGCTGCGCCATAAAAATATGGAGGAGTGTGGATAGCATAGCATGGATCTTCAAACCACGCAGAGCCAGTTCCAGCAAGACCCCATGGATAAGCCTCTGCCCTATATGCTGGTCCATAATGCATTCCTCTTACAGACACAGGGTTAGAGTCAGAACCTCCAACAAAATTTCCAACGGATGTATTTCCCGACAGAGTTTCAGAATTTGTCCTATTTCCTTTTGATCCGGGGGTATCCGTTGTTATCGTAATAGTATTTGTGCTGTGATCAGAGCTAAAGCCCGTGGCTCCACTAGCCGAGGATCCAGTCACTGCGATATCAATAGCAGTAGCAAAATCATTTGCGCTGGAGATTCCGCTTATTCCAATTTTTCCAGTTCCCGAATGAGAAGCATTTCCACCCGCACCGGGAGTAAGTGAATTATCAGTAGTAAAAACATGTGATGTTCCATCTGAGTCAGTCAGTGTAATGGTTTCTCCATTACCAAATCCAGTGGCTGTTGTAATTGTCGCTGTCGCTGCTACATATACTTTTCCATCTCCTACCTGATTTTTGACTATAGTGCCGGGGTCGTTACCGCCATAGGGAACATAGTGGAAGGAGCCAGAAGGACCCTCATAAGATACAAAGTCATCCGTCTTATAGAGAACAACATCCATGTAATATGATGATCCTGAGGTCATCGGTTTAAAATCTTTCTCGGCTTTAGAGACAAAGGATGTTGGAGCTTGTTTATCAAGAAAAAGATTTTCTGTCTCAGCAAAGAAATTATTTACTGCGAGAGAATACTTAACGTCACTTTGTCCAAGCCATTCAAAGAATATGGGCTGGGCACCAGAGCCTGATGCTGCGTTTACTCCACCAAATCCCTGTAGTCCTCTAAAATCATCCCCATCTCTTGCGTAAAAGTTTTCATTAAAAAGTGAATTGCAAGATCCAGTATATGATGGAAAAACAAAGAAAACACTTGCAGAAGGCACAGTCGGATCAGGTCCAATATTTGAAGAAGAGATTGGAAGGTATCTGTCGGGAACCAAGATTGACTCAAATGGGAATGCATAGTTTGGTCCTTCGTCGAAGTGGTTAAACGGATAAAAAGCTCCACTATAAGGACTAGCCGCTGAGAACAAAGTAGGTGTTACAGGTGGCTGAGATCCTGTATGTACAGAGTAATCTACGGCAATTCCTGATTTCATTGTATTAAAGAAAATTCCCGGAGCAAAAAACGGCTGGTAAAGGGCTGCTAGTCTTTCCATGTCTCCGTCGCGACTGTTTGACCCAGTTATATACGGAGCGTATGAGGCAGAAAACAGGTGACCCAATTGAACTGCCCTAAGCGCAGGATAAAAGCCTTGATAAGGCAATAACTTTTTAATTCCTTCGCACTCTAATTTAATATTAGTAAACTTTCCTGTTTGTTTAGCAGGAGAGCCGCCAGCGCCAGTAACACCGCCACTCTTAATTTCATGGTCTGCCTTCAATACATTAAAGTATTTCATGAAGTCTGAGTGGGAATATACCTTATAAAAGTCTTTGTTAGGTATGCCCACCTCACTTGCTGCGCTAGCTGTGTTAGCAAGCGATGCTCCGACTAGCGTCATAAATTTATTATTGTCATTCTGGAAACCATTATCCAAATAATAATCAATGTGCTCAGTTATTCTAAATTCTGGTATAACTGTGTGTTCTTTAGCCATCAAGCGAATATCTTGTGCATATTCTTCGTATGAGTTAAACCAAGGTCTTCTTCCGCTTAATACATCTGTCCTATAGGGAGGGATAAGATGTAGGGATGCAGACGGTCTATTGGCAGCCGTCGAAACCACATAGGGCATGGAGCCAGACCAAATTAGATTAGGAAATTCATACTGAAATGATGCAGTTGGTTTTGAGTCTTTGTAAAAGGTCTTAAGTTCTATTGGACCAGAGCCAGTCGGGCATACCCGAGAGGATATTGCTCCGCTTCTTACTTTTCCTTGGATCTGTATATTAAGGAGAGTATAAATCCATCCTGCATAAGATAATTCTCCATTTTTTGCTGCATCATTCCATCTTGGCTCAACTGTTGGATTTAACTGAGCACCAGATGGTCCCATGGGAGAAAAATAAAATGGATCAAATGGCACAGTCGCAACACTTGAATTTGCTGCCGAGGCTGAATGGTGTTCCAGGTCAAAATATGGCTCTTCTGCATCAAGAGGCCATATGCTTAGGTCTGATATACCCATGTATGAAGAGCCACTAGAAACAGTAACGCCTTGGGCATTAACTGCAACATTGTTTGTTCTCATTCTATCATTGATGTTATCTTTCCAGAAGGCAATTGACGTACCTAGCTGCTGTTCAAAATCAGTTGATCCACTGGATACAGTATAGTTTTCTCTACCTCTAACCTTAGCTAGACCAGTATTTCTTTCTCTTGGATATACATCCTCGGAATATTTCATCGATAAGAAATTATTTCTTCCATCTTCTTTAATTTCAAACGGGCTGTAAACTGGATCAACTTTATCAAAAACATAAATTTGCTTCAAATCATCATAAACTTGTTCGCCCAGCTTGGGTCCATCGAAGTCTGGAATTTTTGCATCAATTTGTTTATCAGTAAATGTAGCAAGATTATTACTATAGGTGTTATCAATAACAATTCTTTCCCCGCTTTCCAATACAAATTCGTGCTCAAGAGGTTTATATTTAAAAGACACAGGGGGTTCTGTGTAATTTTTTATAGATTTCTCAGAAATAATATTATCCACTTGTCCGGGCTTTTGTATAACCTTTATATCAATAAGGCTCAAGATATTATTCTTATTGCGGTATCTTACTAATGGATTATAAGATTGCCTTACCTGCTTCCAAGAAGGGTGCTGGTATGGTCCATTTGCCTTTAAAAGAGTTACGTTTAGCAAAGATGCGCCAGACGAGAATGGTGGAGCGTTTCCACTTATGTAATTCGTTATTGGAGCAAAAGTTGGATTTGCGGCATATGTAAGAGTACTGTTGGCAAATCCATCCTCATTAGCCACCGTCACTATATTTAGACCTGCGAAGTCTTGGGCGATAAAATCAGCATAGCTTGGTCTAGATTGTTTTGCAGTGATAGAGAAGAAGTTGGATGATGTAACCCTTAAAAGACCTAATTCACTAGCAGTAACAAATGCAATATCAGTAGATGCATAACTAGAATTTGAAAAGTCTTTTTTAGAATATCCAAAGGGTGCACTAGTCGCAGATGCTGTAATCCAAGCGTATTGCAAATCACTTTGAGGGATGACGTGTTGAACCCAATAATTATCATACACACTAGCTGTTGTTATTGGCTCTGCTATGTTATAAACTCTAGCTTCAGTATACTTTATCTTTTTTACGCCATTTCTTTGTGTTTTCTGATAAGAAGCAGATGGTGATCCAAGAACACTGTCATAACCACCATAGGCTGAGTGTCTTGTCAGCAACGTATTCAATGGTTGGCGGACAGTCAAATTTCTATATGGCAGTGCATTGTAGACAGAAAATGTCTCAGATTCGGCATCGAGATACGCAGGGCTGCTTACCTCTGGACCTCCGGGGGCGGAGAATCTGCTAACCATAATACTAGCATGCCTTCCTCGATCAGGGACTTGAAAATCTTGAAGACCATAAACTATAGATGAAGATGCAAAAGTTGTAGTTATACCATTGTTTTCCACAAGATATCTATTATTAATATCTCTTCCCGGTATTTGAACTATTTCGTAGTTATTTACGTAGTTACCGTATGAAAGTGCAGCACCAAGCTCATTCTGCAAAGAAGATGTATTTGTTTGTATATTCTTTATATTAACTGGTCTTTTCGCAATGAGGTCCCTAGTGTAATCTGCTCTAGGGCTGTGTACATTAATCGAAGAAGGATTAACAATGTTATAATACACATTTCCACCAGCAATAGAAGGATTAGCGTAGTATGCTTCCATTCTAATAGTTGCTACACCCGTATTTAATCCAGCATATCTATATGAATTTCCACCAACATGTTGGCGTGTGAAAGGTCCTTGAAGTGGAATATCTTTTGTGAAAGAGTAATAATCCTGAAGATGTTGGGAATCTACCGTGTATCCATGTGGGATTATTGAACTATCTGGTGTCGGGTCTGATGAGGAGACATATTGATAAGCTCCGACCAATTTCCCCGGCAAAAACTCTTTTCCATTATTTCTGAAGTTGATCTGATAATCTGTTTTGTATTTTCTATTTGGATTAATTTTGTCTAGATCAGTGCAATCACTAGCACTAGCAAAAGTTGAGGTATTGTAAACCAGTCCTCGCGAGCTATCAAGAGGAGGTGTCTCAGTCATGACAAAAGATCTAACATTTGTTTCTCTTTTGATTATTCCGCCACCCTCGTTGGCTCCAATCTTGTATGGCTTGTTAAAGTTTCTATTGAATACCTGCAAGGAAGCTGAGTGGATTCTCATCCTGTCTGTATCTACTCCACTATTACCAACTTCTAGATATCCTTCGCTTCTGAGTGCTTTTTTATTCCACCACAAACAATTAGTGTCTTCATTTAAGGTCAGTGGTGCATGTCCAAATTCCCAATCATAAAAAAGCTCGTTTATCCCCTTTATTGTGCCAGATATTTCATTGGTACCAAAATGCATGGTTGGGAATTTGTGTGCATACTTTCCACCACGTTCAAATAGGTGGCTCTCAACAACATTAGCGACATCTGTTATTCTAGAAGATGCTGGTGCTAATCTTTGAACCATCTCTGAAATCGCACTGTCTAACCATTTAAAATAGTCTAAGTATTTGTCTAAATCTGGAGTGTTTCCGATTCTTTCGAAGAAAATACCGCGTATCTTCTCTAAGGCTTTGTAATTCTTTCTATATTTGTTAACAGGCGCTCCAATTAAAGTCTCCATTGCGGTAGCATCTGATGCAGCAGCTATGAAATTAATCATTTCTTCTGAAATTGTTTGATACATGCTTTTTTCAACCGCGTATGTAAATTTCACTGGCTTTGTTCTGGTTGTAAATGTCTCATCGTCCCTGCTTAAAACATTAATAGACGTAAATGAATTTAAATTTTCTGGTACTTGTTGTCTATAGGTAGTAATGTACTCCCTAGATATAGACCCTGTGCTACTAGCAGGGAAGAAATCACCCCTACCCGTATGTTGCTTTAATAAAAGAACAGAAAGATCTGTACCATACCTGCTATCGTTGGAGCCTGATGAGAAATCCTGAACTTCGAATTGACCACTTGCATTAGATCCGGTTATTGTATCAAAATCCCAATGCAATGCTAGAGTTGAAATTTTTGGTATATCTTTTGGGAATCCAGTTTGATTTTGCAATAAAAAGCTGCTCTGCATAGTGTTGAATACACCATAGTTTTTTGCATCCATTGCATGAGAGACAATCTCTTCATTTTCTAGAGGTATTGTCCAGTATCTGCAAGATGAAACCTTTACATCTGTTTGGTTCAAAACAGATCCAGTAAAGTTTGTTCTATGTGCTCCTGCATATATTCTTTTTCTGCTGGTAGAGAAATTTATACCATTGTTTTGACCAATCGCACCAGTTAGGTGGAATTGGTGGATAATTTCGTTTCCAAACGTGCAAACCCCAAAAAATTCAGCTATATATCCAATTCCATCAGATGATCCAGATATTCTTCTGCTGTTTGGGTATCTTTCAGGTCTTACTTTTACTGCAAAATTCCACTTTTGATTTTCATATACTTCTTTAAATACACTACTTGTTAAGGCTGTGAATATTCCCTCAGTCGAATTATTGACGTTCGATGAGGACAGCATAAAGAAAACGTCTTTAGATGGCGGCTGGGCTTTTGAAGCCTTTATCGCATAAACTTGAAAGTTTGCGTAATCATTAGAAGCCCATGCATAATCAGTCGACGTTGGAACAGCAGTGTGTATTCCAAACAACGAAGCCGTCATTTCATAAAATTCTTTTTCTGAATATCCCTTAGCTGATGGGTGTGGCTTTCTTGGAAAGACAACCTCTGCCTCTAATGTCGAACCTATTTGACTATCAAATCCGTCTAAATTTGTTTTTGTACTACCAGTAATATAAGATACAGAATTTGAATTTGAAGAAATTGGATGTTGATAAACTGTCGCACTAGCATTTCTTGAGTCATTGAAATTGGCGTATGATTTTCTAACAACTTTTGGTCTAGCTGAATTTGCTAAATCTATTGTTGCGTTATCTGCATACATGTTTAAAGAATACAAATTATCATCAACGCCATAACAACGAATGAGGTTTCTAATAGCCTTTTCAGTACCTTTGGATTTGTTGATAAACAACAAATTGTTGTATATGTTTGTGTATATTTGATTTTTTACATCTGCTAATTTTTTTTCAAATTCCCTGTCGTCATCTCTGTTGGCTAATGCCTCTAGAACATCAGCATCAGCAAATATTTCTGGTGCTACAAAGCCTGCATTTGTTAATAACCTATCTGCAAAGGGTAGTGGCTTGTTCACACTTCCACTAGCTGATCCGCTAATATATCCCATATTTTTTAGATCAGGTATTTTTTTAATTTGCAAAGCCAATTCGTCAAAATAGCTTGCAATAATCTGGTTTAAGGCTAGTGTTGTATTCCTTTGCCTATCTTGGTCTTGGTCAATAACCCAAGATGGAAGAGTGTTGTACATGTAGGATGAATTTCTTCCATCCCATTCTCGACCCTTGATGCTAGCCGAATGCTCATAAGCCACAACATCTGGATGGTTGCTGTATATAATTGGGTCCTTGAATTCTCTCTCGGCAGCCGTAGATAAAACCATAGCAGAGGAAGTGGACCTCATTGCTGCTGTATAGTTTTTAATAAAGCCGTTTGATATTCTACCAGAATAATCTAATGCAATTCTATCCAAAGAAGATGTTAAAGTTACACCCTCATTGAATTTATAATAAACTCCTAAATCCACTGGATTTGAAGAACCTGTAAATTTAGATTCGTTTGTGCCGTAATCTGTATTTGTTCCTCCGCCAACTTGTGTAAACCAATTTCTAGCTACTTGTTGCGATGATCTAGCAGATTTCCAAAATCTAAATTCATCCATTGATGAACCAGAAATAGTCCCAAACCCTTCAGAGTTAACACCAGCAGCATAGGCGCTTGGTGTTGGTCCTATTCTGTATGCTCCAATAGTTGCATTAAGGGGTAGTGTGTTGACTGTTGCGATTTGCGAACCTGTGTGAACTGTGTCAGCTAGGTATCCATTAATGTACAATTTTAATAAAAGGTGATCAGATCCGGTTGGGTTGTTCTGCATCACAAAAGAGTAGTGATTCCAATCGGATAAATCAATTCCCAAATTTCCACTTAGACTGGTAGGACCTACCTTAGCTCTAGATACTCCACTAGCTCCAGATGCATAAGTAACATAAAATATAGAATCATTTAGATACGATCCATCTGGGTTTCCAGAACCATCTACATCAAAGATTGTTTCCAGAATTGTTCTACCATATGTTAAGCTGCTTCCCCCTGTAAAATTAAAATTTTCATTCCATAAATCAAAATAAGCATGACTTGGGGATGCTTGACTTTTTGATGGCTCCGTTGGAAGCTTTAGCCAAAATTCAACAGTGTTTCCTGTGGCTCCATCAATTGTTAAGTTCTGCTCTTGCTGGATATCTGCATCATATACATTTGATTTTTGTTCTTTAAACTTATAGCTTAGAGCCTTTTCATAAGAAGAACCGGAAGCATATGCAGGTATGGCTGGTCCATTGGGACCGCCCTTAATACTAATATATTGAGGTGCATCGGACTTTTTAATAATGCTTTGACCAATGGATGTTAGGTTAATTGTTGAAGCAACAGATCCCCAAGTTTCACCCACTTCAACAAAACCATTAGTTCGTGGATATTCTTTTTCAAAAACATAATTGTCGAAATAAGAAGATGAATTATGCCAGTCCAGCTTCTCTTTGAGAGATCCATCGTATGGATAGAATTTATAGATATTCTCTACTGCTTTAGCATAATATTGTTCAGCCGATCCGAATCTTGCAAAGTTCGCAGGATTTGTAAAATCAACATCAGGAAAAAATCTCTCTTTGTCCTGCAAGAATGACTTTATGTACGAAGGAGATTCAATCTCTCTTCCAACTTCTCCAACACTACTAGAGGTGGCTAATTTTTTTATTTTTCTAGATCTTGAAAAAAGACCTTTTATTTCATCGCTTTTTCTAGCCATTATTCCTCTACCCTAAATGTAAATACTTCTTTTTGTTGTTTATATGATCCATTCAAATAGTAAGCAAACCTTAAAGCATACTCATATCCTGCTTGGAATAACGACATGTCTAAATCAAAATAATTCCCAGAAATATCGTAAGATAATCTTGTATATGACCCCACTGACGCTGTAGCCTGTGGCTCTATAGAAGAACCAGAGCCATACGGTATAACTTCGTAATTGTCCGATATTCTATAAACGCTATAATATGCATCTTCGATTACTTCGGTGTCTAGAGTTGTTTGCATGACCGTATAATTGTTTGGACTCCAGTTTTTATTTCTAACAAACAATCTAAATCTTGCCTCTTCTTCTCTAGAATATGAAGGCTTTAAATTATCTATCGTAGTTACATAATCAGGGTCAGGGTTAAAATTTGAAGCAGCCAAGGTGTTAACTTCAATAGCTGAACTAGTATGGTAGGATACTAGATCTAAATAATGCCATGCAGCATATACGCTATCTAAAGAATGAGACATCGCAAAAGAGGCTGTATATATTCCCGTCATTGCTCCTTCTGGACCTATGGCAATTCCTCCGGTCACATTATGGTGACCAGCCGTAACTACTCCGCCGCCTTTTGGAAGTGGTAGTTTATCGTATATATTACCAGTAGAGGAAGAATACATACTAACATGTATAACGTTTGTATTAGAGTGAACCGAGTTAGCTGGAATATTTTGTAATTTTCCCTTTACATAATTGTATAAGTACAATTTATTCAGATTATCTTCTCCTGTTGCCAGAGAACTACTTTGATAAAAGCTTCCTGCACTATCTTTCTTTGAATCATCCCACCTAGCTTCTAAATTTGGTCTAAGAAAAAAGTATTCACTTGATCTGGCAAAGAACTTTTTAGTGTAGTTTGATACAGACCCTGTTTCAAAACTTGAAGACATAAATACACCCAAGCCGTAGTTGGGTATTCCTGTGCCGTTTGCAAATTCTGAACCTATAAGTAGCAATGCTCCGGGGACATTAGAGCCTGTTATGTCTATGTCTCCCAATCCTCCGACATTGTTGCCTGCCAATCCAATATCACCCATGGTCAGATTATTACCTATCACTGGGTCTTGGCTCTCATCATCGGCTGCTGACATCCTTAATACACCAGTATTATTAATCGCATCTCTGATCGCTTGCTGGATCTTTGTTTTTGAATTTGCACCAGATAAGCCGATAGTGCTTCCGGCACTAGTAGTGGTTGAGGTATCAAAAGTATAAGTTACCGAAGTGCCTAGGGAATCTTTTAATGTAAACTCTGCGCCGTTAAAAACAGATGGCAGAGAGCCTGTTGAGGTAACTTGGAAATTTCCTATAGCCGCAGCGCCGCCGGTCATCCAGTCTTCAACAATATCGCTAATATCAACAGATAAATCTTCTGTTCCGTCAGTAAATGAAGCTGTATATGCTGGGGACAAGGAACTTTCTGCAAAGTCACCACCCTCAGTTAGCCAAGTAGAGTTGCCATCGCCTGCTGCGCCTTTTCTTATCCAATTTGATCCGGTGCTCTCATAAGTCTGATCGGTATAACTCTCCATATCGAGACCACGACCTTCCTGCCAAGAGCCGGAGCAAACTTTGATGACCATTTTAAAGTCTTTTGGGAGAGTAAAGGAGTGAGGTGCATTGTAGAGATTAAGATGCCAAGCAACATTACCGCTAGCCGGTAGCAGTCCTGCTGATCGATCCGTGTTGATTTTATCAATATCAAATTGCACAAGTATTCTTGCTTTTTCAGAAGTTAAACCAGCCGAGGAAGAGGTCTGACCATGTATGTAAAAAGCTTCTAGGACATCCGCTGCTCCCATGTTGGAGCCAGTCCCTCTGGTAGTTAAATTTGGTTCGAACGCATTTGTTATTGTATTATCTGCATTCGCTATATATCTTTTGATCGCCATTACTTGATAGTTCCTCGTATGTCTGAATCAGGAAATTTAATTTCAAATATAATATCTTCGGGTGCCATAATCATTCTACCATCCGCGCTGGTATATAGATCTAAATCAAAATCGGCAGAGGAATATGAAGCACCATATTTTTGAACCACCGTTAACTTTACAACATCTAGCAAGCCGTCAACCTCTTTTAGGGCTTGAAAAATATCGCCATATCTTATCGGCTCTCCAATATTGTATTTTGTCCTAGCCACTCTTTGCTTAATAGCTTCAGTTGCATCAGAAAGAACTTTAAACTTATTCATGTCTGTATCAGAAATCACTTCGAACTCAATGCCAATATTGACTATTTTTGCATCCATTATATCAATAGTATCATTAAGCATTTTATAGTTGGTCATCCAAGTTTTTAAATTCTTTTTCAAATTATCAGTTGATTGAGTCAAAAAGCCATTAACATTTTCCGAAACAACGTATAAATTAATATTTCTTTTGAATGAATTTTTGTCTTGTGCAATATTTGCTCTTTTGATTGCTCCAAACTTTGGGGGCATATTATAAATCATAGATATATAATCTTCTCTAGTTACTGCTCTGTTTTGTGAATTGTAAGACCCATACGCTCTGTATTTTATCTCTTCAGAAGAAGGGGTGGATATATTGCCAACTATTGGCTTTTCGTTTTCAAACTCTAGAGATGCTACAACTTCAGCCACTTCAGTGCCTCCTAGCTGATTTACATTTCCAAAGTCATAAGTTGTATCTGCTACAGAAGCTAAAGAGTTTGCAGCTAGGTTAGTGTTCCTTTGGTTGTTTGTCCTATATGTTACTTGTAGGACTGTATTAGATGGGGCTATTCCCAAAGTATCCGTCTCAATCAAGTTTGTTGGATCAAAGGTTTTATCTATTACATAGTCTCTACCATGAGCGTTTAAAACAACCTTGCTAGGGTCTGATATTTTTTCATTTGTAAGATTTGTTTCGGACCCATGACCGAACTGTATGGTGGTCACTTGTCCAATAGTCTCTGCTATAAACCTTCTGGGTACACCATAGGGTTGCATAATGAACGGCACCAAATTTTTATCATCAGAATTGTTTGCTATCGGTCGATAAATAACATCTTGACTTAGATAGTCAACTTCAAAATATTCATTTCCCTCAGTATCAGTTACAGAAACTACTTCTGAGACGTTGTTTGCTGATAATGCAAACTTTGGAAATCTTTCATAATCTCCAACATCTATAAATTCAACAGCCAGATCTCCAGATATTATTTGACCATATGTTTTTATAGCATATTTTTGAGGCACTCCCGTTGTAGAATTTACTTGCGCTACTACCGCTTCGTTATTCTGGTCTGAGAAATCTACATTTTCATTTAGTGTAAAAGTCGTGCCACCTTGTGATTGAAATTTAGCGCCTCTTTTTAAAATTGGAGCATAATTTAGATCTGGACCTGTCCCAGTAGACACAGCAGGCACAACAATATACAAAGTCACCTCTCCGCTAGATGCTGGTATTCCTGTGTATTTGTAACCTAGCTGTTTGGCTAGTCTTGTTACGTTATTGTATTCTATCGCGCTATCTAAAAAAGATTCGTTCACTGAATAATCAACATAAAACGATAAGATATCTCCTACATAAGCAACTGTATCAAGCATAAGAGAGCCAAAAGATGCTTCGCTAAAATCTTGAAAGTTGTCTGGATAGTATCTCTTTGCGTAGGTGACCAAATCTCTTTTGATCGTAGCAAAATCTCTACTTGTATAATTGATTGGGACTATTTTCTTTTTATCAAAAGGCACTTTACTGTTCTCCTTAACCTGTAAATAGTCAAAAAAACAAATGTTTACCTACAATGTGATAAACATTTAATAGCCGCTAGAAACAGATACGGTTAATACATCTGATGTGTTTAGAGGCTTTATAATATAATTGACTGTAACTTTCAAAGCTCTGTTAGCATCAAACTCTGAACTGTTATCAAAACTACGAAACTGAACATCTTCAATAGCAACGTAAGGTAAGTATTTGCTTGCTTGACTTTGTATTCTTGATTTTAATCCATCATATAAAACAGGTGTATCTTGCTCGAATAAAAACGTGTATATTCCTATGCCGAATTCAGGAATCATCATCCTTTCACCCGGATTTGTTAAAATCAACATTTTAAAGTTTTGCTTTACTACATCCTTTAATGTGTCTAACATTTTATATCCTGTTAGTGGATCTAGTGTTAGAGGCAAAAGTGGTGAATAGTTAGCCATTCTATGGTGCTCCCTTTATTGCGGTTTTTGCAATACCAGAAGCTCCTCCCTGTTCTGTTATTGCATCAGGCTGTTGCTTATAAGCTTCTGGTCCCTTGTATTTTTGAACGTTTAAAATAGTCTCTTTTATAGAGTTTTTTGTGTCTAAAAACGCATCATTAACTCTGTCTCCATCTGCCGATTGTGATGAAACAGCCAAGTTATTATAAATAGATAATACATATAATATTTTGGGAATAGATAAGCAATATTTATACAATATTTGAAATTCATCTGAAGCTATTAGCTCTACTAAAAGATCGAATGTTATAGTCTTAATTCTATCTTCATTAATTAAATCATCAAAATTATTAAGGAGCGGTCCAGCGGTTTCTAGGGCATCATTTGTATTCAGTCCATGAGCTATTTCATATAAAGTTTTATCAAAAGTTACTTTTTCCTCTAAGTTTGATCCAGTAAAGCCTAACTCCCAGTTTTTTATAGAAGCAACTTTGTGAAAGAAGGGGAATATATAAGAAATTCTTGGAGATGTTGCGTCTTCGTCGCCCACCAAGTTGTCACCCGTAAGCTCATACATAACAATACTTTTGTTTTTCTCTCTTTCTGTTTGAAGTTTGTTTTGTAACAGCGCGACTTCTACATCTGATAGTGCTTGAAACTCAGCACTGTTCGCAGCTTGGTCTACGTCATTTGCGCTTCCGTGAATAATATTGCCTATAGTGCTAGAAATCTCTTTTAATGTTTCACTTTGCCCAAGAGGTATGATTTGTATTTCGCCATCTTCTGTAACAATAGGGTCTTTAGTAAACGAATACCCATAGCAATACCTAATCCCTATATTTATTTCTTTAAACAAATCTTTTATCTGGGTTCCAGCTAATGTGCCTGTTATAATATCCGGTTTAACAATGGTATCTAGAGTTGCAGCCAAATATATTGTTCGAATAAAATTTGAGAAATTCTCAGCACTCATTGGACCAGTTAAGTCCTGCTTCTTTCTATACTTAATCATCGATTCGTTATATAGAGCATCTTCGGGATCCCAGTCTACAACTTCATAATAATATTGATAAAAGAATTTTCCGTCCTTAAATTCAGTTATTCTCTCAGGGCTGCAAATTGAACTTTGTGCAATTTCTTCATTATCTGCCTTTGAATATATTTCAAGCAAGTTCGGATATGATAAAGCAGACAGAGGATTTAGTTGTTCAATTCTTTTGTATCCACCAATCTCCACTCCGTTATCTTTTAATTTTGTTTTATTTAGCCTGTCTTTTAGAAAAATAATTGGAGCTTTATAGTATTGTCTCATAAAGTATTTTGTTGCAGACTGCCATGTATCTACATACATTTCCTTTCCAAGAGTAGCGTCATATACTGCACCGGGGTCATCAAAGTTAGTTTTGTTTTGATCTTCAAAAGTCCATTCTGATTTTCTGGTTATTAGCCTGAGAACTGTTTCTTTGAATACGCTTTTGAATTTTTTATTTCCGGGGCGATCTAAGTATATTTCAACTTCTTTTATGACTAAATCCAACAAAGAATAATCATCTGTAAAATAATCAATTGGTATTTTTGATAGAACAAAAATAGATTTTGCAAAGTATTCTCCAACAAAAAGCTGTGTCATTGCAGCAATTACGCCTTCCAATATTGCGTAGTGAGGCATGCCTAACTCTTCACTATTTGGATCGTAAAATTCTGAAAAATCATAATTTTTCTTGACTATTTCTTTTACGAGAGGAAAATTAATCAACCCTTGAGGGGTTGAAGAATCTGCGCTGGAATCGATTGGTGTTAGATCCACTTGTTCCAATTCTCTCCTGTGTACATCGGGAAGAAAATCTTCAATATCAATAAGCGGGAATAGTGCACTAAGCTTTTCTATAGTAGCAGTAAGTACAGATGATGGTATCTGATCAAAGACATTGACGCTATAGGTTTTTAGCAGCTCTCCATCTGCTACGCTTTCAGATATATCCCTAAATAATGTTTTAAAGATTGAGAAATATAAAGACTTAGCTGACCAATTTTTAAGAGCTTTGGTGGCGTTATCACCATACCCTGAAAATTCTTGATCGTCCTCCGCACTAACTTCTACCTTTGTTCCAATTCCAATTCCATTTAAGAATAAGTTACTAAAATATTGTGATTGCTCAGAGTATTCACTACTTTCAAACAGTGGATATTGACTTAGTATATCTTGTTGTTCTTTTGTTATACCCCCTGTGCTTGTGGGGCTAATATTTATTGTTCCAAGTCTGTCGTTTTTTATTCTAATGTTGAAATTATCAGTATATATTAGTTCCCCGCTCTCGGAATCTGATACTGGTGGTTTTAATTCCAAGAAAACAGAATTATTTTGATCTAACGTTAAAATAACTCTATTAAGTGGAGTAAAAATAGTTGTATTTTGAGAAACTTGACCAAATGCGGTGCTATCAACATCATTAACGAGTTTATTTTTTAAATCAGGCAACATAATGGCGATAGGAATACTAGAAAGAGCAGGCATTGATAGCAACATCTCTAAGGATGGCTCAGGTATAACCAGCCCTTTGTTAATAGCGCCCTTTGTATATTGTTTACTTTCGGTGGTTAAACTAACTTCAACAGGTAACATCAAAGAATCAGTCATTTGATCTACGGCATAGTCCATTGTTGGAGAATTCATACCCGACATTAAGCCTCGGTTACCTTTTCCATCACCAAACAGAGGAGGAAGTTGCGTAGATAAGTCGCTTTGCTTACGTATAATGTCTGCTAATTTTTTGTATTTATCAATATCAGCGCCTGTAGCGCGAGCAGCGATTTTATTTGAATTGTCCTCTGTTCCACACTTTTCTTTAAGTTGATTTTTAGCATCTTGAAACAAATCTTTACAAACTTCTGGGTCTTTGAACTTGTTGGTTATGTCGTTTTCAATTCCATCAACAACTTCAAATGGCAGTTGTCGACCAGCGCAAGCAAAAAAGTCCTCTATCTGAGCTTTTGTTTTTAATTGAGCTTTGATGCTTGGATAATCAACAAGAACTTTTTCAATAGTTTGCAACACTTCAATACTTGGAGTTCCATCTATAAGATCCAAAACTTCACCAGAACTAACCCTACCAGACACATCTCCTAAGAAGTTGTTTATTTCAAATTGATTGCCTGTAACACCACAATTAATAAAAAATTCATCAGTTGGTACTCCAGATTGATCAAAAATAGAATTAAAATCTTGACCTCCATAATCCTTAACTATCTCTTGTCCCGGTGGGCACTGAATATCTGGGCAAGTTAAAAGAACCTCAAGCAAAGCAGCAATTAATTCTAGTAACAACTGAGACAAAATAAATTCCAGCAATTGTCTCAGAGCGTTCATTAATTCTTGCAAGATGTTCGTTGTTGGAAGTCTTAAAAATAATTCAGGAACTTCTAGACAAAACGAGCAATAAAGATCTGCCGCATCCATAGTAATGGGATCGGTACTAATACTTCCTTCAGGACCTCTAAGGTCTAATATCTCGTCTTTTCCTTTACCTTGTAATGCAGGGCTTAGGGATGCGCCAGCGGATCCCCCGGATGCTTTAATTTCAAAGTTTGGAACTTCAACCTCATCAATACCAGCTAGGTCTAAAAAGCATCTGCATATTGTATTGTACAGCGTTGGGAGATCGATCATGGACGTAACATATTTATGCAAATCATCAAGATCAATAACTTTATTTTTAATATCCTTGAGAGCGTCTGCTGATGTTAGAAAATCGCCTACATAATCATTAATTCTGTCCCTTTCCTCTTGCAAATTCAACAAAAAGTCAAAGTTTTCGTATAAGTTTTGCTCACCATTAATCTCTAAGACAGTTTTAAAAGCTGTGGGTCCTTTACCGGGAGGAGGCTTAGGACATGGTGGAAAAAACTTCCTAAGACTAAACTCAAACGCCCCAAGATCAAATCGAGGATTTAAATCCAATGCTTGATCAAGCTGTGCGGCTAAACCATCAATAATATCAGAAAATGGAGGATATGCAAATCCCGGTGGAGAACACTTATTTGATGGATAATCAAATTGACCACTGTTTTCTTTAGCTATAATTTGTGGCTTTGGGTCGGGTAATATTTCATTTACTAGCTTTTGGAAAGTCAAAGATGGATCTCTCAATTTTCTATGATAGTAGAAAAGAGCCATTGTATTTTTATCCGTAAAAGGTGTTCTATCTTTAAAGTAATTGAATCCAATATTTAGTGCTTTTTCTTCAGAGCCTTGTTGTTTGTAGGATATAAACAACAATTCATAATCGCTAGTAAATCCTAAATTTATAACGTGATCTCCGGGGACAGTTAAGTCAAAGCCATTCAGGACAATTAATTTTTTTATATAAGTTTGCACATCTAATAATCTTTGTGCTTCTTTCAATAGGTCAAAGCCCTGTATTTGATATGGAGATGCAAATAAATC